>RRZT011312330.1_pt1 | contig 27539 bp, 21 predicted proteins | sample 2165551 | NCBI WGS metagenome assembly RRZT01 (sample SAMN10456910, study PRJNA506462) | wastewater metagenome | biome: wastewater; feature: sludge; material: wastewater sludge; isolation source: wastewater sludge with Escherichia coli K12::gfp cells carrying plasmid... | place: USA: Moscow, Idaho... | reverse complement strand
CATTAGCAGGAGACACTGCAAAATTGAAGGACGGTGAGGCTAAATTTAGAGCTAATGATGCTTGGGATGTTTCATGGGGAGGAACAACAGCTTTTTCAGGTGGAGGTACTGGTGATAATATACCAGTGGCAAAATCTAAATATGTTGTTTATTTCAACGATCTAGACGGAAGTTACTTGATGATTCCAAATCAAGAGTAAAACTTTCTAAAATAATTTAAAGAGGCTATCTTAATTGATAGCCTTTTTTTAATCCTATTAACTAAAAAACCACAATCATGAAAAAAATTATACTATTAATTTGTTTGCTGCTCTCTGTAATTTCATTTGCGCAGCAACAGAATGTGACCTATTCTGTAAGTCCGGCAACTTTTGAAGAGACAACTTCTATTACGATTACGATTAACGGAAATAGTGTTAATGAAGCAGCTTGGGGAGTTACCGGAAACGCATTATACATGTGGACTTGGTCTTTTGACATCAATGACGCGAACAGTATTGATTGCCCTACGAATGGGATATGGAACGCATCTAACGAGGCGAATCGTTTTACCTATAATTCGGCTACAGATACCTATACCAAGACATTTACACCAAATGTTTTCTATAACAGAAACGGAATAGGTAAAATAGGTTTCCTAGTGAAAGCTAAGGATGGGACTGGGGACAAAAAATCGCAAGATAATTTTGTTGAAGTGGGTGCGTACCAAGTTACACTAACTGCTCCGGCTGAAAATAGTTCCACAATTATTGCTTCAGGCGGAAGTTTGACTATTTCAGCTACTAATACTGGTGGAAATGCCAGTTATGTATTGAAAGCAAATGGTACAAATTTAAATACAAATGCTGCCACTTCCAGTTATTCCTATAATCATACGAATATTACAGGGAACCAAAATTACGAGCTGCAGGTTACTCAAGGAACAACAGTAATCACTAAAAAGTTCGGTGCTGTAGTAAATCCGGGTACGGTTAGTGAGTCAATGCCAGCAGGTTTATTAGATGGAATCAATTATAATGCTGCTGATGCCACAAAAGCAACTTTGGTTTTAGACGCTCCGTTCAAAGATTTTGTTTATGTAGCAGGAAGTTTCAACAGCTGGCAGCCTACGGCTTCTTATGCGATGAAAAAAGATCCTGTTTCTGGTAAGTTTTGGTTAGAATTAACCGGATTAGTTTCAGGAACAAATTATATGTATCAGTATTGGGTCGTTGATGCTACACCTATTGCAGGTACTCCTTCTTTAGTGAAAACTGCCGATCCGTATTCGACTTTAGTTTTGTCTCCTTATGATGATCCTTTTATTCCATCTTCTAAATATCCAAATCTACCGGTTTATCCAGTAGGTCAAGACAGAGAAGTGACAGTATTACAAACAGGAAAAACGCCTTATGCTTGGAGTAGTGCCACCACAAATTTTGTTAAACCTGCAAAAGAAAATTTAGTGGTTTATGAATTGTTGGTTCGTGATTTTGATGCCAATAGAAGCTATCAAGACTTGATTAATAAAATCGATTATTTCAAAAATTTGAAAATAAACGCGATTGAATTAATGCCTGTAATGCAATTTGAAGGCAATGAAAGTTGGGGATACAATACCTCTTTTCACATGGCTTTGGATAAATTCTACGGTACTTCTGAAAAGTTAAAAGAGTTTGTGGATTTATGCCATCAAAACGGAATTGCCGTTATTCTTGATGTGGCGTTGAACCATGCTTTTGGAAGAAATCCGATGGTTCGTATGTGGATGAATGATTCTGACGGAGATGGTTGGGGTTCTCCTTCAACTGAAAATCCTTATTTTAATACAGTAGCAATGCACAGTTATAGTGTAGGAGAAGATTTTAATCATCAACAGCCTAGAACGCAAAACTATGTACAGCGTGTCATTAAACAATGGGTTGAGGAATACAAAATTGACGGGTTGCGTTGGGATTTAACCAAGGGGTTTACCCAAAATTGTCCGTCTAATGTTGCTGGTGGTCAGGATGCCTGTACCGGGATTAAACAACAAGATCGTGTAGATGTTTTGAAAACGTATGCGGATTATTCTTGGAGTTTAGACCCAACGCATTATACTATTTTTGAACACTTAGGGAATGATGATGAAGAGCAACTTTGGGCGAATTACAGAATTACAGGTGAGTCTGATGGAATTAGTAAAGGAATTATGATGTGGGGAATAATGACCAGTCAATACAATGAATTGTCTATGGGATATTCTGGAAATATTTCTCGTATGAATAGTACGAGCAGAGGTTTTACCACAAATAGATTGATAGGTTATGCCGAAAGTCATGATGAAGAACGACTAATGTATAAAAATTTACAATTTGGGAATAGTGCCAATGCATCCCATAATGTAAAAACACTAAATGTAGCTTTGTCTAGAATGTCAGCAATTGGAGCCGTTTCTTTATTGGTTCCAGGACCAAAGATGATTTGGCATTTTGGGGAACTAGGTTGGGAAAATTCTATTTTTGCTTGTAATAATGGAACGGTAAACACGTCGTCCGATGCAATATCTGGGGATTGTAAATTAGATACTAAACAACAACCGCAGTGGGTTAATAATTGGCTTGGAGATACCAATAGAAGTAAAATTTATAACGATTGGTCCAAAATGATTACGATGAAAACTGTAGAGCCAGTTTTTTCGGGAACTGCAACCATATCGAATACCAGTTCCTTGTACCCAAATATCAAAATTACCAATAGTGCTTTGGCGTCAAGCCAACTTAAAGATGTTTTGATCTTGGCTAATTTTAATGTAACCACACAAAATGTAGCAACTGGATTTCCTTATACTGGTGAATGGTACAATTTGATGGATAATACAACAATCACGGTTGCTAATGTAAATGATCTAATAACAATTCCGGCTGGTGAATACCGAATCTATGGTAACAAAACAGCTTTTTTAGCAATAGCCGATTATGAAAAATTGCCAACGATTGTGTTGTATCCAAACCCAGCGTCTGATTATTTTACATTGAATGAAACGACTTCTAAAGTGCAGATTTTTTCTATAACAGGACAATTGGTAAAAAGTTTTGATGCTAATAAAATGGCAGGATCTCAATTTTCGGTTAGTGATTTGAATCAAGGACTTTACATCGTAAAAACATTTGATGAAAATAATGGAATGAAAGTATTGAAACTGTTGAAAAATTAAGAATGCGTTTAATTAACGAAAAACGGCTGTCCCAAAAGGCAGCCGTTTTTTGTATAAAAAAAAACTGCTCCAGAAATGAAGCAGTTTTTTAACAACAAATTAAAACTAAAAATTAAATTTTACCATCTTTGATTTCATCTACAATTTCAGGATTTAACAGCGTTGAGGTATCACCAAAATTAGAATAATCACCTTCAGCGATTTTACGCAGAATTCTACGCATAATTTTTCCAGAACGGGTTTTTGGTAAACCGGAAACAAACTGGATTTTGTCCAATTTGGCGATTGGTCCAATATGGTCTGAGATTTGTTGATTAATCTCTTTGCTTAGATTTTCTCTATCGCGATATTCTCCAGTTTCTTTTAGGATTACAAAACCGTACAAGGCACTTCCTTTAATATCATGTGGAAAACCTACAATAGCTGATTCTGCAACTGCTGGATGCTCATTAATAGCATCTTCTATAGGAGCAGTTCCTAGATTATGCCCAGAAACAATAACCACATCATCTACACGTCCCGTAATTCTATAGTAACCTACTTCATCGCGCAAAGCACCGTCGCCAGAGAAATATTTACCTGGAAAGGCAGAAAAGTACGTTTCCTTATAGCGTTCGTGATCGCCCCAAATGGTTCGGGCAATTCCAGGCCATGGAAATTTGATACACAGACTACCAGTGACTTGGTTGCCTTCTATTTCATTTCGTTTTTCGTCCATCAATACAGGTTGAATTCCAGGCAGTGGTAAGGAAGCGTACGTAGGTTTTGTAGGAGTTACAAAAGCAATAGGTGAAATTAGAATACCACCAGTTTCTGTTTGCCACCAAGTATCTACTAATGGACATCGTTTTGCACCTACGTGATCATTGTACCAATGCCACGCTTCCTCATTGATAGGTTCTCCCACGGAACCAATCACTTTTAAAGATGCTAAAGTATATTTTTGTACGTATTCTAAGTTTTCTTTTGCTAAGGCACGAATTGCCGTAGGTGCAGTGTAAAACTGTGTAACTTTGTGCTTTTCGATTGTTTCCCAAAAACGGCTAAAATCAGGATAAGAAGGAACACCTTCGAAAATTACAGTAGTCGCACCATTTAATAAAGGACCATAAAGGATGTAGGAATGTCCGGTAATCCAACCAATATCCGCTGTACACCAAAAAATATCGTTTTCTTCATAATTGAACACATTCTTGAACGTGTAAGCGGCATAAACCATGTAGCCAGCTGTAGTATGAACCATTCCTTTTGGTTTTCCTGTAGAACCAGACGTGTAAAGGATGCACAAAGGATCTTCGGCATCCATGATTTCGGCTGCATTATTGTCTGATGCTTTGTCTAAAAGTGGTTGCAACCACTGGTCACGACCTTCTTTCATATCGATGTCTGTGTTGATTCTTTTAACTACCAAAACGTTTTTCACAGAAGGACTATTCAATAAGGCTTCATCAACAATACTTTTTAAATCGATGGTTTTGTTACCTCGATACCCACCATCAGAGGTAATAACCATTTTGCATTGGCTGTCATTTATTCTCGAATTTACTGCCGATGCGGAAAATCCTGCAAAGATAACGGAGTGAATGGCTCCAATTCTAGCACAAGCCAAAATGGAAATCGCTAATTCAGGAATCATAGGCAAATAAATACAAACCCGATCTCCCTTTTCTATGCCTTGTTCCTTTAACACATTTGCCATTTTACAAACACGTTCGTGCAATTCATTGTAGGTAATGTGTAAGGCTTGTTCCGTTGGATCATTCGGTTCAAAAATGATGGCTGTTTTATCTCCTTTTTTGGCAAGATGTCTGTCGATACAATTTTTTACAATGTTTACTTTAGCATTTGTAAACCATTTTATTTCAGCTTCAGCCATATTGAAATCGACTACTTTGTCCCATTCCTGATACCAAGTGAAATTCTCAGACGCCACTTTCTCCCAAAATTTTCTAGGTTCACGGACTGATTTTTTGTAATGTTTGAAATACTCTTCTAAATTTTTAATTTTATAGTAACTCATGATTTTAATAAATTTATATGTTAATACCCGTTTTATACTTTGTTAATGAGGCGATGATTTCCCCTACTATTGATTCATCATCAATGGTAGAAGGAATTTGAAATTCATCACCATCGGCAATACTACGCATCAGTTTTCGGAGAATTTTTCCAGAGCGCGTTTTTGGTAGTCGATGCACAACAACTACATTTCGTAAAGAAGCAACAGCCCCAATTTGTTGTCTAACCAGTTTGATAATTTCTTGTTCCAACTGATACTGCTCGATTTCGTTTCCTAATTTGGTTACAACCAAGGCCAAAGGAACTTGCCCTTTTAATTCATCATGAATTCCAATAACAGCACATTCAGCAACGGATTGGTGGGAAGCAACAATTTCCTCCATTTCGGCAGTTGATAATCGGTGTCCTGCTACATTAATTACATCATCGGTTCTTCCAGTGATGAATACATAACCGTCTTCATCTTTATATCCACCATCACCTGAGAGATAGTATCCGTCAAATTTACTAAAATAACTGGCTTTAAAGCGTGTTTCGTTCTCCCAAATTCCGAGCATATTTCCAGGAGGCAATGGAAGTTTTACAACCACTAAACCTTCTTCATTTGCGTTTAATTCTTCACCATTTTCATTAAAAATCCGAATGTCGTATCCACAAACTGCTTTTGTTGCTGAACCGGGTTTTACCAACATTTGTTCAATACCAAGAGAATTAGCAACCATTGGCCAGCCTGATTCTGTTTGCCACCAATGGTCAATTACTGGGATAGGAATGTGCTGTTGGTACCATTCTATGGTAGCATTGTCACAACGTTCTCCCGCCAAAAATTGATTTTTCAGCGCACTTAAATCATATTGTTTGATAAATTCTCCGTCGGGATCTTCTTTCTTGATGGCTCTGATGGCGGTTGGAGCTGTAAACATGGTGCCTACTTTATGCTCTGCTATTATTCGCCAAAACGTACTAGCATCTGGAGTTTTTATGGGTTTCCCTTCGAAAATTATAGTCGAATTTCTGTTCAGCAATGGGCCGTAAAGAATATAGCTGTGTCCAACTGCCCAACCCATATCCGAAGCGGCCCAAAAGGTTTCTCCTTCCTTTACATTATAGATGTATTTCATAGAAAATTTCAATGCAACGGCATAACCGCCGGTATCTCTCACGATTCCTTTTGGCTTGCCCGTAGTGCCAGATGTGTATAAAATATACAACGGATGATTTGAATTCACAGGGACGCAAGGCGCTTCTTCTGAGCCATAAACCAATGCGTCATAATCGATATCGTATTTTTTAAACGGAACTCTGGCACCTAATTTTCTATTTAAAACAATCACTTTTTTTGGTCGGTGTGAAGCGAGAGTAATGGCTTCGTCAACTAATGGTTTGTAGGCGATTAAACGGTCAACCTCGATTCCAGAAGAGGCGGTGATAATCACTCTGGGTTTGCAATCGTCAATTCTGATAGCCAATTCATGTGGCGCAAAGCCTCCAAAAACTACAGAATGGATTACGCCAATTCTAGCGCAAGCCAGCATAGCAAAAGCAGTTTGGGGAATCATTGGCATGTAAATTATAGCGGTGTCGCCTTTTTTCATTCCTAGTGACTGCATCCCTCCTGCGAGTTTTGCCACTTCAGTTTTTACTTCCGAAAAAGTGTATTTTTTTATGGTTTGTGTTACAGGAGAATCATAAATGAAAGCTACTTGATCTCCGTAACCATCCTCAACGTGTTTGTCTAAAGTTAGGTAGCAAATGTTTAATTCTCCATCTTGGTACCAAAGCGGATATCCATTTTTGTCTTTTGACAAAATTTCCTTCGGTTTGTTGTACCAATCAATTGCATCAGCCTGCTTTTTCCAGAATTTTTCTGGCTGCTCAATGCTTTCCTCGTAAATTTCCTTGTATTTCATTGTGTTGATTTTTTATTGAATTAATTCATTAACTTGATCGACTATCTTTTTAACTGAGAACGGCTTGACGACGTATAAATTGGCCCCTAAGGAAAGTCCTTTCTCAATATCTTTTTCCTTGTTTTTTGCTGAGAGGAAAATCACTTTGCAATGCCGCAGTCGTTCGTCGTTTTTTATTTGTTTCAAGGTGGCATAACCGTCCACCATAGGCATCATCACATCCAAGATAATCACATCCGGAAGTTGTTTTTCTAGAATATCTAATGCTTCCTGCCCATCGCGAGCTATGAAAACTTCAAAGTTGTTCTTTTTGAAAGCATATTCCAGCGACATTACAATATTTGGTTCGTCATCTACAATTAAAATCTTCTTCATTTTTTCAACTATTTTCTGGTGTGTTGTAATTGGGTAATATAAAGCTGAAAGTAGCTCCTTCAGTTATATCATCTTCGGCCCAAATACTACCTTTGTGATGTTCAATAATTTTTTTACAAATAGCTAAACCCAACCCGCTTCCTATTGGTTTTTTTACATTTTGATTTCGAGATTGATAAAATTTATCAAAAATAGCCTCGAAATCTTCTTTCTTAACTCCCTTGCCATTGTTGTGAATTTTGACTTCAACATTGTCTTTGTTTTCATGAATGGAAATTTGTATTTTTCCGTCTGTTTCTGAACAAAATTTTATGGCATTCGATATTAAATTATGTACCACTTGAATAATTCGCTCCTCGTCATAGAATGCTTTAATTTCGTGGGAATTTTGATTGAATTCGACCTCTATTTTTTTGTTTTTAATCAATTGTTGAAGTGAATCCAATGTTTTTTTTATCGTTATTGAAATGTCGTTTTTAGATAAATAAATTTTTTGCTTTCCAGTTTCAAATTTTTCTAAATCTAGAATTTTATCAATCAAACGGTTCAGTCTGTCTGATTCGGAAATGATATTTTGCAAAAACTGCTTTTTTAATTCTTCGGGAATATCGTCATCATCATGAAGGATTTCACTGGCAGCGCGAATGGCTGTAATTGGTGTTCTTAGTTCGTGGGTAACGGTGTCTAGAAATTCATCTTTTTGAATGTCTTTGTTTATTAATTCTAAATTAGCATTTTTTAATTGTTCGGATATCTTTTTTAATTCATGCGAAGTGTCCGTCAGTTTTTTATTGATGATGAGGTTTTCCTTGGATTCCTCCAAAATTCGCAATACTTCGGGCAAACTAATTTTATCTTCTTTGACTACGCTCGATATTAGTATTTTGGCGGAAGCCGTACCAATGTGTCCCGTTAATAAATTCTCAGCAAATTTTATAAAACGGGCGTCGGCGGTGGTAATATTTTTATCGATATTGTATTTTAAGTTAAAAATAGTCAGTGCTCGTTTTGTTCTGTCTTCACCCAAAAACCGCTGCAATACTTTTTGAATATCGGAAATATAAGCAGTTCCTTTCCATACAAAAGCGTTTTCGTGGTTGGTAATGTATTTGTCAATATCCACAAACATTTCAGCATAATTGCGTTCTCTGTAATTCCCGTTGAAACTCACGGATATTGCTAAGTAACTTAGGATGTTAATTAGTAAGCTCCAAAAAACCGCATGTGGGATTGGTTCTAAATAATCCAACCCAAAAAGCTCGAACGGTTTTAAAAACACAATTCCCCAAGGTCCTTCTTGAATAAAAAGACTGGTTGATTTTGTGATTCCAATGCCGTATGGAATTAACAATGTGTAAAAACAAGATAAAAATCCAAGAATAATTCCCGTAACTGCACCAGATTTAGAACCTCTTTTCCAGAATAATGCACAAAAAAAAGATGGGGCTAATTGCGCTATTATAACAAAAGATACTAATCCGATGGAAACCAAAGAATAGTCCAGAATGAAAAGTCTATAGATGGCATACGCCAAAATAATAAGAGAAAAAATCCCTATTTTTCGGCTGATTACAATACGTTTGTTGTTCTTTTCCTGCGAAGAATTTTCTAGTGAACCAATGAATCCATAGGGAATCAATAAGTTGTTGCTCAACATGGTTGCAAGCGCAATTGAGGATACAATGATCATCGAAATGGCTGCTGAAAATCCGCCTAAAAACACTAAAACAGTCAATATGCTATTATCAAAAAACTGTGGAATCAACAAGGAATAGGTGTCGGAATTATGGTCTTTACCTTCAAAAAGGATATTGCCTCCCCACGCTATTGGAAACACAAAAAGATTAAAAAGGAGTAGATATAATGGAAATAACCAGATTGCTGTTCGGATGTGGGTTTCTTTATTGTTTTCGACAATCGCTGTGTGGAATTGTCGTGGTAATAGGAAAATGGCAAACATGGATAAAACACAAAGAAAGAACCAGTTAATTCCGTTTGTAATTCCGCCTATCGTGTTTTTTTCATCAAAATTGTTAAGTAGAGAAGCTTTTTGATAGATGTCATCAAACCCATCAAAAACAAAATAAGTTACATACACACCAATTATTATAAAGAAAACTAATTTCAAGATAGACTCCATGGCTACAGCAGTTACTATTCCGCGTCTTTTTTCGGAAGCATCTACATATTTCGTCCCGTAATAGGAAGCAAATAAAGCCAAAGCAATACAAACATAGGTTGTGGTGTCTGTGAAAATATTGTCACTCGATTGTGTTTTTGTAACAATATGAAAGGTGTCTGAAATTGATTTTAGTTGCAAAGAAATGTAAGGCAAGATACTAAAAACACAAATTATAGTAACCAGTGCACCAAGAAATCTACTGTTTCCATATCGTAAAGAAATAAAATCTGCAATACTGGAGATTTTATTTACTCTCGAAATTCGGATAATTTTCCTGAGAATAATCATCCACGATGGGATAATTAATATGGGGCCTAAATAAATAGGTAAATAACTCAAACCGGATTCTGCGGCAACACCAATACTTCCGTAGTAAGTCCAGGCTGTACAATATACGGCTAATGAAAAGGAATAGATGTAGGGATTATTTGTCCATTTCGAATGGTTTCTTTTTTCAGACCAATGGGCAATAAAAAAAAGAATTGACAGATAAAGCATTAATATTATTAAGAGTCCAATGCTATTCATAATATCTTTTTATAATTAAGTATGAAATTGCAATTGAAAACAACCAGGCTGAGAAAATGTAAATGTAGATTATTGGGAATCCAAAAACTGGTTTTGAGCTGTCAAACAATAGCAAAAGCGGCATGTTCAAAGCCAATAATAGTAGCATTGAAAGGATAACCAATTTTTGTTCGTGTCTTTTTTTCATGTTATGAAAATACACAATCTCTACAAATAAATGTAGAGATTGTGTATTAAAAAACCAATTTGTCTTATTTTAATTAAATTCTAATGTGTTGCTTCGCCAGCACCAGAAGGGATTCTGATGTGTTCCACAATATCTTGAACATCTTGTGGTGGTGCTGGAGTAAAGCTTTTGACTGTAAAAGCAACTGCAAAGTTTACAATCATGGCAATAGTTCCAAAACCTTCTGGTGAAATTCCAAACCACCAGCCTTCTTTCAAGCCAGCTACAGCGTCTTTTCCACCATCAAAAAGTCCGAATTTGAATTTAAGCATATAGTAAATCATCAATAGTAATCCCACAACCATACCAGCTATAGCACCCTCCTTGTTCATTTTTTTGTCAAAAATACCAAGAATAATTGCTGGGAATAATGAGGCAGCAGCTAATCCAAAGGCTAGTGCAACGACAGCGGCCACAAAGCCAGGAGGGTTTATCCCAAAATAGCCTGCAATAATTACTGCAACTGCAGCAGCTATACGAGCAGCCCAAAGTTCGCCTTTCTCAGAAATATTTGGATTAATCATTTTCTTGATGATATCATGAGATACCGAAGCTGAAATCACTAATAATAAACCAGCAGCAGTAGATAATGCTGCAGCTAACGCTCCAGCAGCCACTAATGCAATAACCCAGTTGGGTAAGTTAGCAATTTCAGGATTAGCCAATACCATGATATCCTTATCAATAGTCAACTCACTCCCTTTGTTTCCTTTTGCTGCTTCAGCTGCTAAAAAGGCTGCATCTTTAGAGTTGTCATTGTAATACTGGATTTTTCCGTCTCCATTTTTATCTTCAAAAGCTAATAGACCTGTAGTCTCCCATTTGGTAAACCAAGCAGGCATTGACGTATATTCTTTACCGTTTACGGTTTCTATCAAATTGGTTTTTGCGAAAACAGAAATTGCCGGAGCAGTTGTGTATAAAATGGCGATTAAAACCAATGCGTATCCAGCTGATTTTCTGGCATCTTTTACTCTTTTAACTGTAAAGAAACGAACAATAACGTGTGGCAATCCTGCAGTACCTACCATCAGGGCTAGTGTAATTGCAAAGACATCAATCATTGGTTTGGTGCCGTCTGTGTATACAGAAAACCCAAGATCAGTAGAAAGGCTGTTTAGTTTATCTAATAAATAAGTGTCGGTTCCTATAAGTTTTCCTCCCATTCCTAATTGCGGAATTGGATTTCCAGTCATTTGAATAGAAATAAAGATAGCCGGAACCATGAAGGCAAATATTAATACACAATACTGTGCCACTTGAGTATATGTAATTCCCTTCATTCCGCCTAAAGTGGCATAAAACAAAACGATTACCATTCCTATGATAACACCAGTATCGATATCTACTTCTAAAAATTTAGAAAACACTAATCCCACACCACGCATTTGTCCTGCCACATACGTAAAAGAAACTACTAACGCACATATTACGGCAACCGTTCTTGCAGCATTTGAGTAATAGCGTTCTCCAATGAAATCAGGAACTGTAAATTTCCCAAATTTTCGCAGATAAGGTGCGAGCAAAAGAGCAAGCAGAACATATCCGCCAGTCCAACCCATCAAATAAACGGCGCCATCATAGCCATCAAAGGAAATGATACCCGCCATCGATATAAAAGAGGCAGCACTCATCCAGTCAGCAGCTGTTGCCATTCCGTTTGCCAATGGAGAAATCTCTCCACCTGCAACATAAAATTCTTTAGTTGATCCGGCACGAGACCAGATTGAAATTCCAATATAAAGAGCAAATGTTACTCCAACAATTATGTAGGTCCAAGTTTGTAAATCCATGATATTTTATTTTTTTTATAGTTTTAATATTATTCGTCGAAACTATATTTTTTGTCTAGTTTGTTCATCAATCGAACATAAACAAATATTAATATAATAAATACATAAATTGAACCTTGTTGTGCAAACCAGAAACCAAGTGGGAAACCACCCAACTTAAAAGAATCTAATGCAGTTTTGAAAAGGATTCCGGCTCCGTAAGAACATAAAAACCAAATGCTTAATAAAATCACGAGATATTTTAAGTTTTCCTTCCAATATGCCGTCGCTTTGTCTTGTTTGTCGCTCATAATAGTATAGTAATAAAGGTTAGTTAATTATAGATAGGTCATTCCTTGAAGTATGACTGTGTTTACGGCTTTTTCTGAAGCGTGTTTTAAAGTTTGTATTCTAAGTTAATTTAGAATTGTGTCCGCTAAAAAGCGTATTGGCTCCAATTTCTAAATGTGTAATATTGTTATTGTGTAAGAATAGTTGAAAACCTTCGCCTTGTCCCTACCGTGCTGATTGAATCTGAATTCAGGCTAAGAGGTTCAAAATGGGTTAGGGTTGTTTTGTCCCCACATCTGTGCCCTGAACAGTGCTTTAAGGTGCTTTGAGCTGTCATTATTCAAATTAAATTTCATCTCGGCTCCATAATTAGGTGTCCCTTGAGAAAAGCCTTTTAAAGTGAATAGCAGTACAACTGCAATCAAATATTTTCTCTTCATAATTAATAGGTTTGGTGTTAAATGGTTGGTTAATAAAGCGCCAAATTGTATTAATTTATTTTAAAAAAAAATTTTGATATATATATGTGTAAAGTGTATAGTTAATCCTTGAAGCGCTCCCATTTTATAAGCATGAATTTGTCTCCAAGCTCTGTTATAATCATTCCTGCTCCCGATAGAAGTTCTTTGTTTTTGACGTACTCAATAAGTTCTAAATGGCTTAAAATCTTATAAGTAGGGTGGTAATTGGCATGCGATGGTTTTTTTATGTTAAAGGCTTTAACCCAGTTGCTTATAGTAACGTGGGAAACACCAATAATTCGCTCTATTTCACGAAAACTTACCCCTTCAAGATAGAGTTGCAATGCCTTGGTAACATAATAGTCATCTATCTTTTTTCCGATTTTATTGACGGTGAAAAAATAATTGCATTTTTTGCATAAGTATCTTTGTTTACTGTTAATTATGCCACTTTTTATAATTTGATTGTCTTGGCATTTCGGACAGGCTAAAATCTCCATATATATAAATTTTGCATAAATATAGTAAATTAGCATTTATATTTAAAGCAATATTGTGAACAAAATGCCGAAAAATTTACGGAAGCCCTATTTATATTGAAAATTTTATGCGTCTATGATAAAAAAAGAAACGATTGTGTTTTTTTGGATGGGATCTTATATATATGACCATTTCTTAGTCACGAGCATTTTTTTTGTATTTTTAGATATTAATAAACTGTTTATGAAAAATTCAATAGCGGAACGAATTGCCGATTTTCTTAAGAATCATCCTCCATTTTGTAGCCTTAGTCTAGCTGATTTGATTGCCATTGCAAAGGAGTCTCAAGTGCTTCATTTGGAAAAAAAACAAGTGCTTTTTAATGTTAATGACCAGCCTCATCCCTTTTTTTATATTGTTAAGGACGGAGCGGTGGCGCTATCAGTTGTTTATGACACAACGAAGGTGCTTGTCGATGAATGTGATGAGGGTGATATTGTAGGTTTACGGCCATTTTTTGCAAAAGATGGGTACTTGATGACGGCCGAGGCCAGAGAGGAAAGTCTGCTCTATGCCATTCCGATAACTATTTTCAAACCTTATGTTTTTGAAAATACTGCCGTTTTGAGTTTTTTGTTGGAAAGTTTCGCTTCAAATACCCGTAATCCTTACGATAAGGAAAATAAGGGGAAATTGATTTCTGAAAACGTAAGCTATATTGAACGGGATGACACTATTCAATATTTCAAACCTATTTCCTATTCTACAAACCCTATTACAGCTAACAAAATGGATTCCGTGAAATCAATAGCCGAGACGATGACGCGACTTAAAATAGGGAGTGTCATTATTCAGGAAAACCAGATTCCCATTGGGATTATCACCGATAAAGATTTACGGTCGAAGATAGCCACTGGCCTGTTCTCGATAGAAGCAAGCGCTGATCAGATTATGTCTGCGCCTGTGATTACTGTAAAGGCTAACGGATCAGTTGCCGAAACCCAGTTGATGATGCTCCAGCATACTATAGGTCATTTATGCGTGACTTTAGATGGGACTAACAAATCGGAAATTATTGGTATTATTTCTGAGCATGATGTTGTTGTCGCTCAAGCAAATAATCCGGGAGTATTGGTAAAACAGATTAAGCGCGCCGAAAGTGCGCAGGAGCTAAAATTGGTTAGGGATAATCTCACTAAATTAATCAAGAATGCTTTAGTTGAAGGTATTCCAATAGGGCATATCTGCCAGATTGTTGGGGAAATTAACAGCGCTATTACAAGCAGGGCAATCGAATTGTCTATTGTTAAAATGGGAGAACAACCTCCTGTTCCGTTTGCTTGGCTGAACATTGGGAGTCAGGGAAGAAAAGAACAGTTGTTGTTGACAGATCAGGATAATGCTTTGGTTTTTGAAGATGTAGCGGAAGAAAGATATGATGCTGTTAAAAAATATTTTCTGCAATTGGCTGATAGTGTAACTAATATCCTAAATGTTGTGGGATATGAATTTTGTCCAGCAGAGATGATGGCGAGCAATCCGTTATGGTGTAAGTCACTCAAAGAATGGAACGCACAATACAATGCCTGGATACACAGCCCGGCCAAGAAAGGAATTCTTATGTGTTCCATTTTTTTTGATTATGACTTTGTATATGGCGATAAAGAGTTAGTTAATGCAATCACTTCTACTATTTTTAAAAACGTAAATGACAACCAAATTTTCTTTGCGTATTTAGGATCTGATGCCTTAAAAAATCCGCCTCCACTAGGATTCTTTAGGCAATTTTTGGTTGAAAAGGACGGAGAACATAAAGATTCTTTTGATGTGAAAAGTAGGGGATTAATGCCTTTGATTGATGCAGCTAGATTATTGTCTTTGAATCAAAAAATTACTGGGGCAAACAATACACTAGTTAGATTTAAAGAATTAGCTGCTTTAGAACCTCAAAATGCGACAACATACGAAGCCTGTTCCGAAGCGTTTTCTGTTTTGCTGAAATTCAGGACTGAAGAAGGTTTTGCAAGCAATTCAGGAGGAAGGTATTTGGACCTAAATAAATTGACGAAACTTGACAAGGTAAAGCTTAAAAATGCCTTCCATCCCATTAGTGATGTTCAAGAGATTTTGAAAACGCGTTTCCAACTTACACATTTTACTTAGATGATGCTATCGAATTGGTTTAAAAAAGAGAAGAAAAACTATCCCGAATTTTGGCAAAATTATTTGGATTATTTTGAGTCTAAATCAGATAAAAATAATGAAAAACGTTTTGTGGTTTTTGATACCGAAACAACCGGTTTGGATGTGCGAACGGATGTCATTTTATCCATTGGTGCCGTGACGATTTGCGGCAATTCAATTATTGTGAATGATTGTTTTGAGCTTTTTGTCGAGCAAAATATTTTCAAAACAGAATCAGTGCCTATTCACGGTATTTTGAAGGAAGGGAAAGAAAAAAAACTAACGGAGAGCGAATCGGTAATTCGGTTTCTTGATTTTATCAAAGATTCAACCTTGGTGGGACATCATGTGCGTTTTGATGTCAATATGGTCAATGGAGCACTAGGGCGTATGGGTTTGGGAAAACTCAAAAACCGCAGTATGGATACGGATAAGATGTACCAAAAATTCAAAGGCTTGCAAGAAGAGCAGCATTCCAGTCTAGATGAATTGTGCCGGATTTTTAAAATCGAAAAAAGCGATCGACATACTGCTGCGGGCGATGCCTTTATTACGGCCTTGATTTTTTTGCGCCTTAAAAATAAATAAAAATAGTAGTTTGGCTTGTAAAGGCGGAATTATAATTGTGATATAGCACTTCTTCTAAAGCTGTAGAATTTAGGATATATGAATAACATAAAGAACATTTGGATTAAAAAAATAAGTCATACTATTCTATAATAACTGTTTTTGTTGTTTTTTTATGCCAAATTAGGTTGTTTAATGCAATAGTCATACTTTAATATTAGCACACTAGAACCTAACTACAAAGTAGAACCGTGTTTTTAAAAACAAAAGGGCTTCAAGAACTCGCTAAAGAAATTTCAAAAAACATGTTTCCTGAACCACAACAGCAAAAACTAAGAGAAGATTTTGAAGAACGTTGTGGTAAAAATAGTCCAGAGGTATATTATAAAACATTTGTCACATTAATGGAATGGGGGTTAGGGGATAAGCTAGAAACTATTCCGCATAAAACATTAATTGTTGGGTCTGACATGGACTACATGTCTATTTCTCACAAAGAAGAATATGCTTCGAGGATGCAAAATGCAAGTGTAGCGATTGTTTCTAATTCACGACATGGAGTTGTAATGGATCAATACGATGTTTTTAATAAAGTCATCTTAAACTTTTTAGAAAATGAGTAAATCAGTGCTTATCACAGGAAGTACCAGCGGAATCGGATTAGGGATAGCTGAAGTTTTTGCGAAAAACGGCTATCAGATTATGTTTCATGGATTGGAAGTAAATGGTGCCGAAATTGCTTCGAATATTGGTAAAAAATACAAGGTCAATACCGCGTATTCAAATGCTAACTTATTAGATTCTACTGCAATTACTCAACTTATTGAAGAGACGAGGCGGCAATTAGGCTCCATTGATGTTTTGATTAATAATGCAGGGATTCAATATGTATCGCCTATTGAGGATTTTCCAAACGAAATGTATGAAAAGATTATAGCAATCAATATGAATGCTGTGTTTTATGCTTGTAAAGCAGCTTGGAAACACATGAAAAAACAAAAGTTTGGCCGTATAATCAATATCTCTTCCGTACACGGAATAAGGGCTTCTGAGTTTAAGTCGGCTTATGTCACAGCAAAACATGGAGTTGTAGGCATGACAAAAGTAATGGCTTTGGAAGGAGCACCTTATAACATAACATGTAACGCAATTTGTCCTGGTTATGTGAAAACACCTTTGGTGGAAAACCAGATTAAGGATCAGGCAAAAGCACATCAGCTTTCGGAAGATGAAGTGATTGAAAAGATTATGCTAAAAAAGCAGGCTGTAAAAGAGTTTATTCCTATGGAGACTATTGCTGAAACGGCACTTCTTTTGGCTGCAGCACACGCAACGACAATTACGGGAACGACTTTTACTTTAGATGGAGGTTGGAGCGCTCAATAATATTTTGGTTTTTTTAATTATGTTTAGTTAGGGTAAAATCTGTCAAGAGCAATTTTGACAGATTTTTTTAATTCTATTTGACATTAAACAAGATAAGTTATGATAAATAAAAAAGTAAACACTGTTCAAGAAGCTCTTGAAGGAATCGAGGATGGAATGACGCTTATGTTAGGTGGTTTTGGTCTTTGCGGAATTCCGGAAAACAGTATAGCTGAACTAGTAAAAAAAGGGATAGTTGATTTAAACTGCATTTCAAATAATGCAGGAGTTGATAATTTTGGGTTGGGACTATTGCTGCAAAAGAAGCAGATAAAAAAAATGATCTCTTCTTATGTGGGCGAAAATGCTGAATTCGAACGGCAGATGCTTTCCGGTGAGTTGGAGGTGGAACTTACTCCACAAGGAACCTTGGCTGAGAAGTGTCGTGCTGCTCAGGCTGGAATACCGGCTTTTTTTACTCCTGCGGGCTGCGGAACTGAAGTAGCCGAAGGGAAAGAAGTGCGCGAGTTTAGCGGAAAAATGCACCTTATGGAATTGGCCTACAAAGCTGATTTTGCAATTGTAAAAGCCTGGAAAGGAGATGAGGCAGGGAATTTGATTTTTAAAGGAACTGCGCGAAATTTTAACGGATGCATGGCTGGAGCAGCTAAAATTACCATTGCAGAGGTAGAAAAACTGCTGCCTGCAGGAGCATTAGATCCAAACCAAATTCACATACCTGGAATTATGGTACAACGTATTTTTAAAGGAGAGAAGTTTGAAAAGAGAATTGAGCAACGTACGACAAGCAAAAGAAATTAACCATGGCTTTAGATAAAAATCAAATCGCAAAACGAATTGCCAAAGAAGTGAAAGAGGGATATTATGTCAACTTAGGAATTGGTATTCCAACATTGGTGGCGAATTTTATTCAAGATGATATGGCAGTAGAATTTCAAAGCGAAAACGGAGTTTTGGGAATGGGGCCATTTCCTTATGAAGGCGAAGAAGATGCAGATGTCATTAATGCCGGAAAACAAACTATTACGACCTTACCGGGGGCAAGCTTCTTTGATTCGGCATTTAGTTTTGGAATGATTCGGACTCAAAAAGTAGATTTGACAATTTTAGGCGCCATGGAAGTTTCTGAAAATGGAGATATTGCCAACTGGAAAATTCCAGGAAAAATGGTAAAAGGAATGGGTGGCGCTATGGATTTAGTGGCTTCGGCCGAAAATATTATTGTCGCGATGATGCATGTGAATAAAGCAGGAGAATCTAAAATTTTAAAAAAATGTACGCTGCCATTAACGGGTGTTGGTTGTGTAAAAAAAGTGGTGACTGAGTTAGCTGTTCTAGAGATAACGCCTAAAGGGTTTAGATTACTAGAAAGAGCACCTGGCGTATCAGTCGAAGAAATTATAAAAGCCACCGCAGCCAAATTAATCATTGACTCTGAAATTCCTGAGATGGCAATTGATTAAAATTTTCCTTTCTAGAAAGTGGATTCCTAATTATTTCAATCATGTATAATTAAGAATCTCTTTAGGATTGATCCAGTGTCTCTCTGAGGAAAGGTTAAAAAAACAAAAAACCCACTAATTTCTTAGTGGGTTTTGGTGGTACCTCCAGGGATCGAACCAGGGACACATGGATTTTCAGTCCATTGCTCTACCATCTGAGCTAAGGTACCTTGCTATCGCGGGTGCAAATATAGAATGATTTTTAGTTTATCCAAAACATTTTTTAAAAAAAATCAATTCGTACCTTTGCAACTTCAAAAAATAAATTATGGTTTTAGTTGTCGATGTAGGGAATACCAGAATTAAAGGTGCTGTTTTTGAGGATACTAAGCTTTTGGAGATTTTTGTTTTTACTGATAAGGAAATTCAAAAAAATATTGAAAATATTTTAAAAAAGTTTAAAAATGTTTCGGATTTAGTCGTCTCGTCAGTTGGTGATCTCGAAAAATCATCTTTTTTAACATTTGAAAACCTGCTAAATGTGCATTTTATTTCTAATGAAGACCCTTTTCCTTTTCAGAATATGTATGCTACGCCCCATACTTTAGGAATTGACAGAATTGTTCTTGCTGCAGGAGCAACATTGCAGTTTCCTAATCAAAACAGGCTTGTTATTGATGCGGGAACGTGTGTTACGTATGATTTTATTGATGAGAAAAATAATTATTTAGGTGGAGCTATTGCACCAGGATTGCGATTACGCTACGAAGCATTGCATAATTTTACAGCAAAACTTCCTTTATTGGTATTAGAAAATCCAAAAAATTTTATTGGAACATCTACTTCTGATTCTATTCATTCGGGTGTAGTAAATGGATTAGTTTATGAAATTGATGGCTTCATAGAGGAATATAAGTCACGGTATTTAAATTTTATAATAATTTTAACGGGTGGAGACACAGATTTCTTGGCTAAACGATTAAAAAATACCATATTTGCCAATTCAAATTTTCTTTTAGAGAGTTTGAACCAAACATTTCAATATAAAATCAAAAATGATTAAAAAAATTATAGTTATTGCATGTCTATTTTTGTCATTAGTGTCTTTTGCGCAAGAAGGAACTTCCTCTCCATATTCCTTTTATGGGATTGGCGATATTAGGTTCAAAGGTACGGTCGAGAGTCGCTCTATGGGTGGGGTAGCCGTTGAGCAAGATAGTATTCATATTAATTTAGAGAATCCGGCAAGTTTTGCTAATTTAAAGCTAACGTCATTTGCTGTTGGAGGAACGTATAAGACGACCAATCTAAAAGCGAGTTCTCAGTCTGCAAAGGCTACAAGAACTACCTTGGATTATTTGGCGGTTGGTTTGCCTTTAGGGAAATTTGGATTGGGTTTTGGATTGATTCCGTATTCCTCTGTTGGATATAAAATTGAATCTATTTCTGCTGACAATACGCAAAACAGCAGGCGATTTAATGGAGATGGTGGTCTTAATAAAGCTTTTTTAGGAGTTGGATACAAGATAGCATCAAATTTTAGTATTGGAGCTGATGTTAATTATAATTTTGGCAAAATTGAAACCAATAGTTTGGAATTCATTCCTAACATAACTGCAGGTACAAGTGAATTTAATTCGGCGGATTTGTCTGGAGTAAATTTCAATGTCGGAATGATGTATCAGACTAAAATCAATAAAAAAACAATGTTCTTTAGTAGCATGAATTATACGGTACAAGGTAATTTGAAATCTCAAAATATAAGAAATGTATCCACAGTAATTTATGATTCTAATTTTAATTTACAAGTTGTAGATCAACTTGGAGAACAAAAAAATCAAACAGATATAAAGTTGCCTAGTAGATGGTCTCTTTCTGCAGGAATTGGAGAATCTAGAAAATGGGTTTTTGGAGGGAAAATTGCGTATCAAAAAAACTCAGGAGAACAAAATTATTATAACCAAGCGAACAATGTAAGTTATGGTAGGTATGGCAGTGTAAGTATGGGAGGTTATTACATTCCAAATTACAACTCATTTACCAGTTATACAAAAAGAATTGTTTACAGGGGTGGTTTGAGATATGAAAAAACAGGATTGATGGTAAATTCACAGTCGATTAATGATATGGGATTGACTCTTGGGCTGGGATTGCCGTTGAACGGAACATTTTCTAATATAAATATTGGCTTCGAATTAGGGAAAAAAGGCACGACAAGCTCTAACTTGGTACAAGAAAATTATGCTAACTTTAGTGTCGGTTTTTCATTTAATGATACATGGTTTGTAAAACGAAAATTCAATTAAATACAAGAATAGGTGATTTAGTATCAAACTTCTTTGTCGATTATAACATATGACTTTAGTCCGAAAAAAATATATTAAAGTAGTTGTCACAGTTTTTGCTGTGACACTGTTTTTTGGATGCGAAAGTAATTTTAAAGAAATACAGAAGATTAATTTTTCGGAATTTTTACCTACGTCTGATGCAGATGTTGTTAATCTAAAATACACTGATTCAGGTCGTATTACCGCTATCTTGGTAAGTGCTAAAATGTTGGATTATTCAAGTATTGATTTTCCTTTCACTGAATTTCCAAAAGGAATAGATGTAACTTTGTTTGATAAAAAGGCTAAAAAAACATTTATTAAGTCAAATTATGCCATTTCTTATAAAGGGACGAGCATTATTGATTTGCAAGGAAAAGTAAAAATTTTTACAGAAGACGGAAAAACTCTTGAGACAGAGCAACTGTATTTTGATCAAAAAAATGAATGGTTTTTTACGGAAAGAAAATTTAAATTGTCAGATCCAAAAGGAGTTTCTAATGGTCAAGGAATTGATTTTAGTAAGGATTTTAAAGTGATTAATTCACAAAAAATAACAGGCGAGCTAGAAACCGCCGAATAATATCTTAAATTATGAATTATTTAAAGTACACACAATACGTTTATCTTATTTTCGGAACCTTCTTTATTTATGATGGTTTTGTTAAATTAAATGATCCCGCTGGCAAACCTTGGTTGAGTTTTATGGTTGCCGGATTAGCAGTTTTTATGTTCTTCTTTAGAAGAAAGTTTGTTAAAAAAGCAGAAGACCGAAATAAAAAACCCTAATTTATGGAAATTGGCGTTATTGTAGTATGTCTACTATTAAGTGCTTTTTTTTCAGGAATGGAGATAGCTTTTGTCTCTTCTAATAAGATTTATCTTGAGATTGAAAAGAAACAAAACAGCTTCCTTTCTAAGATTCTGACAAAACTCACGGCAAAACCTTCAAAGTTTATTGTCGCAATGCTTATTGGAAACAATATAGTGATGGTGATTTATGGGTTTTTTATGGGTGAGTTGTTAATGCAGTGGTTTATTAGTTTGGGATTTCAATTCTCGGATGTACTAAGTTTGTTGTTACAAACACTCATCTCTGCGATTATAGTATTAATGACGGCGGAGTTTTTTCCTAAGGTGTTTTTTCAAATTTATGCCAATACGTTGTTTAAATTCTTTGCAATTCCAGCCTATTTCTTTTACAATGTTTTCTATTTTATCTCTACATTTTTTATTTGGGTTTCTGATTTTATTTTGAAAAATTTTTTTAAAACAGAAGGAGATAATATTCAACTTTATTTTAGTAAAGTTGAACTTGGGAATTACATTACGGAACAAATGAGTAGTGTTGAAGATAATGAATCTGTAGATTGTGAAATATTAATGTTTCAAAACGCATTAGAATTTTCAGGTGTTAAGGCTAGAGACATCATGACTCCTCGGACTGAAATTATTGCCATTGAATTATTTGATTCAATTGAGGAACTGAATGAATTATTTATAAAGTCGGGGTATTCTAAAATAGTGGTATATCAAAATTCTCTTGATGATATTATTGGGTATGTTCTTTCATTTGACATGTTTAAAAAGCCAAATAGTATTGACGATATTGTTATTTTGGCTGAGTTTGTGCCCGAAACAATATTCATAAAAGATGCCATGAGTTTGCTTATAAAAAAGCGAAAAAGTGTTGCTGTAGTATTGGATGAATATGGCGGAACATCTGGTATTATTACTGTTGAAGATATTGTAGAAGAGCTTTTTGGAGAAATTGAGGATGAGCACGATTCAAATGAAGAATTAATTGAAAAAGAATTAGAAGACGGTACTTTTATGTTCTCAGCTCGCTTTGATGTGGAATATTTGAATCAAACCTACAAGCTTCAGATTCCGGAGAGTGATTCCTACGGAACACTCGGTGGTTTTATTGTTGATTTTACTAAAGAAATTCCGCAAATAGGAGAGGTAATCACAATTGGAAACTATCGGTTTGTAGTGGAAGAAGCTACAAATAAGAAAATTGAAATAGTTAAAATGACCGTGCAAGAGTGATTTTTAATGTGAAATTAAAAATTCTTGCAAAATAAGACGCTACTAGTATAATTATTAATTAGATAATTGTATTTTCGCAAACTGAATATAAAAATTAATAACAATAAAATGGCAGTTTTACAAAAAATTAGACAACGTTCACTTCTTCTGATACTCGTTATCGGGTTTTGTTTATTCGCATTTATCATAGGTGATATATTCAATAGTGGTGGTTTCAATAGTACATCAAAAGATGTAGGAAGCATCGATGGAAAAGATATTTCATTCGAGGATTTTAGAATTAAAGTAAACAATATTGAAAAAAGCGGTCAAGGAATATCGTCCACTGAAGCAGCTAACAGAGTTTGGGATCAAGAAGTTTCTGTTGCTTTGCTAACTTCTGAATTTGAAAAATTAGGATTGAGAGTTGGCGAAAAGCATTTGTTGGAAGTTTTGAAAGCAGATCAAAATATTGGTGGAAATCCGTTGTTTATGAATGCTGCGGGTGTTTTTGATGTTGCTAAATTCAAAGAATACTTTAAGGCTAACCCTGCACAAGCTCAGTTTTTGATAGACCGCGAAAAAGATGCTGACTTAAACGCTAAGTATCAATTATATAATACAATGATCAAAGCGGCAGTTTTTACAACTGAAAGCGAAGGAAAATTTAAATATGAGATGGAAGCGAACAAAGTGAATTTTGCTTATGTTGCTGGTTTATATTCTACAATTAAAGATAGTGATGTGAAAATTACTGATTCAGAAATTGTTGATTTCATGAAGAAAAATGAAAAAAAATTCAAAGCAGACGAATCTCGTGAAGTGGAATACGTCTTGATTGAGGATAAAGCTTCTGCAGCGGATGCGGCGGAAATCAAATCAAAAATGGATGCATTGCTATCAGGAAGCGTGGTGTACAACCAAGCAACTGCAAAAAACGACACTGTAGCTGGATTTAGAACAACTAAAAACGCAATTGACTTCGTAAATTCAAACTCTGACGTTCCTTATGATTCGACTTATATTGCTAAAAAAGATTTGCCTGCTGTAGATGCAGATAAATTGTTTAACCTTGCTCCAGGAGCAGTTTATGGCCCTTATGTTTTTGGGGATTACTACTGTATTTCAAAATCTATGGGAATGAAACCAGGTGTTAATGCGAAAGCAAGTCATATTTTAATTGGTTATGAAGGAACTCAAGTTCCAAATCAAAAAGAAAAAAGAACAAAAGAACAAGCAAAAGCAAAAGCAGAAAGTATCCTAGCACAGGTAATTGCAAATCCCGATAGTTTCCTGATGTTGGCTTTTACTAGTTCTGACGACTCATCAGCACAACAAGGCGGTGATTTAGGATATTTTGGTCCAAATCAAATGGTGAAACCTTTCAATGATTTTGTTTTTAATAATAGTATCGGTAGAGTTGGTTTAGTTGAAACTGATTTTGGTTTTCATATTATAAAAATTACGGATAAGCAAGACGGAATTCGTTTGGCTACAGTAGCTCAAAAAATAGAAGCTTCAGAAGTTACTTCTGATAAAATATTCACACAAGCAACTAAATTTGAAATGGAAGCTGCTAATAAAGATTTTGTCAAAGCAGCTAAAGATATGGGATTGACAGTTGCTCCAGCAGTTTCTGTAAAAGGAATGGATGAAAATTTTGGATCTTTAGGAAAACAAAGAAATATTGTAAGATGGGCTTTTGAAAACGGCGTTAAAGAAGGATCTGTAAAAAGATTCGAAGTAGCTAATATGGGTCACGTTATCGCAAAAGTAAAAAGTATTGACAAATCTGGTTTAGTAGCAGTTTCTGTGGCAAGACCTTATGTAGAGCAAATTCTTAAAAACAAGAAAAAAGCAGCACTAATCAAAGCTAAAATGACTGGTTCTTCTCTAGAAGCTATTGCAAAATCAGTAGGCAGTACAGTACAACAAGCGACTGATCTTACCATGGAAAACACCATGTTGCCAAATGTTGGTCCTGAGCCGAAAGTGGTAGGAAATGCATTTGCTTTAGCAGCAAATAAATTGTCTGCGCCAATTGAAGGAAATACAGGGGTATATGTGGTTAAAAACATAAGTACTGTCAAAGCTCCAGCATTGAAAAATCATGCGCCATACGTTGCTAAATTGAAAACACAAAGCGCTTCAGATGTAAATAGAGTGATTCCTGCATTGAAAGGAAATGCTAAAATTGAAGACAACAGACAACAGTTTAATTACTAGTTTTTAGTCTTCAAAGAGTCAAAACAAAAATCCCGATACATGCGAATGTGTCGGGATTTTTGTTTTGTTATACTTTTATTTGAGTGTTCTAGTGGTGTTAATTGTAAAAAATTATGATAAAATCATTTCGTCATAAGAAACGATTGTATGATATCCTTTTGAAGTAAAATACGCTACTGGATTGTCCGCTGTAATGGCCATCACAAAATCACCTCCCCAAGCACCAAGACTTTTTAGTACTCCGTTAAAATCTGGGAATAAAGATTCTTTTATAGTTTGTGTTTCCAGAATAATACTCATTTGTATTTCGAGTTTTTGTAGTGCTGTCGCAAAAGAGGCAAGTGTAGTGGCATTCAAAACTTCTGATGTCATGATATCATTTAAAGCAATGGTATTTGACAGATTATTTTTTTTATTCATGCTGTATGCAGCTATTGCAGTTTTGCTGCTTTGCTTTTTGTTGAGATATATAAAGTATACGTTTTTTGTAAATTCTGGATTAAAACGTACGTTTTCAACAACAGGTTTTCCGTCCTCTAAATGATATAGAATAGGAGTGTCATTTTGTGCGCAGGCAATATCATATCCACTCCCTCCAAAACTGTTTTTAAGCAATGTAAATGCGTCAATTTGCAACCATTGTGCAATATTGTTGATTAAGGTCGATGATGTGCCCAAACCCCAGCTTTTAGGAAATCCTAATTCAGTGGTAATCTTGTATCCGACTGAATTTAAAATAAAGTGTGGATTTAATTTAAAGGCTTCGTGTAAAATGGTAGTAAGTGTGGTTTTAACTGATTCATTTTCGGTCGTGGTTTCCTTTGAAATGTCCGAAAATAAAAGGGTGTCTTCAAACCAAATACTACCGTCTGCATCATAACTCTTCCAGGTGATTTCCTTGTTGTTGCCTTGTTCGATAATCAGGTTTTGTCCTGTTTTTGTTGGTAATGCAAAGGCCATTGCGCCATCAAGAACGAGATATTCTCCTGTTATTAAAAGTTTTCCGTTGCTGTAGAATGTTTTTTTCATTATTCTTATTTTAATCCTTTTTGATTCAAAACCGAGAAAGACAGGTCTAAAACCAAGATTATTTCCTTAAGTTTTCGATATAAGTAACTACGGCACTATGCGAAACGGTATTTTTTTTGAAATATTTATGGATTAAAATACGCTCTTCATTATTTGCTTCAAACTGATTGATGATGTTATTTAAGTGCATTTTCATGTGTCCTTCCTGTATTCCTGTAGTAGTCAAAGAGCGCAAAGCGGCAAAGTTTTGTGCCAAACCGGCTACGGCTACATACTGCATTAATTCCTTAGCAGATGGTTTTTCTAGCATTTCTAATGATAATTTGACCAATGGATGCAAAGAAGTTAATCCACCAATGGTTCCTAATGCTAAAGGAATTTCCAACCAGAAAGTAAAAATCCCATCTTCTATTTTAGCGTGAGAAAGGCTAGAATATTTTCCGGTTCGAGCAGCGTATGCATGAATTCCAGCTTCTACAGCGCGAAAATCATTTCCTGTTGCTAAAACTACCGCATCTACTCCGTTCATGATTCCTTTGTTATGCGTAACCGCACGATATGGCTCGACTTCAGCAATTTGAATAGCCTGCACGAATTTCGCGGCAAACTCTTTCGGGTTCGGTATGTGTTTTTCTTCTAAGTCGGCAACTGGACAAGAAACTTCCGCTCTTACGATGCAATTTGGAACATAATTGGAGAGAATGCTCATTACGACTTCAATGTCTTTTTCAGCATCTGTAAATAAGTCATAGTGCTGCGCTTCTTCTTTTAATGTTTTTGCAAATTGCTCTAAACACGAATTGATAAAATTGGCACCCATGCTGTCTTTGGTTTCAAAAGTGGCATGCAGCTGAAAATAATTGGGCAATAAGTCAGTTTTGTCTTTTAGAATAATGTCTAAAATACCGCCACCGCGTTTTTGCATATT
>RRZT011279175.1_pt1 | contig 27548 bp, 20 predicted proteins | sample 2165551 | NCBI WGS metagenome assembly RRZT01 (sample SAMN10456910, study PRJNA506462) | wastewater metagenome | biome: wastewater; feature: sludge; material: wastewater sludge; isolation source: wastewater sludge with Escherichia coli K12::gfp cells carrying plasmid... | place: USA: Moscow, Idaho... | reverse complement strand
CTATTTTTCTTTCACACAGCACCTAATTATCTGATTATCTGCACTGTCAAAACACCACTTGTCCCCCTCAAAACTCCTGCAAAATCACAACCGAATCGAATTTTTAGTATAATTTTGCCTTATCACAAACATAGATAGTTTAACTTTCAACCATTGAGTGTAAAATGTTTTTTGACACTTATAAAAGGAAGGTAAATTGGTTTTGCATTAAAATGTGAATCGAAACAACCTTTGTTATGAACGTAAATATATTTACAAAAAAGGTACTTTTTGTTTGTATTATAGCATTTACTGTATTTCTTTTTGGTTCAATGTATTCAACGATAGCCAATGTTGGTTTCTTATCAACTTTAAGATATTCGGGTGCGTTTTTATCAAATAACAGAAGTCACCGGAACAATTCAACACATGAATGCCCGTATAATGCATATATAAAAAATAAGTATTTAAAAATTAATTTTTACTCAGCATGTGAGAGCACATCGATAGAGATTTATAACAAACAGAACATCCTGATTTTTCAATCGGATAAAAAAGTACAAAAAGAGATTGTAATTAACACCATGCATTGGGAGAAAAACGAATATCGAATCGATATCATTAATGATTTTAAGACCTATACCGGAACATTTAATGTTGATTGACACAAATGCCACATAATATATAATCTTAAACCATGAAAAATCGCAATTAACCTAAAAACGCAATATAAAGACCTTAACTACAAGCTCCTGATTTTTCTTTTAAAGGAATTTCGGGAGCTTTTTAATTTACATTGACAAATAACAAAAGCGCAATGAAACTGGTGTTTTTTGAGTACAAACACTCATTTGTAAGCGTCAAAAAATACACTAAGAATCAGATAATGAAGCACGCTATTTTTGCATTTTTCACAACAATACTATCGTTTTACACTCTAACAGCACAACAGCGCGATTGGGAAAACCAACACATCCTTCAAATAAACCGTGAACCTGCACGAGCGGCATTTTTCAGTTTTCAATCAGTACCGGGCGATGCAGTATTAACGCTGAACGGAAGCTGGAAATTCAGATGGACTCCAACACCCGAAGAAAAAACGGATGGTTTTTACAAAAAAGATTTCAATGATAGCAAATGGACAATTTTTAATGTTCCGGCGAATTGGGAAATTAACGGATATGGTACCCCAATTTATGTTTCTGCCGGCTACCCTTTTAAAATTGACCCTCCGCGTGTAACATCTACCCCTAAAGAAACCTACACTACCTTTAAAGAAAGGAATCCTGTAGGACAATATCGCCGCACATTTACATTACCTTCAAACTGGTACAACAACGGGCAAACTTTTCTGCATTTTGGAGGCATTATCAGTGCATTTTATGTGTGGATAAATGGTGAGTTTGTAGGATATAGCCAGGGAAGTATGAATACCAGTGAGTTCAACATAACAAAACACCTGAAGAGCGGACAAAACCAAATTGCACTGGAAGTATATCGTTACAGCGATGGATCTTATCTGGAAGATCAGGACATGTGGCGCATGAGTGGTATACACCGAAGCATTAGCCTGTTTCACACGCCCAATGTTCGAATAACAGATTTTACAGTACGCACTCTGCTCGACAGTCAATACAAAAACGCCACCATTGAGATAGATCCTGAATTATCGGTTTTTGGCAATGAAACCGGCGCCGGATACAAGGTAAGGGCACAGATTACCAACCTGATGAACGAAACTGTAGATGTCATCAGCATTTTAAATCCGGATAAAAAGGCTTCTTTAATGAACGAATGGAATCCACAACGTGGTCCACGCAAAACCGGACGCATCAAAAAGGAAATCTCAAATCCCTTAAAATGGACTGCTGAAACACCTAACTTATACACACTTAATCTAATGTTGGAGGACAGTACAGGCAGAGTAATTGAGCGTGTACAACAAAAAATCGGCTTTCGTTCCATTGAAATTAAAGACGGGCAATTACTGATAAATGGGCTACCAACACGTTTACGGGGTGTAAATCGACACGAGCACGACCCTGAACTGGGCAAAGTAATGACCGAAAAGCGAATGTTACAGGATTTAATGCTAATGAAACAGGCCAATATTAATGCGGTGCGTACAGCGCATTATCCCAATGTAAGTCGCTGGTACGAACTATGCGATTCAATAGGCATGTACGTAATGGACGAAGCCGATATTGAAGAGCATGGATTGCGTGGCACCCTGGCTGCCGACCCGGAATGGGCTCAAGCATTTATGGATAGAGCCATTCGTATGGCCGAAAGAGATAAAAACCATCCCTCGGTTATTTTCTGGAGCATGGGCAACGAAGCCGGATACGGACCTAATTTTGCTGCAATATCGGCTTGGCTGAAGGACTTTGACCCAACCCGACCGGTACATTACGAAGGAGCACAAGGCATTAACGGACTCCCCGACCCTTACACAGTAGATGTAATCAGTCGGTTTTATCCACGCGTACAACAGGAATACCTGAACCCCGGCATAGCCGAAAACAGCCAAATGGAGCGTGCAGAAAATGCTCGTTGGGAACGCTTGTTGGACATTGCTGAACGAACAAACGACAATCGCCCCGTACTTACCAGCGAATATGCACATTCAATGGGTAATGCATTGGGAAATTTTCAGGAATACTGGGATGAGATTTACAGTCACAAACGAATGCTGGGAGGCTTCATATGGGATTGGGTAGACCAGGGTATTTATAAAAAATTGCCTGATGGTAAAATTCAGGTATCGTATGGCGGTGATTTTGGCGACTTCCCCAACCTGAAAGCTTTTTGTTTCAATGGCATTGTAATGAGCAACCGTGAGATAACACCTAAATATATGGAGGTTAAAAAGGTGTATCAACCAATAGGTATTTTTCTTAAAAACAAGAAACTAAGCATCATTAACCGGAATCACCATACCAGCCTTGGACAATACAATTGCTTTTATACTGTGTCGGTAGATGGTAAAACAACCGAAAAGATGGCAATAGCAATTCCGGATGTAGCTCCCGGCGACACAACAACATTGCCTTTGCCAGACATGAAGCAAATAAAATACAATGCGAACAATGATGTTCAGTTATCTATTGAATTTACGCTGAAAGATAATTGCCATTGGGCAAAAAAAGGGTGGGTTGTGGCTTATGAGCAATTCACATTACAAAAGGGGCAACTTCCTGCCGTGTCTATCAGCTCAAAAGGAAATGTGAAATTCAATATTTCAGACAATAAAATATTAACCGCAGCAAACGGACTTTCGGCAGAATGGGATGCTACATCGGGTAATTTAGTATCGTTAAAACTGAACAAAACCGAAATGCTGTGCAAAAGTGCAAACGGATTTGAGAAACAACCCGTAATGCAAGCATTCAGAGCTCCTACCGACAACGATAAAGGGTTTGGAAACTGGCTGGCAAAAGACTGGAAGGATGCCGGACTGGAATCACCCCAAACCAAAACCGATTCGGTTAAAACAATAAAATCCGAAAACGGAGATTTTGCATTAATGGTTTATCAAACACATACTTTTAAAAAGGGAAAAATAACAACTACTTACACATACACCCTAAATGAACGGGGTGAAATGGATATACAATGTCACTTTTTTCCTTCAAAAGAGCTGCCTGCACTGCCCCGACTGGGAATAGCATTGGCACTGGATGCTAATTTACAGCAATTTGCCTGGCATGGACGTGGCCCGCAGGAAAGTTACCCCGACCGTAAAACATCGGTATTAACCGGAGCCTGGAGTGCAAAAGTGAGCGACCAGTTGTTTCACTACCCACGCCCACAGGATACCGGAAACAAAGAGGAAGTAACAAAATTATCGCTCACAGACGCCAGAAACAAGGGAATACAGATTCTGGCTATCGAAAAACCATTTTCAGTTTCGGCTTTGAATTTCACGGCGAACGATTTAGCGAACGTGACTCACGACTGCCACCTGAAACCGCGTGCAGAAATCATTTTGAGCATTGACTGTGCTGTAATGGGACTCGGCAACAGCAGTTGTGGCCCGGGTGTATTGAAAAAGTACAGCATTGAAAACAAAGAACACAGTCTGCACATTCGTATTCAGAAAAAATAAATTTATAGAAATAATATAATTACCGGAACAGTGGTCGATTTGACGCATGTTCCGAATTAACATTAAACAAATGAAAACAACATTACGTGGCATAGTGCCACCTATCGTTACTCCATTATTGGACGACAACACACTGGACATTGCCGGATTGGAACGCTTGATTGAACACGTTGTAGCAGGGGGCGTGCATGGTATTTTTATTTTAGGTACAACCGGTGAGTCACAAAGCCTCGGTTTCAGTCTTCGCTGCGAGATGATTAAAGAATCGGCCCGTATACTTAAAAACCGTATTCCGTTACTGGTGGGTATATCAGATACATCGATAGCTGACAGCGTGGCACTGGCAAATGTAGCTGCCGAAAATGGCGCTGATGCAGTGGTTTCGGCTCCACCCTATTATTATGCGGCTGCTCAACCTGAGCTTATCGATTTTTACAATGTATTACTGGAGCAATTACCATTGCCATTGTTCCTTTACAATATGCCTATGCATACCAAAACGTCGTTTGCACCTGCCACTATCCGCAAAATTGCTGAGAATCCGAAAGTAATTGGCTTCAAAGATAGCTCGGCAAGTGGTGGCTATTTCCAGTCGGTGATGCACGAATTCCGTGACCGTCCGGACTTTGCTCTTTTTGTGGGCCCTGAAGAAATGATGGGAGAATCGGTAATGATGGGTGCTCATGGTGGAGTAAATGGAGGTGCAAATATGTTCCCTAAATTATATGTGGAACTGTACAAAGCGGCTGCCGATAAAAACGTAGACAAGGTACGTGAATTACATGCCAAAGTAATGCAGGTTAGTGCGTCGATATACAATGTGGGTGCGTTTGGCTCAAGTTATTTGAAAGGTGTAAAAGCCGGTCTTAATGTATTGGGTATTTGCAGCGATGTGCTGGCTACGCCGTTTACAAAATTTGACGAAGCAGATAAAGCCAAAATCCGCAAAGCGATAGAGGAGCTGAGTAAATAGTTGGCAGTCGGCAGTTGGAAGTTTTTATGAGAGATGGTTGATAGGCCATTTTTCGACAATGCTGGCTGTTTCTTTTTCTATTTTGATAACTGATAAAAAATACTAACAACGCTTTGACCCTTGCGTTGCGTGCGCCAGGGATTGAAGCGGCGTGCCGAACGCGTAGCGGACGGTACAAGAGCGGAAAGCCCGACCCGAAGGGTGGCGCCCAAATATTTATTACAATGAAGAACACAAAATTTTACCCCTGGCTGGTGGTGTTACTGCTTTGGCTGGTGGCGCTGCTCAATTACCTGGACCGACAGATGCTCTCCACCATGAAACCGGCAATGATGATGGATATCGGGGAACTCGTTTCGGCCGAAAACTTTGGCCGGCTGATGGCTGTTTTCCTTTGGATTTATGCGCTGATGAGCCCTATTTCCGGAATCATTGCCGACCGGCTAAACCGTAAATGGCTGATTGTAGGCAGTTTATTTGTATGGTCGTTGGTAACTTTGCTAATGGGTTACGCTCAAACTTACGACCAGATTTACTGGCTTCGTGCGTTGATGGGTGTAAGCGAGGCATTTTACATTCCGGCCGGACTATCGCTCATTGCTGATTATCATGATGGGAAAACCCGCTCAATTGCTATTGGAATTCATACCACGGGTATTTATCTGGGACAGGCTTTTGGTGGATTTGGCGCTACAATTTCGGAGGCTTTTTCATGGCAATCGACCTTCCACTGGTTTGGATTACTGGGAGTTGTATACAGCTTTGTATTAGTAGTGTTTTTAAAAGAGAAGAAAGGCTACAATGTACAAAAAGCGAAAGAAACGTCCATACTAAGGGAATTTGCTCTATCGTTTAAAGGGGTGGGTATGCTTCTGGGAAATATTTCGTTTTGGGTACTTTTGTTCTACTTTTCGGCACCCAGCCTACCCGGTTGGGCAACCAAAAACTGGTTACCAACGTTACTGTCGGACAGTTTACACCTGCCAATGTCAGAAGCAGGTCCATTGGCTACAATTACAATGGCAATGGCATCGTTTGCGGGTGTATTAGTGGGCGGTTTGTTGTCGGACAAATGGGTACAACGTCACCTGAAAGGTCGTATTTTTACGGGTGTAATTGGCTTATCGCTCACCATTCCGGCTTTGCTCCTACTCGCTTACGGTCATAGTTTTACGACGGTACTGAGCGGCGCGCTGCTGTTCGGGCTTGGTTTCGGGATGTTTGACGTGAACAATATGCCTATACTTTGTCAGTTTGTTTCGGCACGCTACCGGGCAACGGGTTATGGGTTGATGAATCTGGTGGGCATTTCATCGGGGGCTGTGATTACCAACTGGCTTGGTAAGTCGGCCGATGCCGGACATCTTTCGTCGGATTTCGCATTTTTGGGCATTGTGGTGGTAATTGCCATTGTGTTGCAACTGGTGGTATTACGCCCCAAAACGGTGAATATGACAGAGGAATAAGGATGAATTTGATACAAAAAAAGAACCAATTCTGTAAAATACAGAGTTGGTTCTTTTTTTATATAATATCTGATAATCAATTCTTCTTTAAGATATTCTCGTAGGCACCCGGTATATTCAGTATTTCGATAGCTTTTTGTAATGATTCATTTTCAGCATCCATAATACGATAATACTCACTCATATCCCATAAATCACGTGCCACTAAAGCTTTTAACTGTAATTTAATCAGTTGCTCCGATTTTTTATATTGCTCTTCGTTAAACTCAATTTTTTCTTTTGCGGCATAATCCTTTAAGATATCGAGCATTTGATTATCAACCGAAAATAACTTATTGAATTTGTCAAAAGCCGGATATTTCTTTTTAAGGTCGGTCCGGTTTTTATCGATGAAAGTCAAAGCCGCTTTATTTACCACACCCTGATTTACTAGTTTTCTGTGATAATCGGTAAAACGCGTAGTATCAATTGGCACAAAAATATCAGGCATAATGCCTCCGCCGCCGTACACGTTACGCTTTAGCAATAAAGTTTCATGACGAAGCGAATCGGGGAAACGTATACTATCGGCATGTGCAAATTCGCCGTGTTCGAAACGGGTTAGCAGGTCGCGTTCATATTTCTCCACCCCATCTTTATACGGTTTTTGAATACTTCGGCCGGTAGGTGTGTAATAGCGGGCTGTTGTTAAACGCAACATAGAGCCATCAACCAAAGGTAACTGACGTTGAACGAGCCCTTTTCCAAAGGTACGGCGGCCGATAATAATGCCCCGGTCCCAATCCTGTACGGCACCCGAAACAATTTCACTGGCAGAAGCAGAATATTCATCTACCAAAATTATTAGTCGTCCCTTTTCAAATCTTCCCACCTCTGTAGCAATCATATCGGCACGTGGCTGATTCAGCCCCTGCGTATAAACAACAAGTTTGTCTTTACTTAAAAACTCATCAGCAAGCTGGTGAGCAGCATGCAAATAACCTCCACCGTTACCCTGAAGGCTTAAAATAAGATTTTTCATGCCCGATTTTTGCAGATTTAAAAAGGCAGTTTGAAATTCTTCTACGGTAGTGCTACCAAAATTGTTTATTTTGATATAACCCGTTTCCTTGTTAATCATATACGAGGCATCCACACTATGAATTGGAATTTTATCGCGGATAATTTTAAATACCAATAAATCTTTTTTACCTCCACGTTTTATTTTTACAATCACTTCGGTGCCTTTGGGTCCACGAAGACGCTTCATTACGCCTGAATTTTGCATTTTCACACCGGCAATTAATTCATCATTGATGTAAATTATGCGGTCGCCTGCCTGTACACCAACCTTTTCGGAAGGACCACCGGCAATCGTCTGAACCACCACCAAAGTGTCTTCGAGCAATTGAAATTGTATACCAACACCTTCGAAACTACCTTCGAGAGGTTCGTTCACCCTATCTACTTCCTCCTTGGAAATATAAGACGAATGTGGGTCTAACTGCTTCAACATGGCCTCAATGGCTGTTTCAACCAGTTTTTTGTCGTTAATCGTATCGACATACAAACCCGAAATTGCCGATATTGCATTGCTTATTTTGCGTTGCTGTAGTTGCGAAACTCCTTGTGAATATACAAGCAATGAAAAGAAAACGAGCGGAAAAATTAAAATATGTTTTTTCATTCGGAAAGACTCTATATTTATTATAAAGCAAATTTACAAAAAAATAGCAGCAACACTTTTATAGCTGAAATAAAACCACCCTAAAAAAAGTATTATTAACAAACATAGAGTTTTAGGAGTTGACAAGCAGCATTTAACTCTTCTTGTCGGCAGTTTTTTAGCGTTGCAATTTTTTTGTAAATTTCTTCAATCGGATATAAACTATCATCTGTTTCCACACAGAGTTTTTCAAGGGGTGTCTGTATTACTGTTTCCGGGTTAAATTTTTCTCCAAACGACAAAATAAAACCGGCATTCAACAATTGTTTTGCCAATTCGGGTTTACCTCTGAAACCATGTATCAACCATTTTTGTGCAGGCTTAAACTTATTTCGAAGGCGAATAATTTCGTTGTACGCTGCTACACAGTGTATAATTAAAGGACGCTCGTATTTTTCGGATAAAGCCACCTGTCGTTCGAAAAAATATCCCTGCTCTTTAAATGATGCTTTGGCATTTCGGTCGAATCCACATTCGCCGACTGCTCTAATGCGTCTGTCGGACAATAATTGCTCAAACACATCCAAAATTGAGGGGTCAGTTGTATGAACATTCCATGGATGTACTCCAATCGAAAAATAATGATGTTTTAACTTTGATAGCACACTTTCAACCTCATTAACCGGGAGATTAATGATGGAGAACGGATTACTCGTGTGAATATTATGAGTATGTGAGTCAATAAATGCTACCATAAAACAACAGAAAATAAATTGATAACGTGATAAAATGTGTGTCACCTACGAAAGATGTTCAATCAAAAATACAATTATTTTGATAATTTTACAAGTTTTCGCGAAAATATTTATATTCTTAAAAATAAAAAAGCGACTAATTCAAATCTACAAAGCTGTTTCGAGAGTTCTTTTTGAGAATCGCGTGGATTTTTTATTTATTATCAAAGTAGAAGGAATCGCTGACAATTCAGCATTATCGGATTCCGACAAACTTAACCATCCCTGATAACTTATAAGCAGAAAGCTGAATCTGGATATGATAGACGCATTGTTACGCGAACTTTTAATGGACTTTACCCTGTTTTGAAAATTCCGTTGTAGTTCCTCGTACGAAACTTTAATATCGTTTTTCTTTTGTATTACATTGTTTAAATCAATGATGAAAACACTTACATCAGCATTATTCAACAACAACCTACGTGCATATCGGATTAAGAAGCCATCTGCTTCGTTTTCGAGTAAAATGAGTGTAGTACTTATTTTGGTAAACCCTCTGTTTACAAAAACCCCCACACTACAATTGCTGTTTTCAATAAAATACTTCGTTTTATCCTTAATCAATGTTCCCGGATAAAAAATGGCTTGCGATTTCGAGATTGCATTCACTAACCTATTGAGCCACTGTTGTCTGGCAAAAATCTTTCGTTCTTTAAAAAAAGGAATTCCCGACAATGAAACACCCGCACCAACTAACAGAAAATCATAACCATGCTGATTCACGCTTCTAACTATTCCATTTTCTATATTGTCGCAAACCTTATATTCTGTTTCAATAGGTATATTAAACTGGGAGGCAGCTTCATTTATTTGCTTAAAACTATCTGCCGAATATTGCTCGCTGTAAAGCGGATTTACATCAGTACCAGGAGTAAGATGCAGTACATTTACCGATAATGTATTTCGTGCTCCGTCAAGTACCGTTTTAGCCACACTAAGCAATGTTTTCCCATTATCGGGATTTCCCAGCGCTATCATAGCCCGGAAAACACCCATCGCTTGTTGTCTTTCGTACTCTTCCTGTATATTTTTCGTTGGAAAAATCTTTTCAATCAATGATAACAATGGAGTTGTCATAAAAGTAGTTACTAATGCCATTATAACTAACATTACGAACACAGCAGGAGGCAGAATACCCATTTCGTAACCGATATTCAACACAATTAATTCCATCAATCCACGGGTATTCATCAACACACCAATGCTCAAACTATCCTTCCAGTTTTCGCCTAAAATACGGGCTGTAAATGCACTACCGGCAAATTTTCCTATAACAGCCACTGCAATAATCAAAAGTGTTATTAGCCATAACTCCGGTGTATTTACCAGTCCTATTTCAGTTCTCAAACCGGTATATACAAAAAACAGAGGAAGCAGCAAGGTTAAAGACAAATCCTCCATTCTATCCACAATTAGCTTGCGGAACGATGGCATGGATGGCATAATAACACCAGCCAGAAACGCCCCGAAAAGTGCATGTATACCAATGAGCTGAGTAGTATAGGCCGATAGAATTAACACCAACAGAAAAAAAGCAAACACGCTCTTATTCACCACTTCGCTGTTTTTATAAATTTCACTAATTTTCTTTAAGAATGGCTTGATTAACAAGAACATAACCAGCACATACGCTACCGAAAAGAGTATGTTGTAAAGCGAACTTTCAAAACTACCTGTACTGGCAACTGCAATTACAGCAGCCAAAATACACCAGGCAGTCACATCATTAAAAGCTGCACTTGCAATAGAGATTGTACCCAGATGTGATTTTGTCAGACCTTTTTCCTGTACAATCCGGGCTAATACAGGAAAGGCTGTTATGCTCATTGATATGCCTATAAACAACGCAAATGAAAGGAAATCGGTATGGTGAGCTGCAAAAACCGGATACAAATAGTAAGCTAGCAGCATTCCAAGCAAATAAGGAAACATTATACTTGTATTGCTAATTACAAATGTCACCCCCATTTTGTTTTTAAGCATACTCAGGTCAAGCTCCATGCCTATTGTAAACATAAATAATACAAGACCCAACTGGCTAATAATATAAATATTCGATAGCGAGTCAGCATTAAAAAGAAAATGATAAGTCTCCGGCCAGAAATAGCCCAGCAACGATGGCCCCAAAACAATACCTGCTAATATTTCACCTATCACAGTAGGCTGTCCAATACGAACAAAAAACCACCCAAAAACCCTGGAAACCATTAATATTGCAATTATCTGCAACAATAACATAGCAGCAGGCTCGGCTATATTGTGCTGAATAGAATTCATAAAAACATCAAAATAATTTGAATTCCCCACAACGGACAATACCTTAGCCGGAGCTAAAGAATCGAAATCAGAAGCTTTTAAAAACAGCATATATACCAACAACACAAACAGGGCAACGCTTACACCAAAAAAAATCCAGATCTTACGGTTATTATTATAGGGCATAACTCTACGGTTTTAGTGGACAAGAATTATTGGTTAACAAATACAAAATACACTATGCCAAAAACATTGGTGCAAAAATATTGTTCAATAAGCATTGACAAAATGAATTTGAGTACAAATTTAATCTTTTTTGTGATTGTAAAAATTTTTCGGCCTATTTTTTAATGAACGATTTATGTATCTGTAAGCAATACGTTTTTTTTCAGTAAATTTGCATCAACAAAGTAATAATGTAAAATATAAAAATTTAAAATGGAAGTAAGTGGTTATTTTTGGTTCGGCTTCATAGTGTTTATTCTAATAATGCTTGTACTTGACCTGTATGTTTTTCACAAAAAAGATGAGGTAATAAAAATTAAATCGGCACTATTGTGGAGTGCATTCTGGATAGCTTTAGCCCTCGTTTTTAATGCTGGTATATACTTTTTTGAAGGTAAAAAACAGGCTTTCGACTTTTTCACAGCATATATCCTTGAAAAATCTCTGAGTGTCGATAATCTGTTTGTGTTTATCATGATTTTTGGATTTTTCAATATAAAATCCGAATACCAACACCGAATTTTATTTTGGGGTATAATTGGCGCACTTATTATGCGTGCAATATTCATTTTTGCAGGAGTTGCGCTTATTACAAAATTTGCATGGATAATGTATCTTTTTGGTGCTTTTCTTATATACACTGGTATACATATGCTTTTCGAGAAAGATGACAAAGAGTTTGACCCAAGCAAAAATATTGTTATAAGAGCTTTCAGGAAGTTTATGCCCGTTACAAATGAGATTAAGGACCATAGTTTCTTTGTCCGGATAAACAAGGTATTATACGCCACTCCACTTTTTGTGGCACTTTTACTTATTGAAGCATCTGATGTAATTTTTGCAGTTGACTCTATCCCCGCAGTATTGTCAGTAACAAGCGATGTGTTTATTGTGTTTACTTCCAATATTTTTGCCATTTTAGGCTTACGTTCGCTGTATTTTGCGCTTAGTGGAGTAATGCAGTATTTTAAATACCTCAAATATGCACTGGCATTTATATTATCGTTCATTGGTATCAAAATGTGTATCAATGAGTTTGCAAAGGAAATGGACTTCTCGTTCCATATTTCGAATGTTGTTTCGCTAAGTGTAATTGTAAGTGCATTAACAATTTCGATTGTGGCATCAATAATCTCTGAAAAAAGTAAAAAATAAAATACAAAAATTTCATACAGAAAGAGGCTGTAATGTTATCATTACAGCCTCTTTTGTTTACGTGTGATAATTTGATTTCTCAGCTACTTATTTTTCTGAAAGATAACTTGAAATACCTTCCTGAGTAGCTACCAGTGCTTTGTCGCCCTTTTTCCAGTTAGCAGGACAAACCTCACCAAACTCTTCGGTAAATTGCAATGCATCAATTAAGCGAAGCACTTCATCCACATTACGTCCAAGTGGCAGGTCGTTTACTAACTGATGACGAACAATTCCCGACTTGTCGATCAAAAACAAACCACGGTACGCTTTAGGCTCGCCTTTGAAAACCACATCACCATCTTCAGTGTATTCATCAGCACCAATCAACACATCATAATCTTTTGAAATCTGAAGACTTTGATCAACTACCAAAGGATATTTAACACCTTGAATTCCGCCCTGGCTCTGAGGAGTTTGCAACCATTTCCAATGAGAGAATTCTGAATCAGTTGAAGCACCTACAACTACCGTGTTACGTGCTGCAAATTCTGCAGCTTTTTCCTCAAATGCAATTAATTCTGTTGGACAAACAAATGTAAAATCGGCTGGATAAAAGAAAAATACAACGTATTTTTCACCTTCGTACTGACTCAATGAGAAATTTTCGATAATTTCTCCACCATTAATTACTGCTTTAGCATCAAATGCCGGCGCTTTTTTTCCTACTAATACTGACATGATTTTATTATTTTATATTATTAATATTGAATAGATAATTTGACTGACTTAATTCGTCTGTGCAAAGATATTTATTTTAATTTTATATTCATTACAATTTTAAATAGAATATATTTATAAAATAATAGAACGTTCCAATATACAAAATAAAAGTTTTGAGTATACAACTATCAATATTAATTATACGTTAAAACAATCATTCATATTATTAAAAGTAACATTGTTGTTATTTCACATCATTTTCACCGGTTACATTAATACCTGGATATGATATATTTATTCGATTTCAGAAGAAAAATAATAAGTTAACCATTAATCAGAAGGTATTTAAGTAAAATTCAAACAACAAAAAAGCCCTTTCGGTTCATTTCATCCGAAAGGGCTCATAATGCGATAAATGATTAAGATTTAATGACAGATTACGCAACCTTCGCATTTCGAAAGCTCTCCACGTAATCTTTTTTCCACCAACATCTTAATTCTATCTTTCAATGCTTCAATTTTTATATTTTCAATTACATCGGCTGTGAAAGCATACATCAGTAACAATCGGGCTTCTTTTTCAGGGATACCTCGCTGACGCATGTAAAACATGGCCGAATCATCCAGCTGACCAATAGTAGCTCCATGCGAACATTTCACATCATCAGCATAAATTTCAAGCTGTGGTTTTGTACGCATTTTTGCGGTTCGGTTTAGTAATATATTTTTATTTGTCTGAAAAGCAGCTGTTTTCTGAGCATCACGTGCTACATACAATTTTCCCGTAAAACCACCTTTTGACACATCGTCCAATACGTATTTAAATAATTCAGTACTATTGCAATTTGGTTTATTGTGTTGAACTGATGTAAAGTTGTCGACCAACTGTTTTTTATCACCAATGACCATTCCGCATAACAATGTTTCGCAGTGCTCGCCATTAATTGCAATATCAATTGAATTACGTGTAACCCCATTGTGCAATGTAATTACATTCGTCAACACATTCGATGATTGTTTTTGTTCAACCAGAAGAGTTGATAAGTTAGTTGTTTTAACGTGCGTATTTTCAAGTTTGTAATGCTCGTACGAAGCATACTCGTCTACAAAAACCTCAGTCACTCTGTTTGACAAAAATCTAACATCATCCATCGTATGGTCGCAAACCAAAAGTTGTGCTTTCGCTCCTCTTTCAAGAATTACCAGATTATGACTGTTAGCCATAAAATCCACATCAGAACGCATAATATTAACGAGCTGTACCGGGCGATCCAACTGTACATTTTCGGGCACATACATAAAAAAGCCATCCTGAGCAAACGCACCGTTAAACGCCACCAATCCATCCTTTCTATCAGTGCTAAGCTTTCCGAAATATTTTTCGACCAACTCAGGGTGCAATTTACTTACCTCACTCAAACTCCCAATTACCACACCTTTGGGCAAGGGGTCGTTCCTCGTTTCGCTTACCGGATAAAAACCGTCGTTCACCACAAAATATAAATAAGAGTGAATACCCGGCACATCGCAGGTAAACACTTCGTAAGGGTTAACCGGAATTTTTACCCGATTAATATTTAATCCATAATCAACCGAAAGAGGTTCAGCCAAATCGGTATATTTGTAGTTTTCGAGTTTTGAAGTGGGAAAACCCAGTTCTTCGAACAATTCAAACGAGGCATCGCGCAAAGCATTCAATACAGGTGCAGAATGCGCCTTTATTTGCCCGTTAAATTGCTTATATAAATTGATATATTCAGCCCCTCCTAACTTCTCCACAGGGGAGGAATTTTGATTCGCTTCGTTATTTATTTCTTTCATTTAAATTACATTGAATTAAAGATTCAAAATTGCAAATCAGCAAACAATGCCCTAAAGTTGATTATTGAGCATCTACTTCCTGCTTAATCCAGTCGTAGCCTTTTTCCTCCAATTCAAGAGCCAGTTCTTTAGTACCTGATTTTACAATACGACCATCATACAGTACATGAACAAAATCAGGAACTATATAATCGAGTAAACGTTGGTAATGGGTGATAACAATGCTGGCATTTTCAGGCGATTTTAGCTTATTTACGCCATTTGCTACAATGCGCAATGCGTCAATATCAAGACCGGAGTCTGTTTCGTCTAATATGGCCAGTTTAGGCTCCAGCATAGCCATTTGAAAAATCTCGTTGCGTTTCTTCTCACCACCTGAAAAGCCTTCGTTAACCGAACGATTGGTCAGTTTATTATCCATCTCAACCAATTCCTTTTTTTCGCGCATGAGACGTAAAAAGTCAGTTGCCGATATTGGGTCCTGATTACGATACTTGCGTTGTTCGTTAATAGCAGTGCGCATAAAATTCACCATGCTAACTCCCGGTATTTCAACAGGATACTGAAAGCTCAGAAAAATACCCTCATTGGCGCGTTCTTCAGGCGCAAGATCAAGCAATTCTTTATCGTTAAACTTTATTTCACCCTGCGTTACAGTAAATGCAGGATTACCTGTAATAACCGACGACAAGGTAGATTTCCCTGCTCCATTTGGCCCCATTATGGCATGTACTTCGCCTGCACGAACAGTAAGGTTCAGGCCTTTTAATATTTCCTTGCCATTAATATTGGCATGTAAGTTTTTAATTTCTAACATAAAACCCCTCCAACCTTCCCCACAGGGAGGTTATTAGTTTATTCTATAAACAATATTTTAATTATCACTAAATTAAAGCTCTTTTAGTCCCCATTTAGGAACTTAGGGGACTTTACCCTACACTACCTTCAAGAGTAATTTGTAGCAATTTTTGCGCTTCTACTGCAAATTCCATTGGTAGTTTATTTATAACTTCTTTAGCGTAACCATTAACAATTAACCCTACTGCATCCTCGGTAGAAATACCGCGCTGATTACAATAAAAAATCTGATCTTCGCTAATTTTCGAGGTGGTTGCTTCGTGCTCCACAATAGCCGATTCATTATTCACATCCATATAGGGAAATGTATGTGCACCACATTTATCTCCTAAAAGCAAACTGTCGCACTGAGAGAAATTTCGGGCATTTTCGGCATTGACCCCAACGCGCACCAAACCACGATAGCTGTTATTGCTAACACCAGCCGATATTCCTTTTGATAGTATATGACTTCGGGTATTGCGCCCTAAATGAATCATTTTTGTTCCGGTATCAGCCTGTTGATGATGATTGGTCACCGCTACTGAATAAAACTCAGCCGATGAATTATCACCCTGCAACACACAACTTGGATATTTCCAGGTTATAGCCGAACCTGTTTCGACCTGTGTCCAGGATAGCTTTGAGTTATCACCTTTGCAAATTCCGCGTTTTGTCACAAAATTATACACCCCTCCGTTTCCGTTTTTATCGCCCGGATACCAGTTCTGAACAGTCGAGTATTTCACCTCGGCATTTTTCATAACTACAATCTCCACAATAGCAGCGTGCAATTGGTTTTCGTCACGACTTGGGGCGGTACAACCCTCCAGGTACGACACATAGCTATCTTCATCAGCAACTATCAATGTCCGTTCAAACTGACCGGTATTGACTGCATTGATACGAAAATATGTAGACAGCTCCATCGGACAACGAACCCCTTTCGGGATGTAAACAAAGGAACCATCACTAAAAACGGCCGAATTTAGTGCTGCAAAAAAATTGTCAGTCACCGGAACAACCGATGACATATATTTCTTTATTAAATCAGGATGATGCTCAACTGCCTCGCTAAACGAGCAAAATATTATACCTTTTTCCGCAAGTGTTTCTTTGAAAGTAGTTTTTACCGACACCGAATCCATTACAGCATCAACCGCAATACCAGAAAGGGCCATTTGCTCCTCAAGAGGTATACCTAATTTATTAAATGTATTTAAGAGCTCCGGGTCAACTTCATCTAAGCTTTTAGGTGAGTTTTTCCGGGGAGCTGCATAATACGAAATTCCCTGATAATCAATTTCAGGTATGCTGAGATGTGCCCATTCAGGCATTTTCATTTGTGACCATTTGCGAAAAGCATCAAGTCGGTAATCGAGCATCCATTGTGGTTCATTCTTTTTTGCCGAAATCAGCCTCACCACATCCTCGTTAAGCCCTATCGGAATAATATCGGTTTCAATATCTGTAGTGAAACCATATTTATATTCGCTTTGGGTTACTTCGTGTAATATATCTTCTGCCATATTTATTTTTAAAGGGCTACAAACTAATACCTGACTGCAAAGTTACGAAATTTCAGACAGTACAGGCTAAAAAACATTCCTGAAAATTCATTTAAACAAGCTAATAACAACCGTTTTCAGTATTTTGTTTTGAAAAACATAAAGTAAAAAGAATTTTAGCAATTAACACTTTTGTTAATAAACACAAATGTAATATTGCTCAAAAGTAGCTAATCTTGTGCAAAACCACTTCAGGGTGCGATTTTGCTAAAATTTGAATATCCGAAATAATTTTGAGGCATTTTTTATGTCTTAAAATATATTAATTTATTCTAATTCTCAAACAATTATGAAACTTTAAGTTTATATTTGCAACAAATTATAAGCTAAGCGTTTAATTTACCATTAAAAGTATAAATATACACTAATAAATACAGGTCAACAATTTCAGAGGAAATTTGTTATAAACAAAACAATAATTTCCGGATTCTATTACCTAATTAATTATATTAATATTGTAATCAAGGTAGTTTCGGACAATAACTATGTCAAAGTTGCCTAAAAAAATGTCTTTACAAATGAAATTTTTTAACACTTTACACAAGCTTCTGACTACAATTACTACAGCAGGAGTACTGTTGGGTGCAATGTCGTCACAAGCACAGACATCAATTTCAGGGATAGGTACTTCCTATACCCAGAATTTTAACACGCTTACTGTTGCTGGAAGCTGGACCGACAATTCTACCATACCGGGATGGTATGCGCAGGATACTTATGTTAATGATGTAAGTTCATTTTCACTAAGTACCGGTTCCTCAGTTACGCCTGGATTGGTTTCGTATGGTAACAGCTCAGACAGGGCATTGGGTTTTGCGCCAGATGGATTAAATTTTGGTGGTGAATTTTGCATTGGCTGGAGGATGAAAAATGAAACAGGAGTAGACATCACACATTTAGATATCACCTGGACCGGTGAACAATGGAAAGATGGTGACACAGACAGTCAACCTATCATATTACGTTATTTTATAAGTTCAGACCCAATTAATACAATTGACAGATATGTATTAACAGATGTTTTAGATGCAACATTCACCTCTCCATCAACTACGAACGCAGGTGCTTTAGACGGAAACAACTCAGCAAACAGATTACAACAAACACATACTGTTACTGCCAGTATCCCTAATGGCTCAGAGATAATTTTAGTTTGGGTAAAATCCGATCAAATAAACAATCACTTATTAGCTATTGACGATATAAGTATAACTGCCCGTTCAAGTACGCCACAAACCATCACCTTCCCTCCCGCTAGTAACATTAATAAAACATATGGTGATGCAGCTTTTGCACTAACTGCCACTGCATCAAGCGGTTTAATAGTAAGCTATACCAGTAGCGACACGAATGTTGCCACAATTTCAGGTTCTACAGTGACAATAAATGGACCCGGCGCCACAATTATAACTGCTTCACAAGCAGGAAACAGTACTTATGCTCCTGCTACAAATGTAACCAAGACACTGTACGTAAAACCTTTGATACCCACAGTAAGCGAAGCAACTAATATTGGTAAAACTACATTTACTGCCAATTGGTCGATTGACAATGGTAACAGAGAAAGTTCTACACGCTATACAATTCAATACGCTGACAATCCATCGTATACAGGACTAGTAAGTGTTACCAATTTATCTTCAAAAAGTCATACGCTTTCCGGATTAACTGAAGGGAATGTATATTATTATCGAATTCAGGCATCGAACAGCGGACTTGTAAGCGGATACACATCAGCTTCGACTGTAACAACCGGAGGAGACTACAGCACCAGTAGTGCTGGCACATGGGAAAACACCGGCAGTTGGGTTTCTGGCGAAATAAACAATATTGCTAACAGCATAACTATCAATCATAGTATTACTTCATCGTCATCAACATCTATCACCACCAATACTTTACACATAAAACCAACAGGGAAGTTGAACACCACTCAGAATATTTTTGTAACAAATCAATTAATTATTGAGTCGGATGCTTCGGGAAACACCGGACAAATATTAAACACAGGAACAATTACGGTTGGAGCAAATGCAAAAATTATTGTCCGGAAGGGCTTCAATGCCAATCAATGGTATTTTATGGGCTTTCCGTTCAATGTAAACGCAGCTAATATTTATGCCGAAGGTACAAGCACTTTGTTAAGTTGGGGTGATTATGGTGGCAGTGGAGATTTCTTTGTTGCCCAATACAATGGAACTCAAAGAGATGCTACAGGATTGGAAAACACAACCGGCCCGGGGCTTAACTGGCAATCAGTAAGCGGACGACAGTTTGTGGCTAAAAAAGGATATATTGTCAGAACAGGAGTAAGTCGGAAAATTGATTTTACACTCAGAGGCGAAAACAAAGCTGATATTTTCAGCACAGCTGCACCTACTGCAACACTGGGTATGTACACCAACAACTCTTCAGCCATGCATCATAGCTGGAATTTGGTGACACCTCCTTATGTTACATCCTACGAATTAGCTACAACTACAACAAACGCCCCTTATTATGTTTTTAATGGTATAAACTACGACATTAAACTCGCGGGAGAAACACTTGAAGTATTACCATTTACGTCATTTTTCCTTCAAGCCTCTGCAACAAGCATGAGTTTTGCTTCTGCAGGGAAACGCGTAAAAGCACCTGCAGCTCGAAATTCATTGCTTGATGAAATTTATTTAAGACTAACGAATGGAAACAGTACATACGATGACAAAACCCGCATCAGACTGTTAGAAGGAGCATCAACAGATTACGAAATAGGCAAAGATGCATCAAAAATATTTGGCACTGATCCTAACATATCGTACATCTATAGTACAATAAACAATTATGCTGTAGCGATTAACACATTGCCTCGCACTGTAACACAAGTTGATTTACGAGCAAAACTGGCAGCGGCCAATAAATATACTTTAAGCCTTGAAATGCCTGAAAAAGCAATGAATTATGCAGCAATATACCTGATTGATAAAGTTACAGGTACAAGCATTGATTTAAAAAGCAATAATAGTTACACATTTACTGCCAACGCAGCAGGATATACTGATAGATTCAGAATACAGTTAGCTCCACAAAATACAACGGGAATTATTTCGTCTGAAAAAAGTAATATCCGTATTTCAACTGACAATAATTCTGCAAGAATTTATGGTATTGAACTTGCTGACGTAAAAATTGTTGATATATCCGGGAAACAAGTTTACAATGACAAAGTTAAACAAGGTGAACCAATCCAACTGAACAAAGGTATGTATATGTTTAACATCACAGAGGGAGAAAATCAAACACAAATAAAAACTATAATAAAATAATTTTGTATATGAAGCATTTGAGAATAATAACTCTATTAATCTTTTTGAGCATCGCTTCGATGTCGTTGTTTTCTCAGTTTCCACCAGGACCTGGTGGAGGTGGCGGAAGTTCTGTGCCACTTGACGGGGGATTACTTCTGGGATTACTAGCAGGTGGCAGCGCTTTATCAGCCTATTTTTTCAAGAAAAAAAAGAAAGAAGATTAGATCAAAATATTATTACTTTTTTTGACAAGTCTGGCAATTAAAAATTAGCCGGACTTTGCCGTTTATAGCAATATATGAACAAATCCAGTAAAAAAAAGAGCCTGAAGTTACTACTTATCGCCCTTGGCTTCGTGTTGGCCTACATAATTATAAAACACTCATTTTCAGAACACTTTCTATTTGATCATTTTAAAAACTTCTATACCAGAGTAATTGCATTTACGCTGGGAATTTTTGACAATAATGTGTACTACAATAACACAATTGGTAATATGGTGTATAAGCATAAAGTAGTTGTAACAAACAATGCGTTAGCATTAAAATATTATATAATTACCGGATTTATACTTTTTACATTCGCACGAAAGATAAAAAAAACAATTCTTGTATTTATTGCTGCATGTATTGGTTTATTTATTGCAACCACTCTGAAATTTGCAAATGACATTTATACATCCAAACAGTTTATCGGATTTTTATTTTGGGTTATTGTGAGCATCCGTTATCTGATTATTTACTTTGTTTTAAAATACAAAATAAACCAACACAGCTATTCAAAAAGCATATTTGAGAAAATAAGTACCGAAATACTATCAATATTCAGATTAAATTTGCATCAGTTAATGATAATAATTGCCCTTGTGCCAGCCATAGCAGGCTTCTTCGATTGGTTTCTTATTGGAAAATGGGTTAGTTTCGTAGATGCCCTCTCTATGATAATTATGACGGCAAGCGACGGCATGTTATCTGCAATCGGATATCCGGAGGCATATGTGACAGATAAAATTATCCATCTGGGTAATTATTGGTTAGTTCTAGGCACGAACTGTCTGGGGGTTGGGCTTATGATAGTATTCAGCAGCTTAATATTCATTATAAAAAGCCCTCTTATCAATCGGATATTATACATAATACTGGGATTGATATTTATAATTCTTCTTAATGCAGCCCGTATTGACGCTATTCTTCTACATATTTTCGTTCATCAAACCCCTCAACATCTGATAGAGGACTATCACGACTTATCAAACAATGTATATTATGTGGTGGTATTTGTAATAATACTCATCTACATTAAGTGGTTTCAGCATCTACAAATCATAAAAAAACGAATGTAGAAACTCAACCCCTTACGATAAAAAATCTACAGCATAAAACTTTTACTTAATCGCAACCATGGTTGCGCCAAATCCATATTCGCGAAATGAAGCATCCTGAAAATAAAAGGATTTATATCGGGTTCGAAGCTGCTTTTCAATTTCTGAACGCAACACTCCATCTCCTTTTCCGTGGATAAAGACAATTTTCAGACCTTTGTTGTTTTTGTTTTCAGCCAATGTTTTATGAAATGTTTCTATTTGTAAATGCAACATATCAGCATTCGACATTCCTGTAGTGGTATCGACTAATTCGTGAATATGTAAATCAATTTCAAGAATACCGGGTCGCTGAGGCTTTTGTTTTTTGAGTATTGGTTTTGAGGCCTGCTCTTTTTGCAACATTGCATTTTTAATTTCTTCAGCAGTAACTTCTTTCAGTTTTGATTTGTTCAACTCTCCCATAATATCCACCATTAGTGCGGGTTCGTCAAAATAATCATTTTCCACGAAACTATGTAACTTAAAGAATCGAATCACATTCAGCTTAATATGTACATCCACTGGATATTGTGGTACATATGCCTTTGTTTTATAGGCCAAAAGCTGAATCCGGATTTCCTCCCAATTATTTAATTGTTCTTTTGTAATTGAACAGAGTTCTTCCTGCATATTGGGTTCAATCACCCCTGTCGATACAGTTTTCCAGTTACCTTCATTACAGTTTATCAGATTATAATACAGATAATAGTTACTGTCGTTCACTAAATAACAATCGTAGGGTGTGGTTTGCAACTGCTTTATTTCGACCGGGAAAAAGGCTAAAAAAACCCGCAATGTATCACCATCAGGCGTCTCCGCAACAGGCTCATTAACGGTCTTATGCACTTTTACACCTACCTCAGGGGTTTTCAATACTTCAGGAACTGCATTTTTTCTCGGAAAATTTGTTTCGGCACTAACTGTGCCAATTACCACACAGTCGCGAATTAAAGTGGGTATTTCAAAACCATCCGCATCTTCTACATAAACCATATTGGCAGCACTGTCAATACGCGAAATAACACCTCCACCTACGGCATTCAGAAACCTAACTGTATCACCTATTTTCATAACATTCAATTCTATATCCAACAATAAAGTGCTTCATTTTCAGCAAATACACTTGAACACATCGCATTTTATACTTACTTTTGCACAAAAATACAATAATAATTCCGAACAAGTGAACGATTTTAATTCAACTCCTATCTATATCGACGAGTACGACTACTTACTTCCTGACGAACGCATTGCTAAATACCCTCTTAAAAAACGGGACAGTTCGAAGTTATTAGTCTATAAAAACGACACTATAAGCACTCACACATTCGCTGACATAGCCCAGTTTTTACCCGAAAACAGCCTTCTGATTTATAATAACACCCGGGTTATTCAGGCCCGATTGGAATTTTTCAAAACCACCGGAGCACGCATAGAAGTATTTTGTTTGGAACCTGCTTTGCCAGCAGACTATGCACAATCGCTAACTAGTAACGAACAATGCACATGGAAATGCATGGTAGGAAATCTCAAAAAATGGAAAGAAGGAGCATTAACCAAAAAAGTCAATATAAACGGACGATTGATTGAATTTCATGCTGAACTGATTGAGAGTAATGGAAATACGCACACAATTCGATTCACCTGGAACAACAAAGAAATATTATTCGCCGACATACTCGAGAATGCCGGTGAGCTACCTATACCACCCTATTTGCACCGAAAAACTGAAGAAAGCGACCTCACAAACTACCAGACAGTATATTCAAAAATTAAAGGTTCGGTGGCAGCCCCTACAGCCGGATTGCATTTTACCGAAGATGTTTTTGACAGCCTGAAAACAAAGCATATACAAACTGCCGAAGTAACCCTCCATGTTGGTGCCGGTACATTTCAGCCTGTAAAAACACGCGACGTGGCTGAACACGAAATGCACACCGAAGTAATTGAAATTCACAAAAACACCATTGAATTACTTTTATCAAATATCGGAAATATTATTGCGGTAGGCACAACCTCGGTCCGGACGCTGGAGAGTTTATATTATATCGGGCTGCAATTAGAGAAATCAGAGCCTAACCCCCAACACCTGTCGCAGGGAAGAGAAGAGCAGGAGAATAGAATAAATATCCTGCACGTTTCGCAATGGGCACCATACGAAGCGAATAAAACCATCACTACAGAAGTAGCACTCAATAACATCCTGAATTATCTGAATAAGGAAAACCGAACAGCACTGCATGCCGAAACTCAGATAATGATTAAACCCGGGTATCAATTTAAAATTGTGAAAGGCATTATCACTAATTTTCATCAACCTAAAAGCACTTTACTACTACTTGTGTCGGCATTTGTGAATGGTAAATGGAAAAAAATATATGACTATGCTTATAAAAACGATTATCGATTTTTGAGCTATGGCGATAGTAGTTTGCTATTTAATGAATAAAGGATTGTGAATAATACGCTGAAAACAAATAGCAAATTAAATCGTTATTACAAGTTGAAACATATAACTTTGGTTTAAATGAAACTAACTTTCTTTATAATAATATTCTCCATTACACTGTTAATGGCATTTTATGTAACAATACGCGGATACCAAACACTCAATGGCTTTCCGGCACTCCGGCTCTCTTACCTCACTATCAATATTGTATTATTCTGCATTTTGTTATCTAACTTTTTGTTACGCAACACCTTCCCTGACCCGATAGCAAAGACTCTTACTTTTGTGGGTTACAGCTATATGCTGGTTATGATTTATTTGCTGTTTTCTTTTTTCCTGATTGACATAATTCGTTTAGCCAATCATTTTTTACACTTTGCACCTGCCGGTATGACCTCATTCCGCCTTTGGGCAATGGGAATAAGCGTTGGAATAATTTCTACGGCTATGATTTATGGGAATTATAAATTTACACATCCTGAAATTGTAAAGCTGCAGCTGAAAGCCAGAAACATATCTCAAAACAAAACCATTCGAATTGTAGCTGCAAGCGACATACATCTGGGTGTATCAATTGATAAAAAATACCTGCAAAAATATGTAACGCTAATAAATGCTCAAAAACCCGATATTGTATTGTTAGCAGGCGACATTGCCGATCATTCCACCATTCCGGTTATCAACCAGAACATGGCCGACGAATTCAGGCAAATCAAAACAAAATACGGTGTTTATGCCATTAGTGGCAACCATGAGTATTTTGGCGAAGACCCTTATGCACTCGAAAAATACCTTTCCAATTATGGCGGCATCAAATACCTGCGCGACAATATGTTAGAAATCGACAAAGGTCTGTATTTAATCGGGCGGGACGACCGTATTAACCCACGCAGAAAGCAATTACCCGAAATTATTCAACATATTGACTTAAATGCAAACGCGTCAATTTTACTCGACCACCAGCCCTTTGATTTACATCAGGCTGAAGAAAACCATATTGATTTGCAAATTTCAGGTCATACACATCAGGGACAATTCTTCCCGGGCAACCTGATAGTAAAAAAAATGTACGAAAACGCTTACGGCTACTACAAAAAAGGAAACACCCACACTTACGTATCATCAGGCCTCGGAATTTGGGGGCCACAGTATCGCATAGGTTCACAATCCGAAATTGTTGTTATCGATTTTGAGTATTAAAAAAATCGCTGCACTCAATTTTAACACAATATTTTTAAAGCAATGTGATTACATTGAAATTTTCAATCCGTCAATACATCAACTGATCGGTGTCCGCTATGGGTTTGCCTTGGGTTAATAACTGAAGAAAAGTCACCATCCCGCTCACTACAAGTTAATTAAACTTACAGTTTTAATTATTAGAACTTATTTATTAAATCTTATGAACCAATTTTGGAACAAACACAAAGCACATCTGTTCATTCTATCAGTTGTGCTACTATTGTCGTCATGTATCGAGGGATACGATGACGACTGGACTTTTAATGCCGGCGTTAAGAATACTCAACTGGAATCTCCTGCAGACACCTCAATCGTCATAACAAAGAACGCAGATGGGTCAGAATTAATCATTACCTGGCCTGTGATATATGGAGCAAAAGGGTACGAAGTATCTATTTACAATGTTGACGACCCCTCAAATCCACATGCTTTAGTCGACAAACTTTTTGTTGATGGCTGTAGTACAAATTGTGAGTATTTGGACGATACAAAATACCGTTTTGAAATACGTGCATTGGGAAACCCCAAGTACAATAACAAAGACGCTGAAGCTCCTACAATTAAAAATCACAGCACACTCTTACCTGCATACGCAATAATTCCAACTGGCACTGATTTGTATCAATATTTTACTAATAATGTCATACCTGACTCAACATTAGAAGTGGCCTATGAGCTTGAACCCAATGGTGAATATACTGTTTCAGGACCAGTTGATTTTCAAAAACACTGGATAGTGTTACGAGGCGATAAAATTTATCACCCTAAAATTACATATGCAGCAGCGGGACGCATAAGCACGACAAGTGGTATAACAATAAAGTATATTAACTTTGATTTATCTGCGGTATTACCAACTTCTTCAGATGCTGCAGTATTATCATTTAGCTCAACCCCCGATCCGGCAATTTTAGGTACAGGCTCATATTATATACTTAAAGCTCCGAAGTCAGTATTGATATATTCATGTAACTTCAACACATTGAACACTCGACTAATAAATGATAATGGTAAAAAGTATTGCATTGAGAACCTAACAGTAAAAAATTGTATAATTCCATTAGGAGCCATTCCTACAGATGGAATTGTATTCATGAAAGGTGGATTTATCAATAATTTTTACTTTAATAATAATACTATTTATGGTACTATTGAGTCAGGAGGATATTTCTTAAAATATGAAAACAGTGGTCGCCCGGACAGAGCCGGATTTGTAAACGCAACAATTAATATAAATAATAATACATTTTATAATGTCGTTAAAACCGGACAAATGGCAAATTATCCGGGCATGAATAAAAATACAGTAACTATCAAAATGAATAAAAATATATTTATTGATTGCGGTTCAAATTATGTAATAAGAAGACTGGCTATAAGTTCAACGAATATTGTTAAAGAACTAAAAGATAATTGCTATTGGTTTGCAGGAGCATTTCCACAAGTAAACGAAGTTGACCCAAGTTATGGTGATAAGAGTGGAACTGCATTTGGTGAAGACCCGCAGTTTGCAGACCCTTCGAATGGTAATTTTACTATAGGAACAGGGGCAACCCAAATATTAGAAAAAGGATGTGGAGATCCACGTTGGCTTCCGGCTAATTAATTAAGGTCTAACAGTAAATAAAAAGAAAATGAAAAACAATAAATATATAGCGACACTGCTTCTTGTATTCTT
>RRZT012628780.1_pt1 | contig 27553 bp, 20 predicted proteins | sample 2165551 | NCBI WGS metagenome assembly RRZT01 (sample SAMN10456910, study PRJNA506462) | wastewater metagenome | biome: wastewater; feature: sludge; material: wastewater sludge; isolation source: wastewater sludge with Escherichia coli K12::gfp cells carrying plasmid... | place: USA: Moscow, Idaho... | reverse complement strand
TAAGCGTTCTTCTAATTCTTTGATCCGTTTGGCAGCCGCATCTTGTGCAAGAACCTGAGGTGCTACAGCGACACTCAAAATGACCACTGAAATACGCAGAATGACGCTCACTTCGTCAAAAATTTTTCTCATTCAAATTTCCTTTCAGTATTTAAGAACAAATATTTTTCCAATCCAATATCTCTGACCATTTTCAGCATCCCGAGGATCTTGAGATATTCCGAGATTTCTCAAAGAAACTAAATTGCGCTAATTTCTGATTGGACTGGGAATATAAAGCCTGAGGTGTTAATTATTTGTTAACAAGAAAACAACATTCGCTGGGTGCAATCCAATCACTGCAGATATTTTTGAATAAGCTGATAGATGCAGATAATGTAATAATCTGAGGCGTTACGTCAGGAATTTTTCTTTCGAAGGAATGCAAAAGAAGCTGTTAACGATAAGGATTAATCCTGATATCTTCTCAGCGCGGAGCAAATTTATTGAAATTATCGCTGGAAATGCATCATTACAATTAATGTGCAAATTCTTCGTTGCTATGGCTTATAATTTCAAACGGATGTATGCAATGGCAACAGGCTAAAACCCAGAAAACCTTAGTTCAGATGGAAATCGAACTAAAAAATAGCGATAAGAAATGTATGGTTCCACAGTCAGAGGTACTGAAAAAGTATCAAACTGACACAGTTGAAATTCTTTCTCAATACTTGCTCTGCTAATTTTCCTATCCGACAGGCCTAGGATTATTTGTTTTTCTTTAAGCGCAAAGTAACGCAGAGGCCAATGGTTCGATTATTTTCAATTGCCAGTTCTCCATCGTAGACTTGGATGATATCTCGGACAATGGCCAAGCCAATGCCGTGACCGGGTGTAGATTGGTCGGCGCGGACACCGCGTTCTAAAATTCTGGCAATTTCATGCAATTGTATGCCGGAGCCATCATCCTTCACCTGGATAACCACTTGGTTTTCGTGATATTCGGCGGATACATGGATGTTGTGGAGGCACCATTTAAAAGCGTTGTCGATCAGATTGCCGAGTAATTCCATTAAATCGCCTTCGTCGATGCGCAGACTGATCGCATCATCGATCTCGATGGTTATTGCCGGATGCTTGCTGCGATAAGCTTTTGCAACGGTGGTTACGATGCTGTCGACCATTGGGCGTGAGGTGATCAGCCCCATGCCAGGAGAGCTTCCGGCGGTTGCGGCGCGGCGTAACTGATACTGGATGATGTTATCCATGCGGTCAATTTGTTCTTGAATTGTTATGCGCCGGTTTTGCGTATCTTCTTCTCCATGGATCGCTCCCTGGAGAACGGCGAGTGGTGTTTTGAGACTGTGTGCTAAGTCGGCGAGACCATTACGATAGCGTTTCTGTTGTTTATGTTCGTGGTTGATCAGGGAGTTAATGCTATCGGTTAATACTTGTATTTCACTGGGATAAATGCCTTTTAAGCTTTCTTTCTGCCCGGATTCTATTGCAGCAAGTTCAGTTGATACTTTGCGAAGCGGTTGTAGCCCCCAACGCAATACCAGCATTTGAGTTGCTAATAGAAAAACTGCCATGATACTCAGCCAGCCCCACAAATCTTCCCGATAGCGCTCAATCTGCGCCTCAAATAATACGGTATCAGTAATGACAATGAAAGTCAGTGGATAATCTCCGGTAGGGGTTTTCCAGGCAACACCGTAACGATAGATGAAGTGGGGTTCATCATTGAGTATGATTTGGCTAAATTCTTTTTTGCCTTTCTCTAGTAAGGCAGTAGGCGGTATGGGTTTGTTGAGCGATGAATTGGAGCGCCAGGCAATAGTATTGGTCGGATCGACGATATAAGCATAGGTGTCTGAATTGACGTGGCCGAGCTCTGCATCGAGCAAATTGGTTGGTACATCCAATTCGTTGGAATCTTCAACTTCGGCATCTCCCATGAGCATGAGCAGCTTGGCGAATAGCCGATCTTTTACACCTAAGCGCGCACTATCATAAAAAGCACGATCTAGAGTCAACGCAATTCCCACGATAAAAATCAGCAAAACCAAGGTTGCGCTGAACAGGATGCGCCGGTTTAATGACATCATGACGATTTATTGCACTCCAGGGTGAAGCGATAACCGCGGCCACGCATGGTTTCAATAGGATTCAGAGTGCCATTGGGATCAAGTTTGCGGCGTAGCCTACCGACCATGACTTCGAGCACATTGCTGTCACGATCTTCGTCGTGTGGGTAGAGGTAGTCGGATAATGTGTGCTTGGAGAGAACTTCGCCATGATGGCGAACCAATTCTTCCAGCAGGCGATATTCAAACGATGTGAGCTCAATTTCCACATCGTTGATGGCAACGGATTGAGCAGTGACATCCAACGTGATGGGGCCGCATTTTAGAATTGCCTGTGGTATGCCGGTCGCGCGACGCAGTAGCGCTTTAACTCTGGCCTGCAGTTCTTCCATTTGAAATGGTTTGGTCAGGTAGTCATCTGCACCCATTTCTAGGCCTTGCACCTTGTCCTGCCAACTGCTCCGAGCGGTCAGAATCAGAATTGGTAGTAGATTTCCACGTTCACGCAGTGCTTTGATAATTTCCAAGCCAGATTTCCCGGGCAAGCCGATATCAATAATGGCCGCATCTAGTGGGTATTCTGAAGCAAGAAATAAACCTTCATCGCCATCGCTGCAAGTATCGATCATATAACCTGCGGTTTCTAATTGCTGGCGAATCTGATTTTGTAACCTGAATTCATCTTCAATGACCAGGATGCGCATTCTTGACTCCTGAAATATCGGTTTGAGAAGAATTAAGCTTGTTTGAGACAGCGATTTTCATGAGCTATTGAGTTAGTGAGTGGGTATCACCGAACCATCCTGTGCATTGATTAGAATCGTGTGGACTGTGCCTTGGGCACTGAGTATTTTAATGCGGTAAGTATGGCCGATCTGGTTGATCGCCAGCACTCGGCCTTTTAAATGTTGTTGTGCGATCGTAATAGCTTTTTGCTCGGTGATTTCACTTGCTGTGCCGTTTCCGGTGCGGTGAAAGTTTGCAGTGTTATTTTGCCAGCTCGCTATTGTCAGAGTGCTCGGGGCAATCAGCGCCATCATGATTACTAAAATTTTCCATTCTCTATTCATACTGACCATCCCATACGCTGGAGATAGAAATCAAGCTGCAACAGGTACGTTGTTATAATACCTGTTGCTAGCAGTGCTTATTAGAAGCGTATCATAAAATCCATATTTCCAGTGCCAATGCCCATTATAGTTTGAGGAGGAGGGATGTACACCGGCGCAGGATAGTAATTGTAACTATATCGTGGTTGCGGGTAGTAGGGCTGATAATAACCACGAGGCTGACTATATACATAACCATATCCACCGTAATTGTGATGATGGAGATGACCATGGTGGTGTTTGTGATGATGGCCGTGATGGCCTCTGCCGGCTTGTGCTAATGAAGGGGCCGCTAAAGTAATGACTAATACTGCACTCAGTAACAGGCTGGTCAGCTTTGTTGTTTGGGTGTCCATGATGTTTCTCCTTCAGTAATTTGTTCAAGTTTATTCCTGGTAGTGTCAATTTACACAGAGCACTGTGAATGGAAACTGAATGAGAAATGGAGCGGGCGAGAATCAGCGGAGGACGTTAATATCAGATCAGAAATTACCTAAGAGGTGCGCCAGGAACAACAGTGACCTGCTCACAGTTATCAGGCGGTATATTCGGATTCTGAGCGAGAAACTCAGATCAGTAGATCAGCAAGAACTAGCTTGTTATTGATAAATGCCTTTGAGGTTTTATTTTCTAGATTCCAAATAGGAGCCCTGGATTTTTTCCAGGGCTCAATTGAAAACAAGTTTTTAAAATTTCTAATTTCGTCAAAAGAAACATTTGGTTCCTTGTTTCCTCGCTATTGCTATTACTGCAATTTAATTATTTGATCCTCTTGGGTCTGCCAAAGAATCAGCAGCAAGAGAATTTTATTGAGAGTCTCCCTCTTTGCTGTCTTTATAAAGGCTTGGTGGGTATTGCCCAGGTTTACCTTCGCCTCCGCATGCGGTTAAAGGGAGTGTGAACGCTAAGAGAACTGCTGCTAATAGTAAATATTTCATGAGAATCTCCTTTGTTATTAAAATCAAAAATTGCTTATAAACAAATTTAATGTCACGTTGAAACTTCATCAGTTACAAACCATATCTAAAATCTTAATCACGGAAGTGAACTTCCTTTCATGGAGCAAGATTTTTTAGAAGATCATTTGGTTGCTTGATTCTAAAATACTAAAATATGGCTTTATTCGAATAAGAAAAGCACTTACTCACAGTAAGGATAACACTAAAAAAACGAGTATGGAATGGAAATGCATTAGATGATTGCATCGCGATAGATATAATGAGGTGTCTATAGCCTTAATTTTTGCGTTTATTCTTAGGGTTGGAAAAATATTTGATCTTTGCCACATTGTAATTGTTAGGTATTTTAAATATTGCCTGGCGCGATTAAATGAGAATGAGCTTTTGACATCGACTGTCAAGGTTTTTTACGGATTACGGAATTTTGAGATTCAGAGGAGAAAAGGAGTTAGTTCGAAAATTTTTCTAATCCTCTTGGACGTAATGGTATGATTTTTCTTCTAAACTGATTTATTTCTGAGATTGAAAGCAGTTGTGCGTGGTGAGTGTGAATGCCTTCGATGTTGTAACCCAGGAATTAACTTGACACTTGTTTGCGTCGCAAGCAAACTCAAGCGTACGTGTGTCACAGCTGTACGGATCAATTGTTTATATGAGTAGGCGGTATATTTATGAGACTAACCGAATTGATGTCCAGGGACTTTTTCAATCAAATACTTGATAACCTAAAAGGTTCACTGCGTTTGCTGATGATTCCTTATTTGATTGTGACGGTTGCGCTTTTTTCGGTCTGGATTATCAGTAGGCAATACGACATATTGATCGATAATTTTTTCCGGGAACCTGCCGCAATACTCAAATTTAACCCGTTCCTAGGGATCATGTCCAATGTGGGGGTGTTGCTTTGGACATTCTCGGCGGCTATTTGCCTGTTTGTGGCAGTGCTTTTGATAAAAAATGGCAGCAAGAAAATCGGGTTATATTTGCTATATTCAGCGACATTGACCTTTGTTTTGCTGGTTGATGATTTCTGCTTGCTGCATGAACACATTTTTCCGCAGTATTTAAATGTGCCGGAGAAGATTTTTTATTTGGCATATATTTTGGCGATGCTGTTCTTTTTCATTATCTTTGCCAGGAGTATTTTGCAGACAGATTACATCATTCTATTAATAGCTTGCGCCTTCCTGGCATTATCCATCGTGTCTGATCTGGTATTGCGGCAAACAGGTATTGCAGTTCTGGTCGAAGATGGCTTCAAGCTGTTTGGTATTGTAACGTGGTTGATTTACTTCTCTCGCACCTGTTATCAGCAAACAGTAATATTACTTAAACCTGGAGTTGGAGCTGAAAAGGATTAGTTTCTGCGCTGCATGCTAGTTATTCGGTTAGCCGATGGCCTGCCGATATGCTTTTAAGCAACGTTCCCGTGCATAAGTGTGCTCGATCATAGGTGCTGGATAGCCGGGCGTTCGCCAATCATTCACCCAAGTCTGAATATAATTGAAGTTTTTATCAAATTTCTTGAGTTGCGTTTCCGGATTGAAAATTCTGAAATAAGGTGCGGCATCCACGCCACAACCCGCTACCCATTGCCAGTTTCCGACATTGCTCGCCATTTCATAATCCAGCAATTTTTTTGCAAAATAGGCTTCGCCCCAGCGCCAATCAATTAATAAGTGTTTGCACAAAAAACTGGCGGTAATCATGCGTACTCGATTGTGCATAGCGCCGGTCGCATTGAGTTGACGCATTCCAGCATCGACTAGAGGGTAGCCGGTTGTTCCTTTACACCAGCGCTCGAATTCAGCCTCGTTATTGCGCCACTGAATGCAGTCATAGCGTGGCTTGAAACTGCTATTTTGTGTATGGGGGAAATGCCACAGGATCTGGCTGAAGAATTCGCGCCAGATCAGTTCATTGCTGAAGATGTCGTCACCGGTGTTCAGTGCTTTCTGAAATATTCGCCGAATGCTTATTGTGCCGAACCGTAAATGCGGACCTAACAATGATGTGGCGGTTAATGCGGGAAAATCCCTGTCACGCGCATAATGTTGCAGCAATTTCGTGTCCAATTGGTAAGCTGGAATGGTTAGGGGAGATCGAGTAAAACCAATATCAGCCAGCGAAAGATTAGGCAAGCATAGATGTTTAATCGTGTTTTTCAGTTTTGCCAAGGTTGAATAATTCATCAGCGTTACCTGATTCTGAGTCTTTCTCCATTTGCGCATATAGGGGGTATACACGATGTAGGGGCTACCCGAGTCCTTGACGATCTCTTTTTTTTCAAATAACACATGATCTTTATAGGTATAAAAGCCCACCGATCGTGCTCGTAACCATTGATGTACGGCTTCATCCCGTTTGCACGCAAGAGGCTCGTAGTCATGGTTGGCGTAAACTGCAGCAATAGGTAGTGAACGCAGAATTTGCTCGAAAACTTCTAATGGATTGCCGTAATAGAGGGCGATTGAACTCGCATATTTTTTCTCCAGTTGCGCGCGCAGGGCTTGCAAGGTATCGTAGATGAAAGTGACGCGTGCATCGTTCCCGGACAATCCTGTCAGAATTGATGGATCAAATATAAAAATCGGTAAAACCGGTTGTCCGGATGCCAGAGCATGCGACAACCCGGCATTATCGTCCAAACGCAGATCACGCCGGAACCAGAACACAGCAACGGGCGTTCTCATCACAAGATTTATTTAGCGTGAAGAATTAGCTTTCGGCAAATAAATCGGCCAGTGCTACCGATAAATTATCAAATTTGAATTTGAAATCATATTCTTCCAATAACTTTTTGGGGGTGACATGATAACTGTTTAAAGCCAGTGCAGCCGCTTCGCCCAATGCCAGTTTTAGGATAAATGCCGGGGTAGGGAAGAAAGAAGGGCGATGCAGCGCTTCACCCAATTTAGTTGAAAATTCGTGATAGCGTACCGGATTGGGGGATACGGCATTGATTGCACCCTGATAACGAGTATCAAGTGCCGCTTCGTGATAAATCGAAATAATGTCGTCAATATGTATCCACGGCAGCCATTGTTTGCCATTGCCGACAGGCCCGCCTAATCCCAATTTGAAAATCGGCAATAGTTTTTGCAGCATGCCGCCATTTCCCAGTACTACTCCAGTGCGAATACTGACGCGACGTACGCTTCCATGCTCAATCCGAGCTGCTTCCGATTCCCAATCATGGCAAATGGTTTGCATAAAACTGAGTTGCTCAGGCACTGCATAGGACTCGTCATACAAATCATCGCCTATGCCTGGATAAATACCAATTGCCGAACCGCAAATGAAAGCTTGTAAACTATCTGGCGTAGCAGCTACGAGCTTTCGCGTGCTGAGTATGCGTGAAGCATAAATCTCGTGCTTGCGCGCCTCGGTCCAGCGGCCATCTCCTAGATTCTCACCCATCAGATTGATGATGATCTGACAATCTTGCAATGCTTCAGCAGGCACGTCTTGTGTGACATAGTCCCAGTCAAATGCAGGTACACCGAGCATCTGGCTTGCGTGTTTGCCGTTTCGACTCAGTACTGTGATTGTGTGGTGATCCCGCTGTAATCGTTGCACTAGGTGACGACCGATAAATCCCGTTGCGCCCGTTATAAGTATATTCATTTTGGTATGCTTATGGACAGATATTAAGATAAATGCAGGATACACCCATTACTGATTTTTTGCAGTTGAGCCTTGCGGCGCTACGGGCACAATCAGTACCTTGTTCGTATGAAATTATCATTAATTTATTGTGAGATATGGGGTTTTGGTATTTGATTTTTGTTGTCTGATAAATTCAAGTAATTTCTGGAAATAAGCCTAAAAATTTCTTCTTTTCTGACACAGTGAATTCTTCGCATAATTCATAATAACCTGCTAAATAAATGTTCTATTATTGTGATTATGAGGAGTTCTTTGATGTCACCAAGTGCCACAAGTAGTGTCGTACAACAAATCATTTTGCTTGCAATGGGCATACCTGCTTCGGTAAAGCTGCGTAGTGAAATTTCGGATTTATATGAGGCAGCTGGCGATTGGCAGTCTGTCGCGGTGGTTGTGGATGCATATATGAACAACCAAGTTCCACTGACTCGCAACGGCATTAGCGGCTTGGTACAGGCCATGGCATCGAATGCTCTGGGGCTAAGATTATCGGATAATGAAGCCGCGCAAGTAACTCATGATTTTATGGATCGTGGTATTGACACTTGGTCTAAACTATTTATGTTTGTAATTAGTGAATTGACTGGAGAGCCAAGGCAGGTATTGGATCAGCGTGCAACTGCTGCAGAGAATTTTACCGATTTACTGGAAAATATCGATAAAGACAGCGATTATCATGGGATATCAATACATAGTGTAGTGCGCGAATGGATGCAAGGCATTGGTGCGTCAAATGCCTCATTGCAGGCAGCAGAACAAAGTGCCGCCGAGTTGATTGCCCGGTTTAGCGATAACACAATAAGCGGTACAGTTCTGGATGGCTATATCAGTGGCGCTACGGTTTTTATCGATGAAAACGGAGACGGTATTTTAGGCGCAGGTGAATACAGCACAACAACCAATGTAGCGGGTGTATTCTCATTTGTGGATGATGTGCCCCGGGGTCAATATTTCGCCATAGGCGGAATCGATTGGGCGACCGGTAAACCATTTGCTGGCAGATTGATGGCGCCGGAAGGCGCAGTGGTTATGACGCCACTGACAACTTTGATAAGCGTAATGTTGCGCAACGATCAGACGCTGAGCATAGATATAGCAGAAGGACTGCTTTTCAAGGGATTTGATGTGCCGCGTGTAGACTTGTCCGTATTCGATCCCATTGCCAGCAGCTTATATGGCACTACCCTGGAGCAGAAGGTAGCCGCTGTCAAAATACAATCGATAGTTACACAAGTCGTCAATTTACTTAATGTTGTCCAACCCCTGCTGGATACACTTGTGCCAAGTTACTTTAGAGTCGAGCAATTTATACTTAACACGCTATCTGCGCATCTAGTCACATCCGCTAGCACAAATAATTGGCTGGATTTAAGCAATAAACAAACACTCATGGCCATCATAAAAGATACGCTAATAGCGATGGGTATTATCGATGCAGACAGTGCACCAGAAAAAATAGAATTGGCCGACACACTTATTGGGCAAGCTGCCGAGTTACTGCGTGGAATGAATGCACTGGTACAAGAAACTGCCAGTCAGTTTGAAGATGGCCGAATCTCTAACGCGCTCACCAGTTTGTCCGACATGGTTAAAGTGCAAACACTCGTACAAACTGATGTTGCGTTGGCAGCTGTAGAAAGTTTACCGAGTGGCAGTTTAGAAAATATCGTCAACCAATTTGCCCCTAATAATCTGGCGACGGTACTTGATAAAATCGAAACCGGTTTTCTCGATAGTCAAACCCCAGTCAATGATGGGTCGGCATTGACTAATCCTGTTTCACCGACAGGAAACAGACATGCACCTCAAGTATTTGATGAATTCTTCCTTAATTTTGATGGTATTAATGATTACATTCAAATCGGCAATAATTCTAATCTTGAGATGACTGCAACCATGACTATGGAAGCATGGATTAAACCGAATAGCTCAAGTAACGTGAATCAAATGATTATTAATAAAGAGGGGGAATATGAGGTTGGCTTATTTCCCGATGGAACTATACGCTGGGCTTTTAGTAATACCGATCCGGGATGGACTTGGTACGATACCGGTCATGTTGTATCTGCCAATGAGTGGACTCATATTGCTGTTTCCTACGACAACGGTGTTGTTAAAACATATGCGGAAGGAACATTAGTACATACCTACAATGGTTCTGGCGTAATCGGCGATGCGCATCCGGTGCTAGATGACTTACGAATAGGTGGACGTTCTAATAATCCGCCAGGGAAATATTTTGATGGTTTGATTGGGGAGGTGCGAATTTGGAGCATTGTCCGTACAGGTGCAGAAATTTCCGCAAATTATAATCAATATCTATCAGGTTCAGAGACTGGCCTAGCAGGAAATTGGAGATTAAACGAGGGAGCAGGCACTTGGGTCGATGATATTTCACCGCTGAATAATGATGGCGCATTGGGTGGCGCAGTAGCGGCACAGGAACCCGGTTGGGAAGGATACGCAACGCAAGAAGAAAGTAGCCTTAATGTACCTTCTTTATTGGGTGTGCTGAGCAATGACTTTGATGATGCCGGACATACACTGACGGCCACGCTTGTGTCCAATACCAGGCATGGAACACTGAGTCTGAATCCAAACGGATCGTTTACATATACCCCGGATGCAAATTTTTTCGGAATAGATAGCTTTAGATATAAGGCGAGTGATGGGATCAGGGGTGAGAATGGCGATACTGTCAGAATAAATGTGAGCAATGTCAATGATGCGCCGGTAATTTCCTCAGATGGCGGTGCTGCAAGCGCTAACCTAACGGTTAATGAGAATGCAACATTGGTAACAACGGTAATAGCTGGCGATATAGATATCGGTGACACACTGTCCTACAGTATCAGTGGCGGCAACGATCTAGTCCTGTTCAACATTGATGCCAATAGCGGGGCATTAAGTTTTGCGAGTGCACCGGATTTCGAAACGCCATTGGACGCCAATCACGACAATATTTACGAGGTAACTATCCAGACTGACGATGGGCAAGGCGGGGTCGACACTCAGATCCTCTTGGTTACAGTTCATGATATCTTCGGTTTTTGAAGTACAATAAACTAAACAAGCACTAGCTTATGTCGGTGATTATTTAGTCGCCCCTGAAATACGCCCAAGCATTTGATAGTAAAAATTAGTATTTTGTTTTTTCTGACCCTGTCGACCAGAAATATAATGCTATTTTGACATTTATAGTCGTTATGATCATTCAAAAACAGAGTATTTATGCCTAGCATCAATTGCTTGTTGTTATTCAGGATCGACTACTTATGACTTCTGAAATCTGCTAAGTTAATTTTGTATTTCTTTAGCTTAGCGTAAATAGCACGCGATGTGATTCCCATGTTTTCAGAGACACTTTTTATATTCCCGTAATGCTGTTTTAAAGCTGTTTCAAGAAACGATTTCTCTATCTTGGCAAGCGTATGTTTTTTTAAACCTTTCCATTCCACAACACCTCCGGCCTCAAGTGGAAGCTCTAAATCCAGTTCGGTCATTTCTTTGCCACAGGCAAACAGCATGCTGCGCTCAAGAATATTTTCCAGCTCGCGAACATTACCTGGCCAATGATAGGCGCGTATTTTTTGCATGACTTCACGACTTACTGACTCAATTTCTTTGTTATACCGATTGTTCAACCGCTGGATAATCAATTGCACAAGGTAAGGTAAGTCTTCCGGTCGCTCGGTCAACGAAGGGATGTTTAAGCGGACTACGTTGATGCGATAATATAAATCATTGCGAAATAAATCCTGCTTGACCAGATTTTCCAGATTCTGGTTTGTGGCTGAGATGATCCTGACATCAACCGCCAATGTTTGTTTTCCGCCGACTCTTTCCAGCTCTGCTTCCTGGATTACACGAAGTAAACGGGTTTGTGCCGCGGGCGATAATGAATCAACTTCGTCCAGGAACAAAGTGCCGCCTTCGGCTCGCTCGAAATAGCCATGGTGTACTTCTATGGCGCCAGTAAAAGCGCCTTTCTCGTGTCCAAACAAAGCGGTTTCAATCAGACTCTCCGGAATTGCGCCACAGTTAATGGTGATAAATGGTTTGTGGTGGCGATCACTCATCGCGTGTATGGCGCGTGCTATCAATTCTTTACCTGCGCCCGTTTGGCCCTGAATTAACACCGTCGCTGGAGTAGGCGCAATAACCTCGATTGATTGCAGTATTTTTTGCATCATCGGTGATTTTGCTATGATCGCAGGAGGTTGATATTTTTTTGATACTTGCTTGCTTTGCTTGTGCCAAAGTCTTTGCAAGTTTGTCTCAATCCGACACTGCAATTCATTCATATCATTAATTTCCTTGACGGGTGTTGTATCGGTATATTCCATTCCAGCATGCCCTTTTGCCGCTTGGGGGTTGGTGTAAATACAGACATCACATTTACCATCCTGGCGGGCTATGCTTTTCTTGATTTCAACTTTGGCATAACCAAAGTTTCTGGCCGCGATGCCTCCAAATACACTGGAGGTCATTCTGCATAACTCAGGAAAATTGGTCACTTGTTCGCCGAAAGGACAGCGGGAATTTGTAACAGTGATGCAGTCCTGATTACTGGAAACAAGTGAAAATTTACCGCCGATATTATTCTTAATATCGAGTATGAGTTCGGTGTAGCTTTCAACATCGAGTTGCTCGCTTTTGTGCGCGTTATCTCGATAAGTTTCTTCAAAGAAGCATCCAGCAGTTTTGGCGATATGCTCAATCAATTGTTCGCAATGCTTTTGACCTTGTTGTTCGCTGGCATGCATCAGTTCAAGAATAAAAGTTTGCAAAAAAAAGACGGGTGTTAACTCGGATAGAGGGCTATTTTTCATAGATCATGGCTTGGATGTGAAGTTAGGCTTCACTAATTGAAGCATAGCTGCACAAATGTGGCAATGCTTTAAAGTTAACTTATTGTAATTGATGATTAATATATTTATTTCTAAGTGGCATGGTAATTGCGTGTATTTTTAATGCATCTAAAAATAACCAGATGTACGGACTAAGCATCCGTTATACAACCGTCATAATTCTACTGAAACAGTAGATCAGTAAGGATTTTAAAATTCTACGTATTAACAAGGAGATTCAAAATTGAAAACACTCAAAGAGGAATTGAGCGCACGCGTCGCCGCATATGATCACTGGGCAGAGCGTCGCCGCCATGGTCCGGACGGACATAATAACCGAAAGTTGTGGGTGCTGACTTGCATGGACGAGCGTTTGCCGATCAATGAGGCACTCGGTATCCAAGTAGATACTCCGGTAGGTGGCGGGGATGCGCACTGCTTCCGCAATGCAGGGGGTATCGTCACTGACGATGCAATTCGCTCGGCGATGCTGACTTGCAATTTTTTTGGCACTAAGGAAATCGTCATAGTGCAGCATACGCAATGCGGCATGCTTTCTGCAAATGCGACTGATCTGGAGAAAATGTTGCGCGACAAGGGAATCGACACCGATAATATTGCGCTGGACCCGACATTGCCCGAATTGAAACTCGAACAAGGGGCTTTTGCCAAATGGATTGGGATGATGGATGATGTAGATGAAACTTGTATGAAAACGATAGAAACATTTAAAAACCATCCGCTAATTCCCAAAGATGTGGTCATCAGCGGCTGGGTTTGGGAAGTTGAGACGCGTCGATTGAGAGCGCCCACACGAGACGCTGAAAAAAGAGCTAGAACCGATGTCACTTCAGATCAATTTGGCGTCAAAGGGAAGCAGCCGCCTCGCTGGAGCTAAATTCAGGAACTACAGACTGGAAGCGTGATCATTTGTGATATCAAGTGGTCACGTCTTAATATTCTTGAGAAACATCATGTGAATAGATAGCGATTCTAAATGCCAACTTATGACTATTTGTGCACACAGTGCAAGTTACAATTCGAAATGCGCCACTCAATCAATGCATCCAACCCAAATTGCTTAGCCTGCGGAAGTGCAACAGAAAAAATTATTCTTTCTGCTCCTGCAATGCACGGCAACATGGCACGTGGCCGTGATCTGGCGATGCATTCGCTGCAGCCGAAAACCGAACAGGTAAATCATGTGCATGGACCTGGATGCGGATGTAAGAATCATCAGCATTCTTAAGCGCAGAGTAAAGCTCTATTCATGTTGTAGGACAGAATGTTATGTCACTCTGGTAATAGTTATGTTCAATGTAGTGAAAGTAATCCCACAAGTGTTCCAATTGAATGTTTGTTTGCCGGAAACATCTTGAAGTTATGTCGTCGAATCTTCTGCTATTTTCTGCCCCACTGCAATAAATTTCTGGATATACGGAATAGCCTTGTCAGGTTCTCGCATTGCTAGTAATAATTTCTGATACAGCCCTTCTTTGCCAATGCGAATTTTTCTGAGTTTGAGATCTTTGCCTTTAATATCGGCCAGCCATTCGGGCAGGACACAAACTCCGCGCTTGAGCGCGGTCATTTGTAACATGATTTCTAAGGACTCTATTTGCTTTAGCTTGGCTGGTTCAAGGTGTGCGGGCGTCATAAAATGCGTCAGAATATCCAGCCTTTCCAGTGGCACCGGGAAAGTTAACAAGGTTTCCTTGCTCAGAAGTTCGGGCGTTACATGCTTTATATCTGCCAACGGATGATCCGCAGATACGAGCAATACCAATTGATATTCAGTCAAGGTTTCATAAGCGATAGGTTCTTTTTTGACCATGTCGGGTGTGATCAAAACATCGATATGATGGTTTAGCAAACCTTCCAATCCGGTGAATTGGAATTTTTGCACGATATCGATATCCATCTCAGGCATTTTCCGCATGTACTGTCCAATCATCCCCGTGAGCCATTCAAAGCACGGGTAGCATTCCACACCGATGCGTAAAATTCCTTGCCGGCCTTCGCTGTAGGCCCCAAGTGTTTTTTCCGCTTGGGACAAAACCGGTAATACTTGGTTGGCTACTTCTAGCAGGAGTTTTCCCGCTTGTGTCAAACGCAAGTTGCGGCCTTCACGTTCCCATAGCGCAACGCTTAGTTTCTTTTCCAAGTAGCTAATCTGATGTGATAAGGCGGGTTGGCTTAAACATAGCGCATTGGCAGCTTCAGTAAGCGTACCATTGATATGAAGCGCGTGGATAATCTTAAGGTGGCTGTGTTCGATCATTTATGAGGAAACCTTATTGATGGGTCAAAAGTTATCATTATTGCTCATTGATCAATACTCGTACAATAACTCAATCAATATTTATGAGTGGTGATGAAATTATGGTAACAACACACAATCTAGGGTTTCCGCGCATCGGTAGAAACCGGGAATTAAAATTTGCCTTGGAAAAATACTGGAAAGGTGACATTTCTGAACAAGCTTTATCTGACACCGCAACAGACCTTCGCATCCAACATTGGCAGGATCAATCCATGCTCGATTGGATTCCGGTGGGTGATTTTTCATTATACGATCATGTGCTGGATATGAGCTTTATGCTGGGCAATATTCCGGAGCGGGTCAGTTCATTTTCTGCCAGTAATCCGATAGATAATTATTTTCGTGTGGCAAGAGGTCGTTCGGCACACGATGCTGCTGTTCATTCATGTGTTAATGCGGGTGAAATGACAAAATGGTTTGATACCAACTATCACTATATCGTACCCGAGTTTAACCGAAATACACGGTTTGCGCTGAATGCCGACCATTTACTCGAACAAATCCAACAAGCTCAGAAAATCCATCAGCACATTAAACCGGTCATTCTCGGGCCGGTCACTTATTTATGGCTGGGGAAATCCAAGGATGGTAGCGATAAGCTTGATCGATTGGACGATTTAATCGGCGTCTATGTGCAATTGCTCGATCTGCTCAAGCATGCAGGTATTCATTGGGTGCAAATCGACGAGCCAGTTCTGGTCATGGAGCTGACACAAGAGTGGAAATATGCTGTGCGAAAGGCTTATTATCAAATGCAAGCTACGCCTGTCAATCTGATGTTGACGACATATTTTGGACAGTTGCAAGACAATCTGCAGCTTGCTTGCGAACTGCCGGTGCAGGGATTGCATTTGGATGCTGTCACGGCCCGTGACGAAATTGACAAGGTCATAGACTGGCTACCCGGGCATAAAATACTTTCGCTGGGCATTGTCAACGGGCGCAATATTTGGAAAACCGATTTAACTCAGACACTCAATTGGCTGGAGCCGGTGCATGCGCGCCTGCAAGAGCGGCTTTGGCTTGCACCTTCCTGTTCTTTACTGCATGTACCGGTTGACCTGGATAGTGAGCAGAAACTCGACGCAGATATCCATTCGTGGCTGGCATTCGCTACACAGAAATTAAATGAAATCGAAGTGCTGGCAAATGCTTTGGATCATGGCAGAGAAAGTGTCGCTGAGATTCTGCAGGAAAATAGCGCGTCAGTTTCTAGCCGCAGGCAATCCAGCCGTGTGCATTACGAGAATACGAAAGCGCGTGTACGTGAAATCAATGAGGCGATGGGTATGCGTCAATCGTCTTATGATCAGCGATCAGTCGTGCAAAGGAAGCAATTCCGATTGCCGCTGTTTCCTACCACAACGATTGGTTCTTTCCCGCAGACGTTGGAAATCAGGCAGAAACGCCGTGATTTTCGTGCAGGTAAACTGCTGGAAACGGATTATCAGAAAGCGATGCGCAAAGAAATTGAATTTTGTGTGCGTGAACAGGAAGCATTGGGGCTGGATGTTTTGGTGCATGGTGAGCCGGAGCGTAAGGATATGGTGGGGTATTTTGGCGGGCAAGTTGTCGGATTTGCTTTTACTCAATTGGGCTGGGTGCAGTCTTATGGATCACGGTGTGTCAAGCCGCCGATTATTTATGGCGATGTTTCGCATTCGCATGCAATGACCACAGAATGGATTCAATATGCTCAATCACTTACCCGTAAGCCGATGAAAGGAATGCTTACGGGCCCAGTGACGATGCTGAATTGGTCATTTGTGCGCGACGATCAGTCTCGTGCACAAACATGTATGCAGTTGGCGCTTGCGATACGCGATGAAGTTCTGGCTTTGGAACAAGCGGGCATTAAAATTATTCAGATTGATGAAGCTGCAATGAGAGAAGGACTGCCGCTCAGAAAATCGCAATGGAATGATTATCTGGACTGGGCTATTCGTGCATTCCGTATCACCGCAAACGGCGTAAAAGATGAAACACAAATTCATACGCATATGTGTTATTCGGAATTCAATGACATTATGGCGGCGATAGCACGCATGGATGCTGATGTAATTACAATTGAGACGTCGCGCTCAGACATGGAGCTGCTGGATGCCTTTAATCAGTTTCGATATCCGAATGAAATTGGCCCAGGGGTGTATGATATCCACTCACCCAATATACCTTCTGTTGATTCTATTATTGAATTAATGGAGAAAGCTGCGCAACGAATACCTGTTGCGCGTTTGTGGGTGAATCCGGATTGCGGGCTAAAAACGCGTACTTGGGAAGAAGTAAAACCGGCATTGCACAATATGATAGCTGCTAGCCGGCATTTAGCCCGCAATTTAAGCACGGGACAGATCAGCTAAATTTGACTTGGCGATGTTATTTAGCGATGATATGCAACACTTTATCCATCACGGTTTAAAAGGAGTAATCATGACGACCAATACCATATTCAAGCAAAAAGTCACTGCCATTATTGGCGAAAAACATCTGCTTAAACATCCGTTCTATGTTGCCTGGACTGAAGGCAAATTGACGAAGGGACAATTACGCCATTACGCTGAGCAATATTTCTATAATGTATTGGCTGAGCCCACCTATCTAAGCGCAGTACATTTCAATACGCCACATATGCATTCGGAATCAAATAGCGGTGATATCAGCGTGCGCCAGGAAGTATTGAAAAATCTGATTGATGAAGAACATGGCGAAAAAAATCATCCGGCTTTATGGAAAAATTTTGCTTTTGCATTAGGTGCAAATGACAAGAGTTTAGCTAATGCATCTGCATTGCCGACTACCGAAAAGCTTGTTTCCACATTCCGGGATATTTGCTTAAATCGGCCTTTCTATGCAGGGCTGGCAGCGTTGCACGCGTTTGAATCACAAGTGCCCGACATTGCTGCGGTAAAAATTGATGGATTGGCTAAGTTTTATGGTATGAAGAATCCTGAGGATTATGAATTCTTCTCAGTCCATCAAAAGGCCGATGTTTATCATTCTCAAGCTGAGTGGGCAATCATCGAGCGGTTTGCCGATAATCCAGAAAAACAAGCAGAAGTGTTAGCTGCAACTCAAGAAGCTTGCGATGCACTATGGGGTTTCCTGGATGGAATCCATGAGACCTATTGCGCTAACCTGATGTGCGAGCAAAAAGAAGCAGTAGTCTTACATTAAGCATACGAAAATTTGCTTCAATCTCTTGTGACAAGTTCAGTGTGAACACTAATTCCGTGATTATGTTTCTACTGGGCTTGTCATAGTTGAGTATTGCCGCACTTACGTCGTTAATCATCGTCTTCCATACCTTGGATTAAGGCTGTTAGCATAATCTGAGTGTTGTAATAATAAGAGCGCAGCGTAGGACTCAATAAATAAGCCAATCCTTTAGAATGACCGAAGGATTAGCTTATTTATTGACACTTTTGAGGCAGCTGCCTATTCCAAGCGTCAGCTAAGTCAGTGATTTTCGATGATGGGCTTTAGTTTTCTGCTGAAAGTTTGCCGGATAGCGGCGCGTTTAGCGTATATAATGCTACGTTCGTCTCACTCAAATAACTTTTGTATATCTAAGTAAGTGGGGATTGTAATTCGATCTTCGCAAAACCAAAACATTGTTATTGCCATGCGCCCAATTCTAAAATCCAGAAAACTGATGAATGTTTGTTATGACATTCGTGGACCGGTGCTTGAACGCGCCCGTCAAATGGAGGAAGAAGGCCATCACATTATCAAACTGAATATTGGTAACCCAGCGACATTTGGTTTTGATGTACCCGAAGAAATTCTGCAGGATGTGATTCGTAATTTATCGGAGGCTTCCGGTTATTGCGACTCTAAAGGATTATTTGCTGCGCGTAAGGCGATCATGCATTACACGCAGGAAAAACAGATTAAAAATGTGCAGTTGGATGATATCTTTATTGGCAATGGCGTATCTGAACTGGTTGTTTTGACGATGCAGGCGTTACTGGATAATGGCGATGAAGTGTTGATTCCGATGCCGGACTATCCATTGTGGACTGCTGCGGTCGTGCTTTCAGGTGGGATAGCTAAACATTATCTGTGCGATGAAGAGTCGGGTTGGTTGCCAAACCTGGATGATATCCGTGCCAAAATTACATCCAAGACACGTGCGATTGTTATTATCAACCCCAATAATCCCACCGGCGCACTCTATCCGAATGAATTGCTACTCGAGATCATCGAAATTGCTCGGCAGCATCAGTTGATCATTTATGCGGATGAGATCTACGACAAGATATTGTATGAACAAGCAGCGCATACCTCGATTGCGTCACTGGCGGAGGATGTTTTGTTTGTGACGTTCAACGGATTATCCAAAAATTACCGCGCGGCTGGTTTCCGTTCCGGTTGGGCGGTGGTATCGGGCGAAAAAGGTCATGCTCGAGATTACATTGCGGGATTGAATATGCTGGCATCCATGCGATTGTGCGCGAATGTGCCGTCGCAATTCGGGATTCAAACCGCATTGGGGGGTTATCAAAGTATTTATGACCTAACTTTACCTACAGGCCGATTAATGCGCCAGCGCGATGTGGCGTGGAAATTGCTGACCGATATTCCCGGCGTAACTTGTTTTAAGCCACAATCGGCGTTGTATTTGTTTCCGCGCCTGGATCCCGAGATTTATCCGATTGAAGACGATCAAAAATTTGCACTGGAGCTTTTGCTCGAAGAGAAGGTTTTAATAGTGCAGGGAACAGGTTTTAACTGGATGAATCCAGATCATTTCCGCGTGGTGTTTTTGCCCAATGCGGATGATTTGACTGAGGCTTGCGGTCGCATTGCGCATTTTTTGCAACACTACCGCAAGCGCCATGGTACTTAATCATCACGTGCTTTGACTTTATTTCTCGTCAGTTGATCCCTATAATCACGCATCAATCTAATTGTTTATTTTTTATTTGAATTTATGAAACCCATTCACATTGGTTTATTAGGCATTGGCACCGTTGGTGGTGGCACATACACTGTTCTCAAACGTAACCAGGAGGAGATCGCGCGCCGTGCGGGCCGGGAAATTGTCGTCAAGATGATAGCCGACAAAGATCTGGATAAAGCTCGGAGTTTGGCAGGTTCTGGTGTGACTGTGACTGCCGATGCGCATGAGATTACTAAAAATCCTGACATTGATATCGTGGTAGAACTGATCGGTGGCCAGACTATTGCCAAGGATCTGATTCTGGAAGCAATCGCCAATGGCAAGCATGTGGTAACAGCTAATAAGGCTTTGCTGGCGAATCACGGCACCGAAATTTTTGCAGCGGCTCGCGCCAAAGGAGTGATCGTCGCCTTTGAGGCTGCAGTGGCGGGTGGTATTCCGATTATTAAAGCGCTGCGTGAAGGGTTGACGGCCAATCGCATTACCTGGATAGCCGGAATCATTAATGGCACGGCAAATTTTATTTTGTCTGAAATGCGCGAAAAGGGATTGTCGTTTGAGCAAGTTCTGGCACAGGCGCAAAAGCTCGGCTATGCCGAGGCCGATCCTACCTATGATATTGAGGGCATTGATGCTGCGCACAAAATCACTTTGATGTCGGCGATTGCATTTGGTATACCGGTGCAATTCAGCAAAGTATATACCGAAGGAATAACCAAACTAACCGGCGAGGATATCCGCTATGCCGAAGAGCTCGGTTATCGGATCAAACTGCTGGGGATTACCAAACGTGTGGCAAAAGGGATTGAACTGCGCGTGCATCCCACATTAATTCCAATGCGGCGTTTAATCGCTAACGTCGAAGGCGTGATGAATGCAGTTGTCGTTAACGGTGATGCGGTTGGTGCGACGCTTTATTATGGTGCTGGAGCAGGAGCTGAACCAACCGCCAGTTCGGTAATTGCGGATTTGGTCGATGTGACACGCATGCAAACCGCTGATCCGATGCATCGCGTTCCAACTTTATCATTCCAGCCGGATTCATTATCCGATACGCCGATTATTCCGATGGAAGAAGTCGAAACTTCGTATTATCTGCGCTTGCAAGTGATTGATAAACCGGGCGTGATGGCTGAAATTACACGCATCGTGGCAGAGAATAATATTTCTATCAGCGCCATGATCCAGAAAGAAGCCAGCAGTGACTCCGACAAAGTCGGCATTATCATGTTGACGCATTTGACGGCTGAAAAGAATATCAATGCGGCAATTGCGCACATTGAATCGTTATCCGTTGTGACGAGCAAGGTGATCCGTGTTCGCATCGAAGAATTAAACAATTAAAGCTGTGAATACTGGTTATCGCTGCGTTTTGTAAGCAGGACACAAGAGACGGTTACTTAAAACCAACTAAAATCAAGCATGCAATATATTTCTACCCGTGGTGGAATGCCACCTAAATCTTTTTCTGAAATTCTTTTGAGCGGTTTGTCGCCGGATGGTGGGTTGGCGATGCCGGCAGCCTATCCCAAAATCACAACGACGCAATTGGAAGTCTGGAGAAGTTTGAGTTATCAGGCGCTTGCCTTCGAAGTTCTGTCACGCTTTATTGACGATATTCCGGCTGACGATCTGCGCAATCTGATCAATCAAACCTATACTGCCGAAGCTTTTGGCAGCGCCGATATCACACCGCTAAAAACCTTGGAGCCCGGCTTGCATATACTAGGGTTATCCAATGGTCCGACTTTGGCATTCAAGGACATCGCAATGCAGTTGCTCGGTAATTTGTTTCAATATCAATTGGACAAAACCGGCGACGAATTAAATATTCTTGGCGCAACATCCGGTGATACTGGTTCCAGTGCCGAATATGCCATGCGAGGTAAGCACGGAATTCGGGTTTTCATGTTATCTCCGCAGGGAAAAATGAGTCGCTTTCAAACCGCACAAATGTTTTCGCTGCAAGATAAGAATATTTTCAATATTGCCATTCGTGGTGTGTTCGATGACTGTCAGGATATCGTCAAGGCGGTCAGCAATGATCATGCCTTCAAGCAAGCGCACCGCATAGGTACAGTCAATTCGATCAACTGGGCGCGCATTGTAGCGCAAGTCGTTTATTACTTCAAAGGCTATTTTGCTGCGACCAGCAATAATGACGAACAGGTTTCGTTTGCCGTGCCATCCGGAAATTTTGGCAATATCTGCGCCGGGCATGTGGCGCGTATGATGGGCCTCCCCATTAAGCATTTGATTCTGGCAACGAATGAAAACGATGTGCTTGACGAATTTTTCCGAACCGGTGTGTATCGTCCGCGCACTACCACAGAAACTCAGCATACCAGTAGTCCTCCGATGGATATATCCAAGGCCTCCAACTTTGAGCGTTTTATTTTCTATCTAACTAACAAAAATACAGAGCAGGTGGCTTAATTATAAAAAAAAAAAAAAAAAGGTAATGCCTTTGATCTATCAACCACGCCATTATTTGCAGCAATCAAGGATTTTGGTTTCGTATCCGGCAGCAGCAACCACGCCGCGCGGATCGCAACCATTCGAGATATCTACCAACGTTATCATGTACTGGTCGATACGCACACTGCGGATGGCCTAAAAGTAGGGCAAGCGCATCAAGAATCGGGCGTGCCACTCATTTGCCTGGAAACAGCATTGCCAGCTAAATTTTCTGAAAGCATCGTAGAAGCCATTGGTCGTGAACCGGAACGCCCGGCCGGTTTCGAGAATTTAGAGAATCTTCCGCAGCAGTATGTGGTTAAAGATGTCGATACGCAAGCGATTAAGGATTATATTGACGAGCAATGTAAGTTCTCTGCGTAGTCTGTTCTTACTCTGGAAAGGAATAACGTAAAGAGTTACTCACAATCTATGCTCGCTTGGCATTTGCCTTATACGGAATTGGCGAAGCTGCAACCACTTTAGCTTCTGATGATATAGGTTATGCCGCAAACTCAATTTTTTTACTATCATTGGTGACTTAACTGGTTACTTCGTTGCGCCGAGCTCATTCCACGATTAATTCTATAATACTGTTAAACTACATGGCGCTATTAATAATATGATGCTGCATGAAAAATTAACAAATATTCTTTCGCTTGTGAACAACAAGAGTAGTTCTAACGTTTTAAGTTATCAAAGTTAACTTCAATTTCTGAGAGACTATTACTTCATCGACCAAAGTGATGTCACGAATTTCTTATACCTTAAAGATTTTTATCGCTGTGACCCAGCTTGGCTGGCTCAGCGCTTGCGCTAATCTTTCTTATTATGCGCAAGCTGTCGATGGGCATTTTAAGGTAATACACCGTGCGCAGCCGATCAGCACAGTGATTGCAAACCCGAATATTGATCCAAAATTAAAAGATTCATTGACTAAGGTTATGCAGTTACGTGAATTTGCAAGTCGGGAGCTGAAATTGCCGGATAATTTGAGCTATACCCGTTATGCAGATTTAGAGCGTCCTTTTGTGGTGTGGAATGTGTTCGCTTCTCCTGAGCTTTCGCTTAAACTCAAAGAATGGTGCTTTGTGCAGGTTGGTTGCGTCAATTATCGTGGGTTTTTCTCGCAGGCAAAAGCTGAGCACTATGCAGAAGAGCTCCGGCAGGAAGGTTATGATGTTCATGTCGGTGGAATTCGTGCCTATTCCACGCTGGGTTGGTTTAGTGACCCGGTGCTGAATACTTTTATTGGCTACTCCGAAGTAGATCTTGCTCGGCTGATTTTTCATGAATTGGCGCACCAAATTGCTTATGTGTCGGGGGATACTGCTTTTAATGAATCTTTTGCCACTGCAGTCGAGCATGAAGGTGTTAGGCGATGGTTTGAAAACAACGGCACAGCATTTGAACAAACGGCATTAAGCGCTCGGCAAGAAAGGGAAACGATTTTTACCAGCTTGATATTCAAGCATCGGAAAAGACTGCAAGAACTTTTCCATTCGAATATCAGCGACTCCGAGAAACGCATTAGTAAAGCGCGTATTTTTGATGAATTACGTGATGAATTCTTGCGCCTGAAAGCCGAGAAGATCGAGTTTGGCAGCTATGATCGTTGGTTTGGACAAACTTTGAATAATGCATTATTGGCGACTGTTTCTATTTATACCCAGTTGTTACCGGCATTTCAGGGAATACTCAAACAACATGGCCAGGATATGCAGCATTTCTTCGATGCAGTGATAAAAATCAGCAAATTACCGAAGCATGAGCGGAATTCAGTCCTACAACAAGCTGCCGAAGATAATCAGCAATGGAATGTCGTCGAAAGATAACTTCCAACTCGCCACTAAAAAAACCATAGAGTGACAAATACATGTCAGAGATAACACATCAAAATAAAAGCCGACCTGATCCGGTATCTTTCATGGAAGCTTTTATTTACTGGTTGAAACTTGGTTTCATCAGTTTTGGCGGACCAGCGGGGCAGATTAGTATGATGCATCAGGAATTAGTCGAAAGACGACGCTGGATTTCTGAGCAGAGATTTCTGCATGCACTCAATTATACGATGGTGCTACCGGGCCCGGAGGCTCAGCAACTAGCGACGTATATTGGTTGGTTGATGCATGGTACTTGGGGAGGCATAGTGGCGGGTACGCTTTTTGTGTTGCCTTCTTTTTTTATTCTGGTGGTTTTAACTTGGATCTATCTGATTTATAGCGAAGTGCCTGCGATTGCAGGTATTTTATACGGTATAAAACCCGCGGTAACAGCTATTGTGCTCTTTGCAGCGTACCGTATTGGTTCTCGGGCTTTGCAGAACAACCTATTGCGCGCTATTTCGGTTGCAGCATTCATTGCTATCTTTGTATTCAATTTACCCTTTCCGTACATTGTGTTGATGGCGGGTTTGATCGGCTATATCGGTTCTCATTATATGCCTGATAAATTTCGCACCGGAAGTCATCATGTGAAAGCAAAAGATAGTTACGGTCCCGCTTTAATTGATGATAATACACCGATTCCAGAGCATGCTCGCTTTCAGTGGAGCCGGTTTATTATATTTGTTGTCATCGGGTTGTTAATTTGGTGTGGTGTGATGATTATGCTTGCCATGCAGTATGGCTGGGTTGGCACATTGACGCAAATGGGCTGGTTTTTCACCAAAGCGGCGTTAATGACATTTGGCGGGGCTTATGCCGTTCTGCCGTATGTGTATCAAGGTGGGGTAGAGCAGTACATGTGGTTAAATGCAGTGCAAATGATCGATGGCTTGGCATTGGGTGAAACTACGCCGGGTCCGCTGATTATGATTGTCGCTTTTGTCGGTTTTGTGGGTGGTTGGAGCAAAGCGATTTTTGGTCCAGACATGCTTTTTCTAGCCGGTGTTGCCGGGGCTAGCATTGCTACCTTGTTTACATTCTTGCCATCTTTTCTTTTTATTTTGTTGGGAGGGCCCGCTGTTGAAGCTACCCGGCATGATATTAAATTTACTGCGCCCTTAACTGGAATTACCGCTGCTGTAGTCGGAGTTATTGTTAATTTGGCAGTTTTCTTTGCCTACCACGTGTTGTGGCCAGAGGGCTTTGATGCTGCATTTGAATGGTTTTCGGCTTTGATTGGAATTGCTGCCTATATCGCTTTGTTCAAATATAAAACAGGGATTGTAACGGTCATCAGTTTTTGTGCTGCTGCTGGATTGAGTTATACCTTACTGCTCGGTTATTTCTAGTCAATGAGTTGAGTCGTTATTTAATCAAATTCAACAATCGCCGAGATTCTTTCTCATCTAACTCCAACCATTGTCCGCGCTTGATCCTGGGCGGCAGATTAATTGGGCCGAAACGTACGCGCATTAGGCGGCTTACCGTCAATCCTATGGCTTCAAACATGCGCCGCACTTCGCGATTTTTTCCTTCTTTCAGGATCACGCGGTACCAGTGATTAGCCCCTTCTCCGCCTTGATCAGCCAGATAAGTGAACGCCGCCTCACCGTCTTCTAGCGTTACGCCGGTGGTCAGTTGTTTCATTTGTTCCTCGGTGAGTTCACCCAGTATCCGCACTGCATATTCTCGCTCCATTTCAAAGCGCGGATGCATCATGCGATTGGCTAATGCGCCATCATTGGTGAAAATCAGCAGGCCACTGGTATTGAAATCCAGGCGGCCAATAGCGATCCATTTGGAAGATCGTAAATACGGCAGTTTGTCGAAAACGGAAGGGCGGTCTTGCGGATCATTACGGCTGACAATTTCACCTTCAGGTTTGTGATAGAGCAGCACTTTAGGTAGCTCTTCTTCCACATGAACGCGAATTGTGCGCCTACCGATACGAATCACGTCACCCGGGCCGGCACGGTCTCCGATCACAGCTGTATGACTGTTTAGTTTGACTTGCCCGGAAGCAATCAGTGTTTCCATTTCTCGCCGTGAGCCTAATCCCTTCTGTGCCAGTAGTTTTTGCAGCTTGAAAGTGGTTGCCGGTGTATTGGAAACGGGCGCTACCGGTATACTGGAAGGAACGGGAGATCGTTCTGCCGCTTCATTGTTTACGATAGATACTTTTTTCTTGGCTGGCCTGATTGGCCTGTTTGCTTTCATGTGTGTCTAAATCCGGAAAATGTGCTGGCTAATAATTGATCATTTGATGTAACGTACAATGATGGATTTTAAACTATCCAGAGCGCAAGCATGCACTATCCATCATTATTCATGCAATGTTGCGATCGTTCAATACGCTAAGTAATAAGTACTTGCTTGTTAAACGAGAACCACCGTGCTTATCAAAGCTTGGGACGAGTTCTATTTCCTAAAATGTTAGGTCGCCTGCTACCAGTCCTGAGCCATCATTATGCGTCACGATACCCAAAATCTGGATATCCGATGCTACAATTACGTCGTCTCCTCCAGATCCTGCGGTATAGTTCACCAGTGCAGCTTGTGTGGTGGAAAAATTCATGATGAATAGATGTTCCTCCCCAGTTGCTATCGCAGTAAAGTCGATTTCTTCTCCCAGCTCGGCAATCAGGTTGGCCAGTCCGGCTGCAGTGAAGTCGGCCAATACAACTTCTAGCTCTGCATCGAGCAATACAGTAGCTTCTTGATTAGCGCCACCGATGATGGCTTGGTTTCCTAAATCAGTACCGTTGCTCACCGAATAATCCAGAATGCTATCGCTATCATCATCAAGTGATGTTTTAAAAGTACCAGTGATTTTAATTAAATCATCTGCAGCAGTATTAGCATTAGCGTCAAATTGGGTGAGTGTATCGGCCCCACTGTTCGCACCTGCTGCGGCACCATCAGAAGCCGAAGTATAAATTACCGTTTGTCGGGTATTGTCATTGGCGCTGCTACCCAGTGTAATCGTGTCAGCACCTGCGCCGCCAGTAATGCTATCTGTGCCGGCACCAGTAGTAATGGTGTCATTGCCTCCCTCACCGACTAACGTATCGTTGCCGGTTCCACCGGCCAGTGTGTCATTACCCGCGCCACCCGTTATGCTGTCATTGCCCGTTCCACCTGTGATGGAGAACGCGCTATCACTATCTGCGCTGCCATTAAACGTCAGCACTCCCGAATTGGCTGCAGTCGTGAGTGTCAGGGTGGCTCCCGCTGCAACTAGGGTATCCTGCGTAGTAATCGTGACCACGGTATTGGTATTGCCGACTGTAATGGCTTCAATATTCTGAACATTATTAAAATCATTGGTTGC
>RRZT010196394.1_pt1 | contig 27554 bp, 24 predicted proteins | sample 2165551 | NCBI WGS metagenome assembly RRZT01 (sample SAMN10456910, study PRJNA506462) | wastewater metagenome | biome: wastewater; feature: sludge; material: wastewater sludge; isolation source: wastewater sludge with Escherichia coli K12::gfp cells carrying plasmid... | place: USA: Moscow, Idaho... | reverse complement strand
TACGGGAGCAAAGCTTAGTGGTTTCGCAACGGATTCATGGATATACCTAATAGTGTTAGGCCTTATCCCTCAGGTAGCCGGCTGGCTGGCCATTAATCAATCATTGGGCCATATTAAACCAACTACAGCATCGGTCACACTGCTAAGCCAGTCCGTTTTTACAGCTTTATTTGCCCTGCCTGTACTGGGCGAAACACTTAGTATAAACGAAGCATGGGGAGCCGTATTGGTATTAGCAGGAATTTACCTGGTTAACCGCTCAAAATAAAACGACATAAAAAAAAACGGAGCGTGATTGCAAATAAGCAACCGCTCCGTTTTTTGTGAGCTTCCGGATTCTATTTTTTATCCAAATCAACACATGCTTTGTAAATATTTTCCACCAACTGTGGCAATACAGCCTTTGGTACAGCAGAAAAGGCCAGACGCACTACATTGCCCAACACAATAACCCCTGTACTGTATTTTTCGAGCAAATGCTTACGAACTTCTTCGGCCACAATTCCTTTTTTGGGTTGCACACACATAAAATAACCCGAATTAAATGGCAGAGGCTCAAAGTATTCTGCATATTCCGGTTTTGCTAATTCCACTTTCAATACATCGTAACGGCTTTTCAGAATATCAAATTTTTCCTTCTTTGAAGCTTCGTATGTTGACGCCGAGTAAACCATATGAAGTAGTGACTGTGACAACTGACTGATATTGGAAATATTACCACGAACTGCTCCGGCAGTTTTGTTTTCGAGCGCCTCATAAAGCTCAGCCGTACCACCTTTAATGGCATAACTGATAAAACCTACACGAAAGCCCCAAACGTAATCTTCTTTGGTAGGACCATCAAGCTTTACAGCCAATACATTTTCTGAAAGATTAGCCAGTTTTGTAAAAATTGACTCGGTAAATACACCATCTTCATATACAAGTCCGAAGTAAGCATCGTCTATTAAAACCACTACTTTTTTACCTTTATCGGCCACTTTTTTAATTTCGGCTACAATTGCCTCAATTTCGCCCACTAAAGGAGTATAACCAGCAGGATTATTTGGGAAATTCAACAGAGTAATTATTTTCTCACCCTGTATTTCATTTAGTTTTTTCGAAAAATCGGCTACATTAAAACCTCCGTCTGCAAACAATTCGAATGTACTAACTTTAGCACCATAATTGTTTTCAAAAATCAGGTTGTAGTTTTCCCAATAATGATTAGACAAAAGCACTGTATCGCCCTCGTTAGCAAACATATAACCAGCCATACTAATACCGTGAGTTAAACCATTTGTTGCTACCGGGTTACTTATGATAGTATCGGCCAACGATGGATTTTTACGATAAATACCTGATTTCCAAATTGAACGAAACTCCGGCTTTCCAAAACTGGGTGCATATGGGAAAATATTGGCTGTCGGGATATTGAGCAAACCATCAAATTCGGGTAGGTGCATTGATGTACCATTATCTTCCACTGCTTCGCCGATTGTTGCATTAATTTGTTTGCCTTTGGCCTGAGCCGACTGAGCAAGAATACCTAATTTTGGGAAAAAGATATTTTTGCCACGTTCCGAAAGCATAGCATATACCGACGGATTAATTTGTTGAATAATGTTGTTAAGTCCAATTGCCTGTGCGTCCATGATATAGTTTTTTAGTATTATTTGCAAAATTAATGTAACTTATTCATCTGACAGAATGAAAACGAATAAATCGGCTGCAAAATTACAAATTAATTTATTAAGTTGTACTTAATAAATGAAGTTTTTCTGCATTTTATATTGAATGTAAAAATATAAAACAAAATTGCATTTCCCAATAGAAAATTAAGAAAATCAAAGAATTTAATTTCCTCGGATTATTTATTACATAAACTCATTTTTTGTAGCATTAAATACTACATATAACATTGATTTTTAAAGTATTCCTAATTATTTAAGTTCAAAAAAACAGAATAATACAATTTCAGCTATATTTGTAATTATAAGCGCAAAAGGAACTTTCTTCAGGTAAAATCATCCCATTTATGAATCTTAAAAAAATCACAAAATCGAGACTTATTGTGGAGCTTGAGTCATTACGTAGTGAAGTAGAACAGCTACGTTTACAATCGAACCCGATTATAAATACAGAGATAAAATTAATTGAGGAATTAAGACAAAGCAACGAACGATACAAAAATTTATTGGAAAATATTAGCGAAGTAATTTTTGATATCGACAAAGATGGCACAGTGAAGTACGTCAGTAAGGCGGTAGAACGTATTACAGGTTTCAAATCTGAACAGCTAATTGGAAAACAATATGGTTCACTTATTAATTTAACCTACACAGAACAACAAGAAAGACAAACTGCACTACAACACAACAAAACCAGCCAACGTGAAATAAAACTTAAGGATGCAAATGGTAATGAACGATGGTATCAGTTTTCAACAAATGCTATTTTTAAAAATGAGGAATTTATAGGCGCAACCGGATTAATGACCGATATTAGCGTAAGGAAAGAAGCCGAGGAAAAATTACGTACCAGCAAAGAGCGCTATCGACATATTTTCGAAACCGTACAGGACGCTTACTTTGAAGTAACCCCTGAAGGATTAATTCTGGACATAAGCCCATCAATATATCAAATATCAGATGAACAATATACACGCGAAGAGTTGGTAGGGAAACCAATCTTACAATATTATTATAATACTAAAGAAAGAGAAGTATTAATTGAAAATCTTTATCGTGAGGGAAAAGTAATCGACTATGAACTCACTTTTATCAACAAAAATGGTTCATTGGTACCTGTTTCCGTTTCGTCGACACTATTAAGTGACAACCAAGGAACACCCACAAAAATAACAGGAAGCATACGCAATATATCTCAACGAAAAAAAATGAGGTCCTTCTACGCAAATTATCAAGAGCAGTAGAACAAAGCCCGGTAAGCATAGTAATAACCGACCTCACAGGTAATATTGAATATGCAAACCCAAAAGCAATTGAATCCACAGGCTATTCAAAAGAAGAACTAATAGGACAAAACCCTCGTGTTTTGAAATCCGGAGAAACTTCGCTCGAAAGCTATAGTGAAATGTGGGAGTCCATCTCGAAAGGCAAAATATGGAAAGGCTATTTTAAAAACAAAAAGAAAAATGGTGAAAAGTATGTTGAACGCTCAACCATAGCCCCGGTAATTGACGACAATGGAAATCTCACAAATTATATTGCTTTAAAAGAAGACATTACCACCCAGATAAAAGCCGAGGAAGATGCTATTTTATTCAGAAGCATAGCAGAAAAAGCTAATTACGGCACTGCAATTACCGACATGGAAGGAAAAATTGTTTTTGTAAACGAAACAATGGCAAAAATGCACGGCCTTACCCTAAACGATTTAATTGACAAAAAACTATCGGTATTTCATAATCAGGAACAAATTGACAGTGTTATAGAATTACTGCATGAATTGGTTGAAAAAGGATCATTCGATTCGCGCGAAGTATGGCATTATCATAAATCAGGGTTTAGTTTCCCTACTCTGATGACTGCAAATACAATATACAAGGAAAATGGCTTTCCGTTATATTTCTCAGCAACCGCAGTAGATATAACTGAAATGAAAGCGGCCGAAAGCGCACTCAGAAAAAGTGAACAAAAACTGAATTACGCGCAGCAAATGGTGAAAATGGGAAACTGGGAAATTGAATTTGATACGGATAAAAATTATTGGTCTGATAATTACTTTCGTATTTTTGGTATGACACCTCAACAGGATGGTGTTCAGGCTGAAAATTTCACAAAAATGATTCACCCAGATGATATAAGCACTTACAACGAGATGCTTATCAAAAGTAAAAAGCAGCAGCTATCAATATCCAAAGATATCAGACTAATAATGCCTGATGGAAGTTTGAAATGGATAAGCTATCATGTAAGGCCAACAATTGAAAACAAAAGGGTGAAGGGACTCAACGGAGTAATTCTGGATATCACAGAAACGAAATACAGAAACGAAGAATTAGCCCGATTATCTCAGGCAGTAACCCAAAGCCCAGTAGCTGTTTTAATTACAGATACAGACGGTAATATGGAGTTTGCCAACCCTGCATTTGAAAAAATAAGCGGATACACCTTTGCTGAGCTTTACGGTAAACACACCCGCATATTAAAATCAGGATTGAACGAAAAGTCAACCTACGCTAACCTCTGGGAAACAATAACAAAGGGTGAAAAATGGCAAACAGAGTGGATTAATAAGCGAAAAAATGGTGAATTATATTGGGAACAAATCACAATTTCACCCATTGTAAATGAAAAAGGTAAAACTACCAACTTTTTAGCGCTGAAACAAGATATTTCTGAACGCAAAAAATTTGAAGAAGAAATACTGGAACTAAACACAAACCTCGAGAAAAAAGTTGCCGAAAGAACTGTAGAACTGGAAGATTCGAACAAAACATTAGTCGCTGAAATATCCGACCGTAAAAAAGCAGAAGAATTATTGCTTTGGAACAAGTCTTTGCTTGAGATGATGTCAAATTCATCGCCTTTAGGATTCTTAGTGGTTGACAACCGCACCGACGAAATACTATATTTCAACAACCGTTTTTGTGAAATTTGGGAAATTGAACATTTACAGGAGAGAATGCATAAGGGCGAGTTGAAAAATAACGATATTATCCCATATTGCACACCTGTCTTGGTCGATGTAAAAGCCTTCGCTGCTACCTGTACACCACTGCAGGACGAAAACAATGCCATAGTATTATCCGACGAAATTCCATTTACCAATAACCGAACTATTCATAGATACACTACGCAAATAAGAGGCGCAAACAACCGCTACTTTGGTAGATTTTACATATTTGAAGATGTAACCGATATAAAAAACCACGAACAGGAATTAAACAATGCCCGTAGGGAAGCTGAAATTGCCAATATTGCAAAAAGTGAATTCCTTTCACGTATGAGTCACGAATTGCGCACACCACTCAATTCAATTCTGGGATTCACTCAGTTACTGGAAATGAGTGAACCCAATTTAATTCAACAAAAAGGAATAAAGCATATACTCCAAAGCGGACGTCACCTGTTGAATCTTATTAATGAAGTTCTCGATATTTCGCGCATTGAATCAGGGAAAATTCATATTGTCCCTGAAACAGTAGTATTAAAACCATTAATCAATGAAATGCTTGATGTTATCAGGCCTCTAGCTCAAAACAGAAACATCACTATCCCTACGTGCAATATACCTGATTATTTATGTGTTACAGCCGACAATCAGCGTTTAAAACAAGTATTGCTTAATTTGCTTAACAATGCAGTAAAATACAACAAAGAAAATGGCGATATAAGTATCGAAATAACCGTGCAGGATTCCGGACAAAAAATGGTTCGCATAGAAATAATCGACACCGGCGTAGGACTCTCAACCGAAGATTTGAACAAAATATTCGTTCCGTTTGAAAGGGCGAGTGCTGCAAAAACAGATATTGAAGGTACCGGCCTGGGCTTATCAGTATCAAAAAAAATGATAGAAGCAATGAATGGCAATATTGGCGTAACAAGCCAACTAAATACCGGCAGTACATTCTGGATAGAATTACCTGCAGCCCAATGCAATGCCATAAAAGCGATAAACAAATTAAATACCCAACCAAATACCGACTCAAAAACAATAAAAATTAAAATTCTATACATTGAAAACAACGAAAGTAGTATTGAATTAATTGAGAATATAATTTCAATGCATCGTCCGGCCTCTACTGTTATCGCCTTGCAGGATGAAAGTAAGGCACTTAAATACGCTATTGAGTATAAACCCGACATTATTTTACTGGATTTGAACCTGAATAACTCTCATGGTAGCGAAATCCTTGCCATTCTGAAAAATAATCGGTCAACAAAGCATATTCCCGTAATAATAATTAGTGCCGACGCAATGTATCCCGACAAAGAAAAACTGATACAAAATGGCGCCAGACATTTTATTGCTAAACCTGTTGATGTAAATAAATTCTTAAATCTGATTGACAATTACCTGACTCTGAACGAAAAATAAACTTATGAAACAAGATATCAAAAATGCAAAAATTCTGGTTGTCGACGACCAAATAGCGAATGTAGAAATGATAGTTACCTATCTGGAAATTGAAGGATATACCAATATCATTGCTACAACCGACTCGCGCGAAGTGATGGATTTGTACATTAATTCAAATCCTGATATTATATTACTTGACATTACCATGCCCTACTACACGGGATTAGAATTAATGGAAATGATTAAAGATGAAAATCCGGAAAATGATTATTTACCGATACTTATACTTACCGCCGACATTTCCACAGAAACTAAACGAAAGGCGCTACAGGCAGGAGCCAGCGATTTTTTAACAAAACCGTTCGATTTAATAGAATTAAAAGCACGTGTAAATACACATTTACAAATACGTTTTAAAAACAATGTAATAAATGAATATGCATTTGAGTTGAAACAGCAAATTGCTATTAAAGATAAATTTTTTTCAATCATTGCGCATGACGTACGAAACCCTTTTACGGGTATAATCAACTATTGTAGAATACTTTTAATGCAAAAAAAATCATACAACGCAGACGAAGTACAACACATGCTTAATATTATTAGCAATACAGCCAGTCAGGGTTATATACTGCTGGAAAACCTGCTAAAGTGGTCGAAATCACAAATGGGTAGCCTGCAAATCAAACCGGTATCACTTAATATTAACAAATCAATAAACAACAGTATTATACCTATAGCAGAACAGGCGCATAATAAAGGAATTGAGATACTTAATACCACCGACAGTCAGTGCGAGATTACGACTGACAAAGAAATGTTTGAAACAATTTTCCGAAATCTGATTTCGAACGCCGTAAAATTCACACAATACAATGGCCGCATCCGGGTCGACTCCGAAATAAAAAACGATCAGATTTGGATATCGGTAGCCGATAATGGCATTGGAATATCAGATGAAGAAAAAGATAAACTTTTCAGAATTGACAGCAAACTTCAATCCCGCAAAGGTACTGCCGACGAAAATGGCTCCGGATTGGGGTTGATCCTTTGTCACGAATTTGCCATACAATTGGGAGGAAATATCATTGTTGAATCAACAGAAAACATAGGTACTACTTTTACTTTACACTTACCCTTACAATTGGACTAATTTCGCTCAACACCTTCATTTTTCTGTTCGTCTGCTATAATTCTCATTTATCTTATATTTTTTTGTTGCTTTATAGCGGTATTCTATTTTTGTTGCTGAAAATTTTAAATACATCAAAAAAATGAAAACCGGATACTTAGTCTTTTTATTAGCAACATTTTTAACGATTACTGTTTTTGCCCAACAAACAGGGCAGAATATTAGTGGCAATGTCACTGATGCTGTCACAGGCAATCCTATTCCGGGTGCAACAGTTATTATACAGGGTAGCTCTCCTTTAATCGGGACGTCGACCGACACCAATGGCGAATTTTCACTTAAAAATATTGAAACCGTACCTTATAAAATTGTTACGTCCATAGTTGCAACGACTACTTTCTGACCGTTCTTCGCATAAGATATAAATACAACCGGGAAAAATTACACAGAATGGGCTGTTGATGTTCTAAACCTTACAACCCATAAAAATCCAGTTTCAGAACACACATGCTCACAGGTTCATAGTTTGGCTGGACAAATAATTTAGTGATGATATATATATCTTACAGAATAAACCAATAAACTACACATCAGAATAATTTTTGGGAAAATCCGATTATTCAGCCCCAAATTTGTTCAATTATTTGCGGATAATACTCGTATTCAAGAGCATGAACCTTTTGGGCTATTGTATCGGCAGTATCATGAGGATAAATGGCACAGCTAGCCTGAAAAATGATATTACCCTCATCATAATGTTCATTGATAAAATGAATTGTTATTCCCGACTCATTTTCGCCAGCCTCTTTTACCGCCTCATGTACTTTATCGCCATACATACCTTTACCTCCAAATTTTGGCAATAAAGCCGGATGAATATTAATAATCCGCTGCGGGAACTGCTCGATAAGTTTTGACGGCACTTTTAATAGAAAACCGGCTAAAACAATTGCATCAATATTATATAAGGATAAAAGGTCAAGTACCTTGTCGGACGTTTCAAAATCAAGCTTTGAAAAAGTATACGAAGGAATACCTAATTCCCTGGCCCGTTCATGTACAAAAGCATCCTGTTTATTTGAAATAATTACGGGAAAACTGAATTTGGCAGAACCCTTAAAGTGTTCAATAATGTTCTGAGCATTTGAGCCCGACCCCGAAGCAAAAACAGCAATATTTGAAATCATTGAACAGAAGGAATTAATTGCTCACTTAGTCTTGATTTGTGCAAAAACCAGTATTTTTTTTGACAAAAGTGAGGTTGTTTGAAGTTTTTTTTGTTTCTTTGCACCGCAAAATTAAAAAACAATTTCTAATTACAAACTTAAAAACAAAAATTATGTCAGAAGTTGCAGCTAAAGTAAAAGCTATTATTGTAGACAAATTAGGTGTAGAAGAAGCAGATGTTGTAGAAACAGCAAGCTTCACTAACGACCTGGGTGCAGATTCACTGGACACAGTAGAATTGATTATGGAATTCGAAAAAGAATTCGGTATTTCTATTCCAGACGAACGAGCAGAAAAAATTGCTACTGTAGGCGACGCTATCGCTCACATCGAAGCTATCAAAAAATAATCTTTTTCCAGAATAATTACTTATTATGGAGTTAAAAAGAGTTGTAGTAACCGGCCTTGGCGCGGTTACTCCTTTAGGTAACAATGTACCCGAGTTGTGGGACAACTTAGTTAAAGGAGTAAGTGGCGCAGCGCCGATTACTCATTTTGATGCGTCTGCATTCAAAACACAGTTTGCTTGTGAAGTAAAAGGCTTTGATGCTAACAAGTATTTTGATCGTAAAGAAGTACGAAAATTGGATCTTTACGCCCAATATGCTATTGCCTCAGCAAAAGAAGCGATTGAAAACAGCGGCCTTGATTTGGATGCAATTGATAAAGACGAAGTTGGAGTTATTTATGCTGCCGGCATTGGAGGTATTGGCACTTTCGAACAGGAAATAGGCTATTACTATCAAAATAAAGAAGCTGGTCCCAAATTCAACCCTTTCTTTATCCCTAAAATGATTTCGGATATTGCCGCCGGACAAATTTCAATTATGTACGGTTTTCGCGGTCCAAATTATTCAACAGCCTCAGCTTGTGCTTCTTCAACAAATGCACTAATTGACGCTTTCAATTACATACGTCTTGGCAAAGCTAATATCATTGTAGCAGGTGGAGCCGAAGCTGCTATTACACCTGGTGGTGTAGGTGGCTTTAACGCACTTACAGCACTTTCAACACGCAACGATAGCCCCGAAACTGCCTCACGTCCGTTTAGCAAAAGCCGCGATGGCTTTGTAATGGGTGAAGGTGCCGGCTGTTTAATTCTTGAAGATTTAGACCACGCTATTGCTCGTGGTGCAAAAATCTACTGTGAAGTTGTAGGTGGTGGAATGTCGGCAGATGCTTATCACCTTACCGCCACACATCCCGATGGACTTGGCGCTAAACTGGTGATGAAACGTGCACTTAAAGATGCCGGTATGACTCCTGAAGACATTGATTATATAAATGTTCATGGCACATCGACACCAGTTGGTGATATTTCAGAACCAAAAGCCATTGTAGATGTATTTGGCGAACATGCTTACAAATTAAATATTAGTGCAACTAAATCAATGACTGGCCACCTTTTAGGTGCAGCCGGAGCCGTTGAAGCTATAGCCACTGTATTAGCTGTTGTAAACGATACTGTTCCTCCTACCATCAACTTTACTGAAGGTGACGAAGACGAGCAAATTGACAACAAACTTAATTTCACTTTCAACAAAGCTCAGAAACGCGTTATAAATGCAGCCTTGTCGAACACATTCGGCTTTGGTGGTCACAACGCAAGTTTGATTGTGAAAAAATATCAGGGTTAAGTTGTGATTAAAACAGCAATAATAAAATTCAGGCTCTTTTCGAAAAAACGAAAAGAGCCTTATTTATTGTTCTATAATTTATTGGGGTTTTACCCTTACAAAATTGAATATTATCAACTGGCCATGCTTCATCGCTCAGCCGGACAACCTACCGACAATGGAATAGTACTCAGTAACGAACGACTTGAATTTTTGGGCGATGCCATACTAAATTCAGTAGTTACCGACATACTGTATCGCCGCTACGACACACAAAGCGAGGGATTCTTAACCAGTACCCGATCAAAAATTGTAAAGCGTGAAACGCTGAATAAACTCGCACTTGAAATTGGCATTGACAAACTCATGCACGCCGGTAAAAATGTGCGTACAACAGAAAGCACTAATCTGTTAGGAAATGCCCTTGAAGCATTATTAGGAGCTATATACCTCGACTATGGCTACAAAAAGTGCAAATACTTCATTGAACAACGTTTATTACGCAATTATATTGATATCGACAAGCTTGTAATCGACGAAGCCAACTTTAAATCAAGTCTGATTGAATGGTGTCAAAAACAACGATACACCATCGAATTTGTGTTACTAAAAGAAGAAATTGCATCGGCCAACAATCACCTGTTTCACACCCAGATTACGATTAACAACATAGCTGTTTGCGATGCCATTGGACGTAGCAAAAAAGACTCTCACCAAAATGCTGCCATGAAAGCACTTCAAATGCTTGACCAGATTCAACTCATCCTAAATGCCCGCAAAGGGTAAAAATCTCTGTTTTTTTTTCATCACCCTGAAGTTCTGTTTATACATAAAGAAAATCAGACCTATTCTCACGAACAAGTCTGATTATTGAGTTTAAAAACATCGAAAAAACTATCCGAAACCACATTCGCAATTTCGGGTAGTTATATTATTATATTCTATAAATTAGAAATTTGTATAACCTGTCCAGGCAAAAATATCTTTTGAACAACCAGTATTTGTTGTCGATACAGTTACAGCAGCTGTATTAGCTCCCGGTTTTGAAGCCGATCCTGTAATTGTATTGGTTAATGAGTTCGTAATATTGATTGTTGATCCTGTTGCTGCATCACCTTTAGAGTCTGTGCAATCAACTAAGTCTTGAACAGCACCAGTACCTGTAACCATTACATTGGATATAGTAGCTTTAGCACCGCGACGAAGTTTGATAACATCGTACATCAACTTTCCGTTTGTTGTAGAAGGATCGTTTGCCAATTTCAAGTTGAATGTCATATTAACCACTGTAAAGTTAGACTGATTGATGTCGTTAGGAGTTTTACCGTCAAAATTTCCATCAGCTTCTACACCACGTGGATCAACTTCTGTACTTGAAAATGCACCTTCCCATACACCATAGAAATTCTCCCATTTTCCTTTATAACCTTGAGTACAATCAAACATATCATCATCCTGGTTTACAACTAAAACGTTTTTAAGGTCTACAGAACCACCAAAACATTCAATACCATCATCAGCATTTTCGTAGATATAAATATTTTCGATTTTTGTACCACGTCCTACAGCATCCAAGGTTAAACCATTGTGCTCAACATCAGCACTTGAACGTGCACCTGCATATTTCATAATTAAATAAGTAATAGATCCTGAGTTATCATTATCGTCAGTACCACCATAGGTAAATTTAGAGTTCATTTCGCAAATAGCAGTAACTCCTTCTGAAGCACCTGAAATTTTTGCTTTACCGTTGATAATCAGCCCACCCCAATATCCAGCTTTCGCTTTAGATTCATCATCAGCTGTCATTACAACTGGTTTTGCAGCTGTACCATTGATATTAATTTTGCCACCTTGAGCTACAATAATATAACTTCCATAACCTTCTGTTGCCACAATACGAGCTCCCGCAGGAATAGTTAATGTTGCACCACTTTTTACAACAAAAGTACCTGTTAATTTATAAGTTTTCGATTCTAAAGTAACTTGATGATCAAGCTCACCAGTTAATACACCTTGCTCAATAAGAGCATCAATACCTGTTTTTGCTTCAGTTTCGTCTTTACAAGAAGTAAATGACAAGGAAACAACAAATGCAACTAGTGCAAGAGAATTAAAAATTAGTTTTTTCATTTTGTTTGTTTGTAATTATAATTATTGATAATTTAATTTGTTTTTAAAATTTGTAGCTTACACCTATCGAAAAGTCAATACCCTTTTTATAGCTACTTAAGATATGATCAGCATTATTCGAATCCATTCGTGTTAATTTAAACTCAGGGTTCAGGAGGTTACTCACTTTTAGTTTGATATCAAAATGTTTATTTAATTCTGCTGTCGACACAAAATTTAATTTAGGAGTTGAGCGCTCTATAACATCTTCAAATCCAGCCATCCCCATAGCGAATAATCGATCACTAAAATAATTCAACACGACTGAATTAGTCCAAGAAAAAGCTTTGTTTGAATAGTTATATGATAAATCCAAATTTGCTAAGAATGGTGCAGCACCTTCGAGTTTACGTTTTTTTGTTGTGTTAGTTGTAACATCTTCCACTTCGGTATTCGAATAAATATAAGAAGCATTCAATCCAACTGATAATTTACTTGCTTTTTCAGATTTCGTAGAACTTATATTGAATAAATTTTTACGAATTTCAATCTCAGCTCCTGCAACCAATGCATTATCACTAATATTATCGTAAGTATAATATCCTCCTGCACTACCTTTATAAACACTTGCTATCGGATTAAGAATATACTTTGTAAACGCAGTTACGGATAGTAATTCTGATGGGCTAATATAATAATCCCATTTTAAATCAAAATTATAATTATCTGATGGCTGCAATTCTGGATTACCAACTTTACTCGAGGTTAAACCAATGAAAAGATAAGGCGAAATCTCTTTTGATTGAGGCAAGGTATAGCTTTTACTTGCGCCAAAACGAATTGCATTTTTATCATTGATACTATACTTAAAATTTACAGAGGGTAAAATATAGTTTTTGTTCAAACTATTAATGTCGGCTTCCTGGCCATTATTTATATTGTAATCAATTTCAAATCTTACAATATCAAAATTTAAACCTGCGCTGAGTACAAAATCTTCAGTAAACATATAGTCAACACTAGCATAGCTAGAGTTAATGAACTTGTTTACATCGTATACACTATGACGATTGTTTGCTACTAAAAATTTCCCATCAGCTAAGCTTTGCGCATTATACCATGAATCAAGTGAAATCTTATCAAACTCCTGTGTATCAGAAATACGTGAATTGTAACTATATTCATTTGCATCAAAATTATCAGTCACATATCTAAAGTTTACACCAGCACGAATGGCAGAAGCATCGTTCTTAAACTTCGATTTCAATTGATAATTTACTCCTAATTTTAGATTTATATCATTTTCGATTAGTTCTGAAAAATTTCGAACAAATGCACTTTCACTCGTAAATGGAACATATTTATTCGATTCAACCTCATTCATTGCATTGTATTTCCGATCTGGTTCAAGTCCCTTGACCCGATTATAAGCTGCACCTGCATCCAAGCTAAACTTTGTTGATAATTTAAACTTTGTGATTAACTGATTCGTAAATAAATAATTATCATTTGCTTGTTGATAAATTAAGGCTCCATCATACGAATCTCCAGATTGAATTAAGCCTTTGTATTTACCTACAGATTGATTGTAGTCATGAATAAGTAGGAAGTTGTAATTGATTTCGTGCTTTTTTGCTGGCAAATAGGCAAAATTCAATAATAAAAGTTGATTTGTATTTTGTGACGATTGAAAACCTTCGAGTTTCTCACTGTATACTCCATTATTAATAATTTCAGCTGACTTTTCATCCGTATACTTATTACTTGTATTATGATTAGCAATTAAATAAAAGGACAAAGGATCTTTTCCTGAACCTACATTGTATTTCTTGCCGAGCGTAAAACCAAAACCATGATTAACTGGATAACTAATCTCTAACGGATTTAAGTTATTACTATAGTTATATGCGTTTTTAAAATCTACAGGATGATTCGTATTACTTATCCCAAAATAATTTGAGCCATCCATTTTAAGCATATTTGCACCTGAAGTATTACTATTAATTCCGGATGACAAATCAAGTGAAAGCTCTTTATCACCAACCAATTCTTTAGTAGCTATGTTAATTTGAGCGCCTCCTACATCACTATAGCTACCCGACGAGAATACTTTATTAATATCAATGTTTTTAATAATATCAGAACCAAAGAAGTCAAGTGATATATTTTTATATTCGGGGTCTTCAGAGGGAATTGGAAATCCATTTAGAGTCGTATTGTTATATCTATCACCTAATCCTCGCACAAATACATTCTTTACACCCTCTTGTTTCGAAATACCAGAAACCTGAGTTACAGCTGCTTCGGCATTACTTATACCCTTGCGAGACATTTCCTTGGCCCCAACAGCCTGAGTAGCTATTAGCGATTGTTTTTGTTGCAATAGGAGTACATTTTCACTCTCACGATTGCTTTTTGCTACCAATACCACTTCTTTTAGAGTAATGTTTGATGACTCCAGTTCAATATTGACAAAAGTATCCTCACCTTCTTTCACAATCACATTTGATTTTTCGAAGGGCTTGTACGAAATGTAACTCGAAGTAATTGTATAAACACCCGGTTTAAGGTTAGCAATTGTAAAATTACCATCCAGATCAGATGCAGATCCTACCGTTGAGCCTTTAATCATGGCCGCCGCTCCAATAAGCGGTTCTTTTGTAGATGAGTCAACAATCTTTCCTTTAATAGTACCATTCTGTGCTGATACAGAAATTAGAAAGAACAATACGAGAATTGTTGATAATAATTTTGATTTCACGATGTTTTTATTTGAAATTTTCAATGGCAAAATTATGACTTGAACATTAAGAGAGAGTTACACACACATGAAGATGGCATGAAGAGAACACTACATATCCTTTGCAAAAACATTTCGAAATGATTACAGAAAACTTTAAAGCAATTAAAAACAATGGTTTAAATAATTACATCTGTATTTCAATAGTAGAAGTATCTGTTACACTACCCCTGAAAATTTCACCACATCACCACCACATTGTCTTCGAAAGTTTCGAAAGAAGTTAACTCCGAAAGAAAAACAGATTCGGATGATTGTACCCAACGCTGAAAAGTTGTATCCGATTTATATTGAGGAATGAAGTTAAGTAAACCGTCAAGATTGAATGAACTGCAACCTACACCAATACCCGATACTTCGGCATCAATCACATTGCACTCCTGTTCAATATGAGTAGGAACCATAAGTACAGGCTTCTGTAAATACATAGCTTCGCAAACCGATTCAAATCCGCCAGTTGTGGCATAAGCCTTCGCACCGGCCATATATTTCAGGAACTTAACATCGTCAAGCGTATGCATTACCAAACTTTCGGTCAAGGTAGTCTTGGATTTAACGCCCTTTCTGTCCCAAAAGAAATGCAGAGCTACATCTTGTCGGCTATTACTCCAAACTGAAAGTTCTTCAGCAAATCCATCGTTAAGCATATAACCATGAATATAATTCCCATTTGATGGTTTTAAACCAAAAATTTCTGAACGTAAAAGCGGTGGAACTATTGAGACAGTTTCATATTGCTCCGTTTCTTCTTCGCGGAACGATAAAGCCAATATACGCGATGCATTTAATGTTGTAAATCTTGAGTACAGATTCAAAAAGTAAAATTGCATTTTACTTTTTCCGGTGTATCTGAAGTTGGAAGTCATAAAGTAATACTGATGAGCTATGTTCACCATCGGAACTTTAGGACGAAATACTCCATAACTTAAACCACATAACAATTCATAGAAATTCACAACCACATCAGGCTGTACCTTACGAATAGTGCGACGTATTGAAAGCATACTTTCAATATACACAGGCAATAACAAAATATTGTATAGTAAACTTATAAATAAATCAGGTCTTTTATCCTTTGGGGCCGGTAAAAAGTTCGGGCTGCGAAAGCGCAACAATCCAGAGCCAATTTTTTTTGAAAAAAAATCAGGAATTGAACGTTTTGCACTACAACCAACCATTACCGATACTACTTCGTGTCCGTTTTTCTCAAGCAAAGTTTTCAGACTTAATGCCTGAGTCAAATGACCTCTACCCTCACCCTGTACTACAAACATGTATTTCATGGCAGACTATTTTGAAAAGTTATTAGAATATGCCACCTTCATATGCCCTGAAGCATATTTTTCGAGTTCTATAAGCTCAAAAGGTTTCAAGTTGCGATTTTGCTCTGTATGCATATACACTTCCCAGCTTCCATCCTCATGTTCAAGTAATGCCGACATGGTTTCCACCCAATCACCAGAGTTCAGATAGTGAATTCCATCAATCATTTTATTGGCCGGTTGATGGATATGACCACAGATGATACCATCGGCATTTCGGTTATTGGCCAAAGCAACCAATTCATTTTCAAAATCAGATATATATGACACAGCCGATTTAACTTTTTGTTTTATCAATTGCGATAGTGAAAAATATTCAAGACCTTTTTTGGCACGATGTAAATTATAGACTCTGTTTACCCATAGTAAAAATGTGTAACCTACATCTCCTAATTTTGCAAGCCAACGCATATTAGATGTTATATGGTCAAAAACATCACCATGTGTAATATAATATCGCTTACCATTACGTTCGTGTGTATAATCCTTTACAATTTCAATATTTGCAAAACTAAATGGTGCAATCATATCAATAAAATCATCGTGATTACCTCTAACATAAACTATCTTTGTATTATAGTTCTCCATCATTTTCATCATAATTTTAAACAAATCAGTATGTTCATGTTTCCATTGATTTCGTCCACCTTTTTGCAATTGCCAACCATCAATTATGTCGCCATTTAATATAAGCGTATTGCAGTTTACGGTGCGCAGAAATTGAGCCAGTTGTTCAGTTTTCGAATGTTCTGTTCCAAGGTGCACATCGGAAATTACTATAGTAGGATAGAATTTTTGTTTTTGCATAGAGTGTTTTTATTTGCAAAAAACGAAAATGACTATTTCAGCCACACTACAAAAACACCCTCAACTATATGATTCACACACTATTCACCACAATGTAACAGAACCTTAACTCGCCCTACACCCATATGTAACAGGTGTTAAATTTAAACTGCTCACTATGTAACAACCTCACTTAGCAGTATATTTGTATTGACAAATGCATTTATTAACTCTTAAAAACACATTATATATGAAAAAGCTCTTATTTTTATTCATAGGTATATGCTTGTTTATGAGCTCTACTGCTCAGGAAAACAGAATTACTCTAAGTAATGGTATGTATTTCACTGATGCAACTCAAACGCAATTGTACAATGGCGAGTATAAAGAATTTTATCCGGGAGGGGCTCTGAAACTTGAAATGACCATCAAAGATGGTAAGCCACAGGGAGCATACATCGTCTATTTTGAAAATGGAAAACCTCACGAGGTCCGCGCTTATCGAAACGGAGAGTTTCATGGTGTATGGCGTACCTACAACGAAGCCGGATTATTGATAGCTGAAGCTGAATATGCCAACAACAAAAAAAATGGCACATGGCACGTCTGGGACGACTCTGGTATAATGCGATATGAAATGCAATACAAAAACGGAGTAAAAACCGGCATTTGGTATATGTGGGACGAAAAAGGGAAACTGATATCTGAAAAGCCTTATTAAGCGAGCCAACACCTTCGGAAAGAGGATTTTGTAACACCTTCTTCATATAGTTGTATAATCTATGTAATAATGTTGTAATATAGTTGATCTACATTTGCATATTCAATTATTACAATTAAATATTCAACACAAATGAAAAGGATTCTATCAGTTGCACTTTTAGTGCTATTAACAGTTAGTATGTTTGCAGCAAAAACTGCAAATGCCGAAGCAAAAGCCAGTCCTGCAGCAGTTAGTACGATAAAAGTGAAAGGCAATGTAGCCGACAAACTATCAAAAGAATTACTTGCAGGTGCTACTATTACAGTGAACGGACAAAAAGTTTACAGCGATTTAGACGGTAACTTTACACTTCCGTGTACTGACAATAACAAACTAAAAATTACAGTTAGTTTAATTTCATACGAAGAACAGGTTTATGAAGTAGACGCAGCTAATGCATCGGCGCTAAAAATTGAATTAAAACAACGATAATACATTATCGCTCCGAATAAAACGAGGCCCATTGGTGAATATCACCAGTGGGCCTCGTTTTTTATTTGCTTAAAAGGCACTTTTAACATTATTAGAGTATTATTAAAATCAGATAATTTTATCTTTGCATACGTACCCGATAAATATACAAATTATGGATATTAAAGAATATATTACCAAAAATTCAGAGCGTTTTTTTGATGAATTATTTTCGCTCATTCGCATTCCCAGCGTAAGTGCCCATGCACACCGTCAACCAGATATAATAGCCTGTGCGCATCGATGGTGTGAATTATTACTGGCTGCAGGTGCGGATACTGCTGAATTATTAACAACAAAAGGAAATCCGGTAGTCTTTGCGCAAAAAACCATCGATAAAACTTTGCCCACAATTCTGGTATACGGACATTACGACGTAATGCCGGCAGAACCTCTTGAATTATGGACCAGTCCGGCCTTTGAACCCGAGATTCGCGATGGACATATTTTTGCCCGGGGTGCTGATGACGACAAAGGTCAATCATTTATGCACGCGAAAGCTTTTGAGTATCTTATCAAGAACAATGAATTAAATTGTAACGTGAAGTTTTTAATTGAAGGCGAAGAAGAAATTGGCTCACCGAGTCTCGAAGCATTTTGCGAAGAACAAAAAGAGTTGCTAGCGTGCGACATCATCTTAGTTTCAGACACGAGCATGCTATCGGCCGACACGCCAAGCATCACAACTGGTCTGAGAGGCTTAGCATATTGGCAAATTGAAGTCACCGGAGCATCACGCGATTTGCATTCGGGTATTTTTGGTGGAGCTGTAGCAAACCCTATCAATGAACTATCCAAGCTATTAGCCTCATTAACCGATGCTGATGGCAAAATTACCATTCCCGGTTTTTACGATAAGGTTGAAGAACTTTCCGCTGAAGAAAAAGAACTGATTGCCCAAATACCCTTTGATGAAGAAGAATACAAAACAGGTTTACACATCACCAAAGTCTTCGGCGAAAAAGGCTTTAGTACCATTGAACGTACCGGAGTACGGCCTACACTCGATATTTGCGGGATTTGGGGTGGTTATACAGGAGAAGGTTCAAAAACCGTACTGCCCTCAAAAGCGTACGCCAAATTATCAGCTCGCCTTGTACCCAACCAACGTAGCCACGAAATAGCCGATTTAGTAACAGATTATTTAAAAAGCATAACGCCCGACCATGTAAAAATTGATATTCAATACCTGCACGGAGCCGAGAGTTATGTATGCCCCATTGACTCACCTGCATACAAAGCGGCCGAAGCAGCATATACAACCGTTTTCGGTAAAAGACCCTTACCAGTTCGTCGGGGAGGAAGTATTGGAGTAATACCAATTTTCGAGAAAAGCCTGAAAGTTAAACCTATTTTAATGGGCTTTGGACTGGAATCAGACGCAATTCATTCGCCAAACGAAAACTTTCCTGTAGAGCTATTCAAAAAGGGCATACATACAATTGTAGAGTTTTATAGAAATCTTAATTAAGCAGAAACAAAGGCAATAATAGCATTACTTGAATATTATTGACAAAAATAATGTTAAATAATTTTGAAAAACAATTTTGAAATTGTATGTTTATGGCATCGTAGAAAAAACACAAATTATTAACTTTCTAATACTTAATAACATGACTAAAACGATAACATTTAACGAATTACGCAAAGTAAAAGATTTGCTTCCAAGCGGTAGTATGACCAGGATCGCTGATGAACTTGGTCTGGAAAACGAAACAGTACGTAATTATTTCGGGGGTCATAATTACAAAGATGGTAGAAGTTGTGGAATGCATATAGAACCGGGACCCGATGGTGGATTAGTGATGTTAGACGATACTCAGATTTTAGATATTGCCTTAAGAATTATTGACGAACAAAAATCCTGATAAGGAAATAATAATTATAAAGGCAGTGATGAAGAAATTCTCACTGCTTTTTTATTTGAAATATATACTTACTAACAGAAAAAAAAAGATTAAAAATGGAAAAAGCAGCAGATTGCCTTTATTGCCAACGCAATGAATTGCAAAAGAGTTTGATGATTGAAATGTGTGACTTATCAGTATCAACTGTATTTTTATTTAAAGAACAAAGCCATCCGGGTCGTTGCATTGTAGCTTATAAAGATCACGTAAACGAATTATTTGAACTCAACGAAGCAGACAGAAACGCATTCATGGCTGATGTTTGTAAAGTAGCAGAAGCTATAAGCAAAGCATTTAATCCGGTAAAAATTAATTACGGAGCATATTCAGACAAACTGGCTCACCTCCACATACATCTGGTGCCTAAATATGTTGACGGTATGAGCTATGGTAGCACTTTCGAAATGAACCCTCAAAAAACATATTTGAGCGACGAAGAATACGCAGCTACTATTAAAAAAATTACCGACCTGTTATAATCCTACGAACACTTTAGCATAAAAGTGAGATATTTTATACATTTGCAATTTGAATGCAAATAAAGAATGAACTTACCTAACGAATTCATTCAGCAAACCAAAGAAATTTTGGCTGCCGAATACGACACTTTTGAAGCAGCACTTTCGGGTGCTGCTCCTGTTAGTGTACGCATAAATACAAAAACGAACTATATACCATCGGACGAGAAAGTACCATGGTGCGATACAGGCTATTACCTGCCCGAACGTCCATTATTTACAGCCGACCCGTTGTTACACGCCGGCGTATATTACGTACAGGAAGCCAGCTCTATGTTTTTGAGTCAGATAGTTACAAAATATATGTCTGATGCCACAAACGTATTAGACCTTTGTGCTGCACCCGGAGGAAAATCAACCCTTCTAAGCCATTATTTACCAGAAAGTTCACTTTTGGTTAGCAATGAAATTATTCGGCAACGTTCGCACATTTTAGCTGAAAACATAATCAAATGGGGAAAGGCGAATGCCATTGTGACAAATAACGAAGCAAAGGATTTTGGAAAAATGGGGGCTTTTTTCGATGCAATTGTAGTTGATGCACCCTGCTCGGGCGAAGGTATGTTCAGGAAGGACCCGAATTCAATAAATGAATGGTCGGTTGCCAATATTGAAATCTGTGTAAAACGCCAGCAAAGCATAGTTGAAGATGTATGGGATGCTCTGAAAAACGATGGCATTCTGGTGTATAGCACCTGTACCTTTAATAGTGCTGAAAATGAAGAAAACATACGCTGGATTTGTGAAAACCTTGGCGCAAAGGTTTTGAAACTGGATGAAGTTGACGAAAGAATTACGGTAACAAATGAAGGATACCGCTTTTACCCACATAAAACAAAGGGAGAGGGTTTTTTTATAGCTATACTTCAGAAAACACAAGACACATACAGGCAGTTTAAACCCAAAAATAAGCCGGACAAATTATTGCGCGAAATACGCAATAATGTAGCACTAAACAATCTATTTGTTCCAACAAAGGAATATAAGTTTTTCGAAACCGAGAATGCTGTATTTGCTTTTCCGACACAACACCTGCAAACCTTCTTGTATTTCAGAACACATTTTCAGTGTTTATTAGCCGGGATTGAGGTATACGAACGCAAAGGAAAAGATCTGATCCCAACAGCGCAACTTGCGTTATCAAAAGAACTCAACCAGCTATCAATCAACACATTTGAATCCGATTACACTACCGCAATACAGTATCTAAAAAAAGAATCAATTGAACTAAACAACCAGCCAACCGGTTATGTTTTAATCACATACAAAGGCATTGGCCTAGGCTGGGTTAAGAATATTGGCACCCGATGTAATAATTTATATCCTCAGCACTGGCGTATACGCATGAATCTATGAAAATGAAAATTACAGTTTTAGGTTCCGGAACATCAACCGGTGTACCACAAATCGGGTGCAATTGCCGGGTATGTACATCAGACGATAAGCATGACAAACGATTGCGGGCATCTGTACTTGTTGAAATGGGCGAATCCACTATTTTAATTGATTGTGGGCCGGATTTCAGGCAACAGATGTTACAACATTATACTTCAAAATTAAAGTCGATACTTATAACCCATGGTCATTATGATCACGTAGGAGGACTCGACGATGTACGTCCTTTTGGTATGGTTCAGATTTACGCAGAAGCAGAAGTAACCAATCAGATAAGACAATCCATGCCTTATTGTTTCAAAACTGAATTATATCCGGGAGTACCTTTACTAACGTTAAATTCAATTACAACAGCAACTTTTGAAATTGATGGCATAAAAATTGTACCAATTCGTATTATGCATGCAGAATTACCAATTCTGGGCTTTCGCATCGGAAATTTCGCCTACATTACCGATTTAAAATCGATATCTGATGACGAATTAATGAAACTAAAAGGACTAGAATTGCTAATTATCAACGCATTAAGAATTCAACCACACATTTCTCACATTACAATTGACGAAGCTGTGGTTTTTGCAAACAAAATTGGAGCTAACAAAACATATTTCACTCATTTCAGTCACGATGCAGGTTTGCATGTTGAAATTGAAAAAAAGTTAACTGATAATATATTTCCGGCTTACGATGGTTTGATAATTGAAATATAAACTTTGATGGATTTAGAATTGTTGTTTTTATCAACAACATGAAAAACCAATAATGTGCAATTTAACTACTTATGAAAAGAGCTATTTACTTTGGTAGTTTCATACTTATAGCTATCCTATCTGCCTGTACAACAAAAATGTACACTTCTATTGACGTGCTACGCCCGGCCGACTTTACATTTGACAAAGGAGCAAAAAGCTTATTGATTGTAAATAACACAATCCCTCAGCCAGCGACTTATGGACATCAGGTAAAATTGATGGACGAAAAAAAACGCAACTCAACCATTAATACTGACAGCCTGGCTATGTTTTGCTTAAGTGTTGTAAATGAAGAATTTCAAAAAAACGAATTTTTTCCACATACATCGTTTCAGATGGAATCTATCAAAAAAGAAGGAACTTTCTTTGTGATAGATCACAATCACAATGACTCATTAAAGCTATTGGCTCAAAAATACAATGCAGATGTAGTTTTATTACTTGACAGAATTAAAGTAAACGATATCGTACAGGATTTCTTCAACCAAACAAATTCAAGCTATTACGCTGTTTTGGAAGCATACTACCAAACCAACTGGAGTATTTATTATCCATCGAATGAAACATTGGAAAAGAAAGTGTACATGGATACAATATACTGGGACAAAGAAGCTTATATAAGAAAAATGGCGTTACAAGGATTACCGGACAGATACAACGCATTGATCGACGGAGCATTACACGTGGGGCAGGAAACCATGAAACGCTTTGTTCCCTGGTGGGACAAAGAGGATAGGTATTTCTTTTCATCAAATAACAAATACCTGAAACAAGGTATGGACTCTGTAAGTATGCGTGAATGGGACGAAGCTATAAAAATCTGGAAAAAAGGAGTAATAAAAACAAAAGGGAATACCAAGGGAATGCTCTTATACAATATTGCCGTAGCCAATGAGATAACCGGCAATACCGACGAAGCTGTTAATAATCTAAAACTTTCAATAGCGGCTTTCGAAAAAACACCAATGGTCAATTACCAGCACATTTTCACCGTTTACCAATATCAGCAAGCCCTTGAAAAAAGATTAAAAGAAATTGAGCTAATAAAGAAACAACTCGGAGAAGTCAATTAGGAGATTCAGGACAAATACTTTTGAGTAATTCTGGCACTAATAACCCGATATAATTCAGCAACTTCACTATCATTAATCATCGATATGTGTTTTTCAACACTATCCTGATCGTTTCGTCGGGCGGGGCCTGTTTGGGCCTGATCCGGTGATAATGTGCGTATTTTTTCTGCTGTTTCTAAAATCAGGGAATGTAAAACTTCAAAGGGGAAACCGGCTTTATTTAACACATCGGCAGCAATACTATAAAAATAATTACTGAAATTGCATGCAAAAACAGCAGCTATATGAAGTTGTATCCGTTGAGCTGAATTTGCCACATAAACGTGTTTGCTTAATTTTTCAGCAATTTGCAAAAGATGGTCTTTTACTGTATCGGAAACAGCTTCAACAAACAATGGCACCTGATTAAAATCAAGGTCTTTCTGTTTCGAAAAAGTTTGTAATGGATAAATCACACCGAAAGCACTAAACTTATTACCAAATACTTCTACCCCTACACTGCCTGTGGTGTGAATGTGAATCCCGGTTGTGTGAATCATTTGATTAATCACTTCAGGCAAAGCGCTGTCAGACACCGAATAGACATATAAGTCGGCTTCAACAACCTCATGAATTGATGAGCAAAAAGTGGCATTTAGTCTGGATGCCAATTCCCCGGCAGACTGCTCAGTTCTGCTATAGACCTGTAAAATATGGTAACCAGCAGCCAATAGAGCTTCACCAAAATGAGTAGCCACATTGCCTGCCCCAATTAACACTACTCTCATTAGTTTTTACCCTTTTTCATTCCAAACACCATAATTACACCTGCAATTATCAGCAATGTAGGCCAAACAAAATCCGAAACATGTTGTGTTAATTTGATAATATCGGACAAACGAAACAACACCGATACAGCAATTAACACTATACCGGGAGTCTTATTTTTGTGCGCAAGAAGAAAAATGACACCTAATATAAGCGGATAGTTTTTAAAATTATAGATAACATCCACATATGAGGGTGAGAAAATATTTAACTGACGAATAAAAAACAAAACTCCAAATACAAGCAGGGAAAGTCCCCACGCTAATCGACTATCTTTTTGCATAAAACGATGATTTACCGGTTATCCGGGATTGGAATTAATAATAGCTGCAAAGTTAGAAAAACATTTCAAATGAATTATGCTCCAAAAAGCATATTCATCCAAATAACTTTCATATTTACATATTTTAGGGGAAATAAAATTTAATTCATTACAAATATGACATGATGTTGAAAACTTTACTAATGTACTCATTTATATTTAAAAAGTTTTAGTATCTTTGCTTATCCTTCAGTCTAAAAATTCGTTATTTCAAGAGAAAAAGTCACATTTTCATGTAATATAAGGTGATTATATAACAAAATGTACTGCATTTTTAAACGAATTATTTATTGATGACAAAGAAAAATTCAGCAGAATATATCTTCGAGGCAAGCTGGGAAGTTTGCAATATGGTGGGTGGCATCTACACAGTTTTGTCTACAAGAGCTGCCACGCTCGTGAAAACACATGGCGACAAGCTAGTATTTATCGGTCCCGATGTATGGAAAGAGACAGATAGTCCTTACTTCATTGAAGACAAAACGCTTTTTGGCTCATGGACTGAAAGTTGTGCTGAAAACTACCCAATAAAAATCAGAACCGGCAGATGGAACATCCCGGGCTCCCCGGTGGCCGTTTTAGTAAACTTCGATCAACTCTTTGAACAGAAAAACGAGATCTACGGACATTTTTGGTCGCTGTACGGTGTCGATTCAATTGCTGCCTATGGTGATTATGACGAATCATCAATGTTTGGTTATGCAACCGGAATGGTTATCGAAAGCTTTTACAAATATCAGAAATTAAATGAAGCAACAGAAGTTGTAGCACATTTCAATGAATGGATGACTACCTTCGGGGCCTTTTATATTCGCGAAAAATTACCACAGATTGCCACTTTGTTCACTACACATGCCACTTCCATTGGACGATCAATTGCCGGTAATCACAAGCCGCTTTACGACTATTTGAATGAATACAATGGCGACCAGATGGCCTATGAACTGAATATGGTATCAAAACATTCTACTGAGAAAAAAGCATCTCATTTAGTGGATTGTTTTACTACGGTAAGCGAAATAACTGCCATCGAATGCGCTCAACTACTTGACAAAGAAGTGGATATTGTAACACCAAATGGCTTTGAAAACGATTTTGTTCCAACAGGGAAACTTTTCAACACAAAACGAACTGAAGCACGTAAAACACTCAAAAAAACAGCTGAAACACTTTTGGGCTATCAGCTTTCAGATGATTGTGTATTTGTAGGCACAGCAGGTCGTTACGAATACAAAAATAAAGGGATTGACATTTTCATTGAATCACTTAAATACCTGAAAGATAAAACGAACAGCACAGAAAAAGAACTGGTTGCATTTATTATGGTACCCGCCTGGATAAAAGGTGCGCGTACCGATTTACAATACAGTATAACACATAATCAGTATTTAAACGACACGCACAACCGATTCAGCACACACGAATTACACGACTATTACAATGACAATGTAATTAATGCGCTTAACTGGTTTCACATCACCAATAAGCCGGGAGAACGTATAAAAGTAATTTTTATACCATCCTACCTTGACGGAAACGATGGCATTTTAAATACATCCTACTACGATTTATTAATCGGTCTTGACTTAACCGTCTTTCCGTCGTACTACGAACCATGGGGATACACTCCACTTGAAAGCGTTGCATTTTCAGTACCAACTATTACCACTTCATTATCGGGTTTTGGTCAGTGGGTTTCGCATACTGAACAACACATCGAAACCGGTGTAGGCGTTATACATCGCTCCGATTATAACGGAACAGAAGTTGCCCATAAAATTGCAAACATGCTTTTCGACTTTGAGCATTACTCTGCAGAGGAAATTAAAAGCATTCGTAAAAAAGCACAATCTATAGCAAAAAAAGCTCTCTGGAGTAAATTCATAACGCATTACGAAACTGCATACGACATAGCAATTCGAAATAAAAATATCCGAAATGCAAAATAATTGATTCTATAATGAACTCAGAAAATTAAAACTTATATGAAAATTAAAGTAAACAAAGCTAACGAGCCAAATTGGAAGGTTATTAATGTAAAGTCCAATTTGCCTGAGAACCTGAAAAAACTGGAGGAGATAGCTCACAACCTTTGGTGGGTGTGGGATAGCGAGGCGAAAAACATGTTTCGCTCCATCGATCGTGAATCGTGGGTAAAAGCACATTCAAATCCGGTTTTGTTGCTCAATATATTGGGTTACGAAAAACTGATTGCACTTGAAAACGACGAAACTTTTATTGCTAAACTCAACAGTATTTACGACAGATTTATTGCATATAAAAATACTCCGTTAAGAGAAGACAGACCATCAGTAGCCTATTTCAGCATGGAATACGGACTAACCGAAGTACTGAAAATTTACTCAGGCGGATTGGGTGTGCTAGCAGGCGACTATCTGAAAGAAGCCAGTGACTGTGCAATAAATATGACTGCTATCGGATTCCTTTACCGTTACGGATATTTTACACAGGCACTTTCAATGGAAGGTCAGCAAATTGCACTATATGAAGCTCAAAACTT
>RRZT010039909.1_pt1 | contig 27586 bp, 31 predicted proteins | sample 2165551 | NCBI WGS metagenome assembly RRZT01 (sample SAMN10456910, study PRJNA506462) | wastewater metagenome | biome: wastewater; feature: sludge; material: wastewater sludge; isolation source: wastewater sludge with Escherichia coli K12::gfp cells carrying plasmid... | place: USA: Moscow, Idaho... | reverse complement strand
GGCCTGATCCTGTGGAACGTGGCGATCAACTGCGTTCAGCACGCAGTGATCTTCCAGATCCGCCACGAGGGCTACAACCCGGGACTGATCACCACGATGCTGCTGCTCGTTCCGTACAGCACCTTTGTGATCATCTACGTGATCCAGAATGGCGTGCTGTCGCCGATGGACTGGGTGCTGGCCACGCTGCTCGCGATCGGGGTCTTCCTCGCCCTGCTCGCCGTCCCTGCCAGCAAGAGGAAGCGCGCCACCTGAGCCTGCAGGGGGCCACCGGCAGGTCGTCCTCCCATCGCTGTTCAGCACCACGCGCGGGGTGCAGATCCCGCGATTGCGGCTCATCCGTTCTTCCCGTGCCCAGCGGTACGCCGCAAAGCCGTTGGCGTGGATCGACATGCAATCGTGGCCCGAACTGGAATGCCCGTTTGGGACACCGCGACGCGCCCAAGTGATCCGAGCGTGCTGAGCCACCGTGCGTCAGGTTGCCGGCCGCCACTGTGGGTCCCGGCCGATGAAGGCAACCAGGCGCGTCGCCACGTCAGCGTCGACAGGGACGTCGACCCGCTGTCCGTAATGACCTGACGACCGCAGCATGTCCTCGATCGCCACCATGCCGGCAAGCAGCTGAGCACTGTAGTCGGCATCGAGCGTCACCGGCTGGTTGCCGGCCCGTGCGAAGTCCCAACTGTGCATGAACACGTCAGGGGTCACGAGCATGTCAATGGCAGTGCCCACAGTCATCGTTCCCGCCATCGGGTGCGCAAACTGACCACTCGTCAACTCGGGTCGGGCAACAACATCCCTGAGGCCTTGATCGAAGCGAGCCCACTCCGCGACAGGGTCTGAGTGGGCAGGATCACGCCGGGGCAGGTCTATCGCGGCTCCGTCGCGCAGGATGTCCGGGATCCAGTCGACCAAGTGCTCAACGACACCACGCGCCGTCCACTCAGCGACCGGACTGGGGGAGTCCCAATCGGTGGTTCGGGAGACCAGTTGGGTGAAAAGATCGGAAACCGCTCGGTACCGCGCAGCGGGATCCTGAGGAAGCGCCATAGAAGTAACTATGTCAGGGCGCGACCGCCAACCCATGTCGCGAGCCTCGACGCTGTGACCGATAGGCCCGCGCGTGATGCGGGCCGTGCCATGCCCGAGGTCAATGCCTCCTAGGCCTCAGGTGAACGTCATGGGCACAGGCCTCGTCACGAGAAAGGAGTACGTCCACGCTGCCGGTGGAGGAGTTGGACACCTAGTCTGACGCCATGCCCCCTACGCTCCCGCCCCGCCGGGACACTCGTCACCTTCTGCGGTGATGAGCGCCCCCTCAATGCCGTTGCGCGGCTTGGTGGCGGCTTGTCACCCAGGACCGACCCTTGTGGTGACCACCGCCGTCACCGTACTGGCGCTGGCCCTGGGTCGGGGACCCATCGCGCGCGTCACTGCGTTCATGGCTGTCCTGCCCGGACAGTTGTCCCTCGGCTGTACCAACGACGCCTACGACGCCGATCGGGACCGGCAGGCCCACCGCTTGGAGAAGCCGGTGGTCCGAGGCTGGATCAGCGAACGCACACTCTGGCTGGCTGCGGCCACCGCCGCCGTCGTGTGCGTCCCGTTGTCGTTTCTGGCTGGTGGAGTCATCGGCGGGACCGCCCACGTCCTTGCCGTGGCATCCGCCTGGGCGTACGACCTGTGGCTGAAGACGTCCGTCTGGTCGTTCGTGCCGTACATGGTTTCGTTCGGGCTGGTCGCACCTTTCCTGACGTATGGCCTGACCCCACCGCAGGCACCCGCCGGCTGGGCCATTGTCACCCTGTCTTTGCTCGGGCTGGCGGCGCATGTAGCCAACGGCATCCCTGACATCGACACCGACCGGGCGACTGGCAGCGACGGCGTCGTCGGCAGGCTGGGGCGGCCGGCGTCGGGCACCCTGGCGGTGGTGGCGCTGCTGGCCGCCACGGCACTGCTCGTCGCGCACCTGAACCTGCCCATCAGCGTCGCGATTGCCATCATGGTCGGCTTGACCGCGATCGCCATCGTGGCCGCCACGTCAGCCGGTGGGCGGTACCTCTTCACCGTCCTGCTGGTCCTCGGACTCATCGCTGCTTTGCTCCTGTGCCTGGACACCAGCAGCATCCTCGCCCGGTGAGGCCCCTGGCCGCTGCACCACATGGACGGCGCAGCCCAGTCAGCCACGTTACGGTGAACTGCAGGGTCCGAATCGGGGAGTGGCGATGGGGACCCGAGATCATTCTGGAGAAGGGCAACACATGAAGGTCGCGGTATTGGGCTCGGGTAATGGGGCGCATGCCATCGCCTTCGAGTGGGCTCAGGGCGGACATGACGTGTCGATGTTCGACTTCGACGATTTCGACACCACCATTGCAGCCGTTGCGGCGGCGGGGGGGATCTCGGCCGACGGCGAACTCGAGGGCTTCCAGCCGATCACCTATGCCGGACACGACATCTCGCGAGTAGTCACTGACGCCGACTTGGTGTTTGCCGTGGGTCCTGCGTACAGCACGCGCCCATTTGCAGAGGCCTGCCGGCCGTATCTGACGGCCGGCCAGATCTACGTGGTGTGTCCGAGTTCCTGTGCAGGCGCGATCGTGTTCAAGCAGGGTCTGGGTCTGGCCATTGACGACGAGACCGTCGTGGTGGCCGAGACCTCGACATTGCCTTATGCAGTGCGGCTCACCGGCCCAGCCCACATCACCGTGTACAACCGACTGAAGGGCGGCTATTACGTCGCCGCACTCCCGGGCTCGTTCACCCAACAGGTGTTCGATGTCCTCCGGGGAGTGCATGGCGAGGTCGAACAGGCTGACAACGTCCTGCAGACCACCCTGCAGAACGGCAACCCGGTCATCCACCCGGCTGTGTCCCTGTGCAACGTCGCCCTGATCGAACGCACCGGCGGCGACTTCCTGTTCTACGAAGAGGGCGTCACCGACGGGGTGGGCCGGGTCATCGAAGCGGTGGACACTGAACGCCTTGCGATCGCGGAAACACTTGGGGTCAGCATCCTGCGAGATCCGGAGCTGGGAATCGCGCAGGGGTACCAGGCGGTGAACAACTACGGCACCGGGTACTCCCAGGCTCCCGGGTTCGCCGGCATCAAGGCCCAACCGCAGTTGGACTACCGCTACTTCAACGAGGACGCCGGCTACGGGCTGGTGTTCCTGACCGACCTGGCCCGAACAATCGGTGTCCCGACGCCGAACATGGACGCGGTCCTGAGGCTGAGTTCCGTCGTGACCGGCCGCGACTACGAGTCCGAACAAGCACGCACGATGACCACCCTCGGCTTGGCCGATTACAGCCTGGATGACCTGCGGAGCATCTGACGCCTCGGCCCTGAACCGGCAGCGAGAACCCTCGTGACTGTGTCCGTCAGGGTTAGCTCGAGTCTTGCCCCACCAACCGGACGATGAGCCGGGGGCGACTAGAATCGGGCTGAGCCCGACGGAGGATGGCCTGATGTCGACGCAGTCCAGCGGCCCGAGCTACGCAGATCTGATGGCCCAGGGACGTTCCTTGTACCCGGGGGTCCGGATCGGCAGACCCGGCCGCGCGCGCACCTACTGGGCGACCATCGCTGGGATGCGGGCACTGCGGGCGCGGTGGAAGGTCAATGTGGACGGGGCTGAGTATGTCGCCCCGGGTGCGGCAATCCTGATCGGGAACCACGTCTCCGCGCTCGACCCGGTCGTGGTGGTGATGAGTGCCTGGTGGCGGGTCACCGCGTTCACCAAGATCGAGGTTTTTGAAAAGCGCGGCGGGGTGTTCTTCCGACTGATGGGGCAAATCCCCTTGCGTCGCGGCGATGCGGCCTCGACGGAGTGGGCCATGACGATGGCCGCCCAGACACTTGCCCGCGGAGGGAAGATCGGGATCTACCCCGAAGGGACCCGATCACCCGACGCCAGGTATCTTCACCGCCTTCACCAACGCATCCTCGTGCCGTTGCTGCAGGCCAACCCCGACGTGCCGGTTCACGCCGTGACGACCTCGTTCACCAAGCCACGGCGCCGCCGCATCCAGGTCCAGGTCCGCATCTCACCGCCGCTCCAATTGGACGCGTTGACCATGACACCGGATGAGCTGACCTCTCAGGTCCGCGACGCCCTGCTCGAACTGGGGGGCCAGACCTATGTGGACGTCTCGGCGCGCGACGCCAAGCGCGGCAGGGACCAGTAGCGCGTAAGACTCCACCACGGGGGAGGGGGCCAGGCGCGGTCCGTGACCAAGTGAAGCGAGGGTCGCTGGTAGTCCCGAGTGTGCGCCGCTCAACTGGATGGCGCGCGCTGCGTCCCTAACGGTCGGCGCGACGCTCCTTGCGGCGACGCCGGCGTCGCATGACGCCGAGTCCGAACCACAGGAGGGCGCCGAACACCGCCACGACGATCGTGTAGAGCCACACGGGCCACGTGAAGTCCCAGAGCAGGAACTCGAGGGTGACAGGCTGCCGGTTCTGGAGGATGAAGATCAGCAGTACGCCCACTCCGCTGACTGTGGCGATCGCGCCAACTCCTAGGCCGCCCTTTGACTCGGTGGCGTTGGCGTCGAGAGCCATGGCATTCCCCTCCTGTTCAGAGGGCTCCACCACAATTCGGCGAGCCCGATCGAGTCTTTGCGCAAGTGTGCCAGAGCAGGCGCCGAACGTGTGATGAGTGAGTACAACGTTCTGCGTACCCAAGGTGGCGACGTGTGGTCGTGTTGGACGCAGTTGCTCACACCTGTGGAGAAGGGCTCTCGTGGCCACAGCGGCCATCAAGGCCGGGCGGTGAATTCTTCGAGGATCTCACCCGTATCCGACACCCTCTGACGGCTGTCGGATACGCTCATCGAAGCCATCAGGTCAGCGTGTTCATATGTGTCGCAACGGGAATTCGTTGCTCGCTCGGACCGCCAGTTCTTGGGGGAGTGTCGTCGAATCCCACCATTCCCTCGGGCCAGCGTCCGCCCCGGCAATCGTGCTGGCGGTGGTGGCGCTGCTTGTCTCCAGCTGCGCGACCGGTTCGAGTGCCACCGCACCAGATGACAACGATTCGGCGAGAACCATTCGTCCGTTGTTGGGCGTGAATGGCGGGCCGACTCCGTTTCAACAAGACTTGTACCCCAAGTCCGTCGACACCACGGACCAGTTTCAGTCGCTGGGTGTGAATGCGGTTCGTATGGTGGACTACTTCGGCCCGAACAGCATCATGTGCATGTTCCCTGATCCCTCTGCTGATCCATCCATCGAGTCGAACTACGAGTTCGAAGCCACCGACGCCGCCTTTCAAGCGATCGTCGATGGCAACTTCCGACCCATGTTGCGGCTCGGCCAAGACTGGAAAGTGGGTGAGGCGGTGGCCGGGTACGACATCCAGCAGCCGACGGGAGGGCTCTTCCCGGACAAACCGACGGCGTATCCAGATTGCGAATTCTGGGGTGAAGGACTGGCGGCCGGGGTCGAGAGAGCGGGTCCGGAACTCTGGAAGCGCATCGTGGGCCGATACAGCGACCAAGAACGGTGGGGGAGCAACGCTCTCAAGAACGGGTGGGTGGAGATATGGAACGAACCGAACATCGTGAACACCACGATGTACTGGGATGCCGCACCCGAGAGGTTCTACGAGTTCTTCGCAACGACGACCAAGGCTCTGTCCGAGGAGTTCCCGGATTTGAGGTTCGGCGGCCCGGCGTCGCATGGGGCTGGCTGCACGACACCTGAAGGCAGACAGTGGGTCGGGGACTTCCTTCAGTATCTGGAGAAGCATGATGTGCCGCTCGACTTCTTCAGCTGGCATTGGTACGGCGCAAACATCGAGGAACTTCGTGGGTGCTACTTCTTCTACTCGAACCTCCTCGACCAACATGGATTCAGCGACGTCCCCCAGATCGTGACCGAGTACAACACTGACGCCCTCGAATGCGCTGGTGCCGGCCGGACCTGCCACCCGCACGGCCGACTGGCCGGTGGTGCACTGTCGACCACAGCGTGGATCGAGATGCAATCGTGGCCCGAACTCGAAGGCCTGTTTGTCTACCGCGGCGCCGACGGGCCGTTCATTCCTAACAGCGAACTCACGATGCCACTGGTTGACGGCGATCCATGCCCGGGATTGGGGTGCGAATCTTTCGGCGGCAGCGGGTTCGGTCTGCTGTACGGGGACGGGAACCGAAAACCTGAAGGAGCCGCATTCTCGCTGTGGAGCATGCTCGCTGGAATGGAATCGGTACAGCTGGCAGAACCCGCCCTGTTCGTGTCCACGGTCGACGACGCCACTCTCGATGACGCCGCTGCGAAACTCGCGAGCGGCCTTCCGATACTCGGCGTACTCGCAGGCCGTGACCAGGACGGCAACGTCCGCCTGCTCGTTGCGAATCCGCAGGCAGTGACCGTGACCGTCGACCTCGCTGGACTGTTACAGAGTGGGGCGATTCAAGCGAGCAACGAGACATCGATCCCGGTCACCTCGCTGGACCAGGCTGCCCCTGATCTCGTGAGCACGGATGAGGCCAAGTTCGGGGGCCTTGCCACTGCGGAACTTGAACCGTTCAGTGTGCAGGTCTACCAAGTCCCGGGGTAACCAGACACCTCGGCGCCGAGGCACTCACGAACACCCTCACCACCCCGTTCCGTCCATGCCTCCTCGCCCAGCAAGCAGCCGTGCAGGGCTCGGCCGCCGACACGGGAGGATGGGGTGGTGATCTCAGCCCAACCTGTCCCTTGGTGGGCAATGGTCTCCGCCGTCGTGGCCCCGATTGCCTTGATTGGGGGCTGGACGATCGCTGCCGCCGTTCAACCGGCGGGGTTCGATTCGGCGTCCGAGACCATCAGTGCGCTGGCAGCGATCGACACACCAGACCGGTGGATCATGACCGTGGCCATAGCGATCACCGGGGTGTGCCACATGTGCACGGCAGCCGGCCTGCGAGAGGCCGACAGATCCGGTCGGGTGGTCTTCGCGCTCGCTGGCCTCTCCACCCTGTTGGTCGCCTTCTTCCCGCTGCCGGCGATCGACGGCACCAGCGTGGCCCACGGGGTGACAGCCGCCGGGTCGTTCATCGGCTTGGCGGTGTGGCCGGCGCTTGCCAGGAATCGGCGTGCACGCAACCATGCCCTGCGGGGGCCCATCCCAGCCCTCGCGACCGCGGTGCTCGGGGTGCTCGTCCTGGCGTTCTTCGCTGCCAGCACGACACAGGCGGCTGGCGTCGGCACGCTCGAGCGAGTGGCCGCAGGGGCCGAGGCCCTTTGGCCACTTCTCGTGGTCCTCGCCGGCGTCGCGCCCCCGAGAGCAGTCACTCAATCCCCGCCAATAGTGGCGGGATCGCCGGAGCCACTGGCTGGTTCGAGGGAGAACGTCCGCGATCACGGAAGCCAAGGAGGCCATCAATGACGAAGGAACCTGAGCCCACTCCCACGAGATGCCTCGTTGAACCAACACCCGGAGATCTGCATGGCGCACTGGAGCGGGCCAAGACACGGACACGGGATCACGGTGGGGTGTGGGAGGGAGACATCGAGGCGGGCTCATACGTCCTGAAGACTCCCCTGGGTTCGGTCACCGGCACCTACAACGTGAATGATGGGACGGTCCGATTCGCTATCAGCGGCAAGCCGAGGCTTGTTCCCTGTTCGCTGATCGCCGGAGTGATCGATCAGTTCATCGGCCCATAGCGCTGAGCAGGAGCGCCATGCGGGGCCCACGTTGGTGCGGGTCACCAGTCGGATAGTCATCAACCGACCAGTGGTGCGGGACGATCGAACCCGCGGTCGCCCCGCACATGCGCTTGACTGGCACGGTGACCACGCGCTGGATCTTCGGTGACCAGCTGGGCCCGCAGTTCGTGGACGATGCCGACCAACGGGTTCTGCTGATCGAGGCACGCGGCGTGTTCGACAGGGAGCGATTCCATCGGGCGAAGGCACATCTGGTGCTGTCAGCGATGCGCCACCGGGCAGCGGAACTGGGGGAGCGATGCTCGTACATCCGGGCAGACAGCTACACCGAGGCGCTGGCCGGGATCGATGCACCGCTCAGCGTCTGCCGACCTACCTCGCGAGCAGCACTGGCATTCGTCGAGGCCCACGAGATCCAGTTACTGCCGGCCCGCGGCTTCGCGACATCAACCGATGACTTCGAACGCTGGGCCGATTCTCGTGGACGGCGACGACTGCTGATGGAGGACTTCTACCGCGACTCCCGCCGGCGGCTCGGCGTCCTGATGGACGGCCATGACCCGGTCGGGGGTCGCTGGAACTTCGACGAAGACAATCGGCAACGACCGCCCCGCACGACGACCTTGGGCGTTCCCGAGCCATGGTGGCCGCAGGAAGACGAGATCGACAGTGCGGTCCGGGAGGATCTGGATCGCTGGGAGAGGGACGGACAGGTCGCCTTCATCGGATCGGACGGTCCGCGGCGGTTCGCGGCGACGCGTGACGAAGCGCTCGCTGCCCTCGACCACTTCATCACCACCCGCCTGCCGACGTTCGGCCCCTATGAGGACGCGATGATGTCGGGTGATGCGTGGATGGCTCACTCTTTGTTGTCCGCTCCGATGAACCTGGGACTGCTCGACCCCATGGAGGTAGTCACGCGCGCTGAGGAGGCGTTCCATACCGGCACCGCTCCACTGGCATCGGTGGAAGGCTTCATCCGACAGATCATCGGCTGGCGCGAATTCGTATGGCACCTCTACTGGTACTTCCCCGAGACATACCGGGATATGAACGCGCTGGATGCCACGGAGTCGGTGCCTGACTGGTTCGCACACTTGGACACCGACGCGGTGGACGCGGTGTGCATCAAACAGACGCTGAAGGGCATTCGTGACGTCGGTTGGGTGCATCACATTCCGCGACTGATGATCCTCGGCAACTACGCCCTGCAGCGTGGATGGGATCCGGCGCAGGTCACCGACTGGTTCCACCGGGCATTCGTCGACGGCTACGACTGGGTCATGGTGCCCAACGTGGTCGGGATGTCGCAGTACGCCGATGGGGGACTCCTGGCCACCAAGCCGTACGCCGCCGGAGGTGCCTACATCAGTCGGATGAGCAACTACTGCGTCGATTGCCAGTACGACCCGAAGAAGCGGGTCGGTGCAGACGCCTGTCCGTTCACCGCCGGCTACTGGGCCTTTCTGGATCGCAACCGGGATCGGCTGGCCACCAACCATCGCCTCGCCCAACCCTTGAGCGGCCTGCGACGTCTGACGGATCTGGACGAGCTCCTGGAGCAGGAGGCCGCCCGGGGCTCGTCGCCACCCTGAGCGGGCCGCTGCAAGGTGGCCTGACAATTCTCTGACACGCGATGCGAAATACATGAATCGTCATGGTGTTGTACTGAATGACCGTACTAAGGAGGAGAAACCGATCATGGGATTTTCGAAGTGGGCCAAGCAGGCTCAAGTTCTGGCCAGCCAGCATTCCGACAAGGTCAATGCCGGAATCGATAAAGCAGCCGCAACTGCAAAGAAGAGCCAGCCGAACAGGGCCAGCCACATCGACAAGGCCGCCAACCTCGCGAGGAAGACCGTCACCAAGTCCTAGCGCCAATCACGCAAGCACGAGGAGGACGGCATCGAGTCCTCGCCCTGGCTCGCAAGATCGTCGGGATTTCGTCGCGGCGGACAGCACGCTCGAACTCCTCGAACTGGTCGATGTGGGAGGTGCGTCGCGAGCGAGCCCAATGAGCGCTTCCATGCGCGACGGCGAGAGGCCCACAAGCTGAGCAATTTGCCGCCGGCCGCGTCGACCGGCTGCGGTCCGGCTGTTCTCACCGCCTCTTCGAGAGATCGTCCGATCAGGGGTGTAATGGGGCGAGCCTCCGGTGGGTCTGACAGTCTGAGCATCCGACTAACCTCGCGATGCCAGGAGATCCAGATGGCGAAGTACTTGTTGTTGTACCGCAGTGAGCAGACCGCCAGCGAGCAGATGGCGTCCATGACTGCGGAGGAGGCGGAGGCCGAGATGCAGCAGTGGATGGCGTGGGGTGGCGTCGTGGGGGAGCGCATGGTCGATTTCGGCGCACCAGCCGCTGATGCCGACGGCATTGGGGGCAGCTATATCGGCGGTTACTCGATTCTGGCTGCAGAGAGCCGTGACGAACTCGACGCGATGATCGCCGATCATCCGCATCGATCGGCTGGCAGCATCCAGGTCGTGGAACTGCTTTCCACTCCTGGGATGTAGCGATGCATCCCTGCATGACGTCCGGGTCACTGGACGTCGATACCGTTTGCCTCCTCACCTGAGCCAACGTCAGATCGTCGAAGCGGCTGCTACTCCAAGGACCGCAGGGTGGTGCGGGCGCTGTCGTTCACGAAATCGTCGGGGTCCGCGCCCAGGCGCGTGAGCGCGTCGATCGGCGTTTTCGGGTTCATCCCCACCAGTCGGCGCACCTGGCCGGACTCGTCGTCGGCCAGTCCGATCAGGGCGCTGGGGGGAGTGCTCTCGTTCAACGCCACCGCACCGCGCACGATCGCCGCGGGATCTCCGGCCAACCGGACCAATAAATCCACAGGGACATCGGGATTGGACGCGACCCCGAAACGCACTGTCTCGGCGGGGTCATCCGCCAGGAACACCACCATTTCGACAGCCAGGGCCTCGTTACCCGCCAGCATCTCCCGCACCCACAGCGCATCGCGAGTCATTGACGCCAAGACCGGTTGCGGGGTCCTCTGATTGCTGGCCACAGCTCCCCGAACCTTCTCACTGTCATCAAGCGCCAGCGCCTCCAGCGCCTCAGCCGGCAGCGCCGCGTTCCACGCGACCTCCCGGCGCACGAAATCCACGGAGTCCGCCATCAAGACCATCAGGTGTTGCGGTCGACGGGTCTGCTCAGCAACAGCTCGACGCACCGCCGGATCGGGATCGATCCGGAGTTCTCAACGATGATTCCCACTGAGGCGTAGATCTTCTCCCGATGGGTGCCGCGGTAGACCGCCCGGGCTAACGATCGCTAAGTCCAAACACTTGGCGATTGCGGCGAGGAATTTGCGGCCGGTGCCGGCAATCGCTGTCAGCCAAGCCCCCGCACCGGCCGCTGGTCACGGTCCGACGTCGCCGCGATGCGCTCGAGCCAGGGGGCGAGCCGCTTGACGAACGTGTTCCGGTCCGGCGAGGCGCTGAGCGGGTCGATGTGGGCGAACTTGCGCGACCGGTCGATCGTCGTCACGGCCCGCCGCGGCAGTCCGGACTGGACCGCGAGGGCGCGGGTGGACTCAGCGACCCGGCCACCGCCCAGCGCCGCGTCGAACGAGAAGAGCGGGACGTCGATCCTCTTGCCGAATACCGAGCGGACGCCGAGGACCTTCTGCGCCGGATTCGCGATGCCGTTGTTCACCGAGGAACCGTCCAGGCTCAGCCGACGCGGGTGGTACCACGACGTCCCGTCGTAGCCGTTGTACTCGGAGAAGACCTTCGCAGCCCGCCGGGCACTGCCAAGTTCGCCGTCCTGCCAGCCGCGCGGCTCGCCGCTGGTGGCCAGGTTTCCGATGTGGCTGTGCACGAGGGCCAGGAAGTCCGGTGACGTGTCGCTGTCCACGCTGTAGCCGTACTGGCCCAGATTCGTGGCGGGTACGGGTGCCTTCAGGGCGCCCGGCACGAGCGGGAAGGACTGCAGCGCCGAGGGCCGGTCCGGCTCGGTGACGGCCGTCGTCGACCCGACCGCGTTGAAGATGCCGGTGACCCACGGCAGGCCGAGTCCCAGCAGATCCGACCACGGGCTACCCGCGTCCAGTTCCGCAAGATCGGCCCTGGCCTCAGCCGACGTCGGCAGTTCCCGGGAGGCGCCGCCGCCGTCGATGAACACCAGGCCTGACAAGTCCTTCACTCCGGGTTTCCCGGCGAAGTTCCAGGTCGCGTACGCAGTGGTGATGCGACCGCCTAGGGAGTGGCCGCCCAGCACCACGGTGCGGCCGTTCGCGCCAGCCGCCTTGACGACCCGGCGGACGTCCTTGACGGCCACCTTCAGGCCCCAGTCCCGGGCGAACGTGGTCTCGTCGGTGGTCTTCGGCTGAAACCGCGGGGTGAGCCCCGGGTTCGTGAGCCAGCCCAGGTAGTAGTCGACGAGCTGTTCGGACGTGGCCCGGCCGGTGCGGTACCGCTGCAGCACGGAGTGGTCCTCAAGAAGGTTCTCGCGCCGTTCGATGGACCACACCTGCCAGTCGCTTTCGAGCCTCTGCAGGAGGGCCCGGGCCATCGGCCGGAAGTTCGCCGCGCCCGCGGACGTTCCCGGGACGAGCACCAGCACATGACCAGCGTCGGCCGGGCCCTGCTTGAGCACCTGCACCTTGTTGTACTTCGCCGGGGTTCCCGGTGCAGGGTAGCCGTCTAGCGTCACCAGATCGTTCGCCGTCGCCGGGGTCAGCCCACCGGCGGTCATGTAGGCGGCCGCCGCGATTCCGATTGCTACCGCCGTGCGCTTGCGCATCCGCTGCTCCTCGTTGTCCAGCCGTCCAGCGTTCATCGAACTCTACGGCCAGTCACGATCCCGGGCACGTTGCGGCACCCACTGCGGGGAAGAGACCGCGACGGCTCCTCCCTGATTGAGACCTCGCAATCGACGTGGGAGAGTGCCGAGCATGAGTGAGACCATCGAAACGGCCACTGTCCGGGCATTCGTCCGCGGAGCGGGTCGACCGTTGGTTGACGCTGCTGGCGATACCCGCCCGCCGTGCCGAGGTGGCCGACCTGCTGCGCGGGGACCGCGACTTCGATCCTCGGTGGCTGTCAGCGGCCAAGCGCGCCCGAAGCCTCGCTGACACCCGGGCCGCCATGGTCGAGCAGTTGCGCGCCGGCGGCGCCAGGGACGAGGTGTCCGTCATCACCGGCACCGGGCCACTCGACGGCCACCGGACACAATTGGAAGACGCCTTGGCGCATGTCCTGGGCCACGGCCCCGGACTGGTTGTCTGCGTCCCGGGGCGCTTGGCGTAATGGGAGGGCGAAGCTCCAGTGCGGGGGATCCTGTCTCGCTAGGGCGAGGGGGAAGCGGGGAGGCACGTCCACTACATCCGCAGCGGCGGGTATCCCTCCCACCGCTGCGGATGGGCTTCGATAACGGCGTCAAGCACCCCAGCATCGGTGTCGCGCGCCTACTCGCTGACAACCAAAGGATGGGTCACCCCAAGGACGCCAGGGTCGTACGGGCACTGTCGTTCACAAAACCATCGGGGTCCGCGGCCAACTGCGTCAGTACCCCGATCGGAGTCTTTGGATTCATCCCCACCATTCGGCGCACCTGGCCGGAATCGTCACCGGCCAACCCGAGCAGAGTGCCCGGGGGAGTGCTGTCGTTCAACGCCACCGCACCGCGCACGATCGCCGCGGGATCCCCGGCCAACCTGATCAATACATCCACCGGGACATCGGGACTTGACGCCACCCCGAAGCGCACCGTCTCAGCAGGATCATCCGCCAGGGACACCATCACATTCACGGCCAAGGCCTCGTTGCCCGCCAGCATCTCCCGCACCCACAACACATCGCGGGTCATCGCAGCCAGAACCGGCTGCGGGGTCCTCGGATTGCTGGCCACAGCCCCTCGAACCTTGTCGCTGTCATCGACGGCCAGCTGCGCCAGCGCCTCAGGCGGCAGCAACGCATTCCACGCGACCTCGCGACGCACGACATCGACGCCATCCTGCATCAACGCCATCAGCAGCTGCGGTCGACGGGTCTGCTCCGCCACGGCGCGACGCACCGCCGCATCAGAATCATGAGCCAACTCCGCCAGCACCAGCTCCGACGGCGTCGCACGCCACCCCCACACGTACTCGGGTCGGAACCCGCCACCCTCAGTGTCGGACGAGCGGTCCACCAACCATTCATCGCGCGTGACCATGCCGGACGATACCGTCACCAAGTGCGGTAGGTCGCCTCCACCCCGCAGCGCGAACAATGTGGCCGCAGAGTCCAGGACTGCCGCCCGCACCTCCTGCGGCCCAGCCGGCGCGCCACGCGGTCGACGCGATCCCGGACGAGATGCCTGGACGGGATGCAGTTGGACCTGGAGCCTTGCCGCTACGTGGTGGCTGCGGTCCGCATGAGGACCAGCGTGAAACGGGAGGCCGACTGTGCGATAAGAGCGTGCCGCTCGCCCGGGGCCAGGTACACGACATCTCCCGAGACCAGCGAGTGGGGGACACCCGCCACCGTGAAAGTCAGTTCCCCGGTCATCGCCATCACCGCCACCGCGCGATCGGACGCGTGATCAGTCAGCTCCTGCCCAGCATCCATGGCGAACTCAACGATTCGCATCAGCTCGTTGTTGACGACAACGCGCGACGTCGTTGCCTCACGGGGTATCGGCAGGTCCTCCCATAGTCCCGTCCGAACCTGGGACTCGTTCATGGGCGTGGTGGTCACAAGGCACTCCTCATTGTTGTCCGACAGCAAAGACGCTTCCGGCACCAACCTCAATGGCAGGAGAGCCGCTGGCCCATGCGGTCGCGGCACTGACCACGGAGGAATGCCCAAAGGTGCCGGGCTCATACCCGCAGAGCGGATCGTCGGCCAGAAGGCTCCGGGTGGCTCCGTAGGCTCGTGGCCGTGATCCGCCGCAGACTGCCCGGAACTCACAGCGGCCACAACGGCCGTTCGGTGCGTCCAGATTGCGCAACTCGATGAACAGTTCCGACGAACGGTACAACTCGGGGAGTGGCGTCTGATTCACGTTCCCGGCCGAGAGGGGAAGGAAGCCGCTGGGATACACGTCGCCGGTGTGAGATATGAAGACGAATCCGCGTGCGGCACTTACCGGCAGTGGCGGCCGCCGAAGCTGTCCAGTTCCTGCAGTCTCCAGCCCGAGCTTCCTGATGCCGTTGCTCAACTCCTGGTAGTCCGAACCCAGTCCGAGCTCGACCACTGGGTCGAGACCCAGGTCCTCACAGATGGTGCGTTGGATGCAGACACGCCGAAACGCAGGCGCCTCGGTGGTCTTGAGAGCGACGATCTTGTCGGCGTCGTAGCAGAAGTTGAGGACATCTTCCGCCTGCTGGACACTCAACTGACGCAACCCCTCACCCCGGCCTGTGGGGACCAGGAAGAACACCGACCACGTGAGGGCGCCCAAGCCTCTGATCATGGCCAGGATGTCAGGTAGTTCGGCGATGTTGTCCGGGGTGACAGTGGTGTTGATCTGGACCCTGAGGCCCAACTCCTTCGCTTGCCGCCACCCTCGGACGGTGTGGGCGAAACTGCCCGCCACACCGCGGAAGTCGTCGTGTGTCGCAGGCGTCGCCCCGTCAATGCTCAGTGAGATCGCGTGTGCGCCCGCCTCGTAGACTCGCAGCAGGTTCTCACGATTCAGAGCCGCGGTGCCAGAGGGCGACACCGCCACCGGCAGACCTATGCGAGAGCCGTGGCCGATGAGCTCCAGCAGGTCAGGCCGCTCGAACGGGTCGCCTCCCGTGATGACGAAGAACGGTGGCGGGCTTCCGAAGCTCCCTACCTCATCCATGAGGGAGCAGGCCTCTTGCGTCGTCAGTTCCTGGGGATCGCGCCGGGGCACCGCCGTGGCACGGCAGTGACGGCACGCGAGCGCACATGCACGCGTCGCCTCCCAGATCACGATGAACGGTCGATCCGTCAGATCGAGCCGTGTGCGACGCAGCGCGTGTGTACTCATGACTCGGCGGTCAGCCTTCGCGCTCGAACCGCACTTTCCACGCGTCGGGGCCTCGCTCAAGGTAGTCGACGTCGAACGTGTCGCCGTAGCGGTCCTTGGCCTGCGCCAATAACGGCAGGGGGTCGTGCGGCGCGACCAGAACCATGGCAGCTCCAGGCTCAATCGAGTCCAAGGCACCGAAGATGGCCGCGTGCCTAACCGCGTGGGGGATTGCGCGCGCATCGAGAACCGGATCAGAGTCTTCCTTCGCGCACCCGCAAGCGCTGGCGGCCTTGGCCAACGGGATCTCCTGGATCATCCTGCCTCCATCACGTCAGGGACAATTTTCCACACTGTACCCCGTAATAAATCAGAGTTTGTCACCGCGGGGCGCGCGACGGTGTGGATCCCACCAACGCCAAAGGTCTTGACGTGCCCAGACACATGGCCGGATGCCATCACCCGAACGAAAGTGGGGGAGAGCGGGGAGGTCCGGCGCCGAGACGCCACAGATTATCTACACTCGAAACCGTGAATACTCGTGGCCCGACATCGATGATTGACCCACGCGGGCAGGTCCAACTGTCGGAGCCGCGGGCCGCAGTCCTCGAGATGCTGCAACAGCGCAGCGAACCGGTGCGGGTGGTGGAGTTGGCAGCCCTGCTCGGGCAGCACGACAACACGGTGCGCGCGCATCTGGAGGCCTTGGTGAGTTTGGGCCTTGCAAATCGTCATCGTGAGGTCCCGAAGGGGCGCGGGCGCCCCGCGTGGCTGTACCAGGCCGACCCCATGCGATCAGAGCCCAACGCGCGAGTGCGGGAGCACGCGGCACTCGCTTCCGCGCTGGCGACGCACATCGCCGCAACCGGTTCCGATCCGACGGGCGAAGCACAACGGGCAGGCGAGGCGTGGGGACGCAGCACCGCTCGGACTCGGTACCCCGACGGCGCACTGAGTCGACCTAAGGCGGCGCGACAGGCAACCGTGGGGATTCTGGCCGGACTCGGTTTCGACCCGGTCGCCGACGATCGAGTGGCCACCGTCGCTCTTAACCGATGCCCGATGTTGGGGGTCGCGCGAGCGCAGCCTGACGTCATCTGTCAGGTGCATCTGGGACTCGTCAAGGGCGCACTCGACGAACTCGGGGGCGACTCCACCCGAACGAATCTTGTGCCGTTCGCCGAACCCGGCGCCTGCCGCCTGCATCTCATGGCCCGATCCACCGCGGAACCACCGAGCTGACTGGGCCTCGTCGCAACCGGTCGCTCACGAGGATGGACTGTCCAGTTAGGACCTCACACGCCAACTGGGCTGCCAGGTGATGACAATGCGTGGGGGCTGCCGGGCACAACAGTCTCGTCCATCGCACACGAGCAACGCGGCACATCGCCCGATTCCTCGGTCTGCAGATCGCCTGCTATCCGACACTGAACGCGCGGGATCAGACGACAGGTGAGGGGGACTCTGGCGCGTGACGCTCGGACGTCTGACTGCGGTAGATCGCCAGTAGAAGGATGGCCAGAATCGAGGATGTCAGTCCAGGCCCCACACGATAATGCGGTCGGGGTGGATGCGGATGATCTCAGGGCTGAAGTAAGGGGTCGGTGGTTCGACGTCTTCGAGGGCCTCGGCGGTACCCCGGATCTCGATTCCGCGGACGGTCCAGATGTCGGCGTCGACGACGTCATCGATGACGAAGGCGGCTTTGCCGGTGGCGGCCACGTTGGCGAACTTGCGGGTGCTGCCCATCGAGCGTCCGCCGATGTCGATCGTCCCAGTGTCGGCGTTGACGGTGAAGGCGACCGGGCTCACTTGCGGCATCCCGGTATGGGGGTGCACCGTGGCGATTCGCCCCAGACGCTGCGAGGCGAGGTAGTCGAGTTGTTGCTGGGTGAACATCATATGAGGTGCTCCTCAAGGTAGGCGTCGATCAGTTCGGCCACTGCGTTGGCGGCGGTGTCGTTGAGGTGGATGTGGTCCGTCAGCAAGGTGAGTCCGTTGCGGCGTGACACCGTGTTCCAACTCCTTCGCAGGAGCAGGTGTTGGGCTGCTGCGGTCATGACCTTGCGAACGCTTCCTTCGTACGGAGGTGGGGTGTGGTCACTCGGTAGGAGCCCGACGAGGCGATCGTGGAGCGGAAGGACGCTCGCGCCATGGACTTCGGCAATGTCGACGAGCGTCCCGTTGTAGTCGTCGACCAGTCGGTTCATTCGGCTGTCGAGGTCCTCGCCGAGTGGCGCGATGGTGAGGACTGTCACCACGCTGTCGGTCTCGGAGGCTATACGGCTCAAGATCTGGTCCACCTGTTCGGCATACCAGTCCCGACTGGGATCGACCGGGAGTTTCTGGTCCTTGCGGTACCGCGCCTTCCAGGTGTCGTCGAACTGGGAGTTGACGTCGTTGGTGCCGATCAGAAGCGTGACGAAGTCCGGTCGTTGAGCAATAACGGCGTCGAGGCGTTGCGCGACGTTGAACGCGAGATCTCCGTTCACGCCAGCGTTCACGAACCGCACGTCCTTCGACGCCCATCGCCGCTCGAGAGTCCGCACGTAGTTGGCGCTCACTTGACCCTTGGTGATGCTGTCGCCGACACAGGCGACGACTGGCTGAGTGCTCATGGGCGTCCCGCGACCTCAGGGACACCTGGGCCCGTAGTCGCGAAAGCATCCAGGTCAAAGAACCTGCCGAGGGGTAACTCGTGAACGGTCGACACGGCCTCCGACTCGTCGGCCGCCATCACCTCGATGAAGACGGTGCCACGCTCGAACGCAACGTGCACGGCGCCCATCCGCTGCACGCCCCGCAGTTCCTCGACCTTCGCGATCTCGTCGGGGATGAGGTCAATCACCTGGGCCATATCGGCGTCGGTCTTGAATGTCGCCACCACCATGAAGGTCTGGTGTGCCATGTCGCTACTCCTAGATACAGCACCTGCTTAGGTGCTCCGACTTCGAAGCATACCGGAATGTGCTGCGAATTCGAAGCACCAGCAACTACCGACGGACCGCTCGCGGCCTTGGCGGCCGTCGACCCCGAGCAGAGCGGGGAGGAAGCGCGCGAATGTGGTCGCTAACGCGGCCCAGTGCACGACCCAACGAAAGCGCCTGCTTGTCGGTAACAGCATCGAAAAGCAGCGTGCGAACGATCTCGACATGGCCCGGGAGAACGCGGAGGAACTCGGCCCGGCCGGCGTCGGTGAGCGCGACGATCGTGGCACGCTCGTCATCTGGTGACGCCCATCGCTCGACCAAGCCGGCGTCGGCTAGGGCGTTAACCTGATAGGTGAGCCCGCTGCGGCTCACTGCGATGCTGTCGGCCAGGTCGGTCATCCGCAGCTCTTGGCCGGGGGAGCGCATCAACCGCCCGAGGATCTCGAACTGTACGAAACTCACCCCGGCAACCTCACGCAGATGGAGTTCGACACGAAAACGCAGCTGCCCAGCGACATCCATCAGCGTGACGTACGTGTCGATCTGTTCGTCGGCCAGACGATCCGGGAGGTTTGCCACGGGTACCAGCGTAGGTCCAGAACAAACATTTGGGATCCCCATGAGCCTGTCACGAGGGATCGACCACTCATTGATGACAGGAGGACCCGGAGTGAGGTCCCATGCCACCGGCATCGTGCGGGGTCAGGCCTGTTCTGGGATCGGACAGGTGGAGACCCCAAGCGCGGAGTACAGCGGGCAGTTACCCGAGATGGCAGTCCACCCGGCCATTCCCGCGACGGCGAACAGCAAGATACCGACCGGGTTGAACACGCCACCGACAGCCAATCCCGTGCCCAGCGCGGTGACAGCGAGACCGCCACGCAGTGCCCGATCGAGGGTTCCTTCGTTCTTCGTCATGAGCTCTCCTAGGCAAGCAGTGGGAAATACCCGATACCCCGGCTGGAACAGCAAGACCCCCATGGGTATTCCGATGACTCGGGTTTGCCCGAGATGTGTCGCGCACGGGAAGGGGCCCAAACGCGAATACTGTGGGTTACTGGTGAACGCCAGTATTCGACTAGCCGGTATTCGAGTACCCATGTCTCTGCGCCATGAGTGACCGCACGTCCCGCCGGGGTGACGTGAAGCCGACACCGGCCCCGCCTAATGCCGTGCGCGGCGTGGTGTCCAGGGCAGCCAGCGTGGGGGGACCCGGTGCCTTTCGCGCCGGACCTTTCGACGGTCTGGGCGATCGAGCTTGCGTGTCGTTGACTGGCTGATAGTCGCGGTGTCGACCGCTTCGTTGGGGTAAGGCTTCCCGCCGGGCCCGGGGATCGTTTCGAACAGGTGGTTCAACATGCCGGCGAAGTCAACACTCACGGCCGCAACGGCTAGCGGGCGACACGCCAATCGCGCCTGGCGAACTACCCGAGTTCGTTTTGTTCGCCTGTGTTGATCCCCTTGCCGTGCTCCGTTGCTCGACTGTCGACCACGAGAACCGGTTCGTGCGTCAGGGTTCAGTTCAGCCGAGCAGGCTCAAAGCTGCTAGGGCGCCGTTGACAATCGAGCCGGTGTCCAGGTCGTGGGCGCGGTAGAGGTCGTCGATAGTGCCTGACTGACCGAACTCATCGACTCCGAGCGCGACCTGGGGCATACCGAGGGCCGAGCCGATCCACGCGAGGGCATGCGACGAGGCATCGTGGATCGACACGATCGGAGCCGGCTCGGCGAGAACCGCGCGCAGCGTGCCGGGCAGTGACGGAGTGGTCGCTGTCCGAACCGCCTGCCGAACGGTGCGCTGCCAACTGCGATAGAGCCGGCCCGGTGATGTGACGTCGACGACGTGGGCGATTACTCCCTCGGTGGCGAGCTCATCGGCGGCGGCCAGGACCTCGGTCATCACGGCTCCGCAGGCGACCAGGTGAACGGCCGGAATGCCACCCGCCTCGTCGATTGGCGACTCAGGGCCGTGCAGAGCGGCCCGCCCGTCGACCAGGCGATACGCGCCGGCGAGCACCTGTCGGCGCAGAACAGCGTCGCCTATCCGTAGCCTCGCGTGGTTGAAGGCCTCCTGCGCCATGGGTCGGGTGCTGAGGCGGAAGTACTGGATGAGTTCGGCGCTGCGCAGGTCCGGGGCGGTGTCGGCAGTCAGTCCGGCGACGTGAGCCACCGCATCGCACAGCAGCCAGTCCAGCGCCGTCGCGAACGCCGGTTCGTGCACAACGGTGCCGGGCAGTTCGATCCCGACAGAGGCGGTTATGGTCGACTGGTGCGCGCCGCCCTCCGGCGCCAGCGAGACTCCCGACGGCGTGCCGGCGACGATGAAGCGAGATCCGGAATAGGCGCCGTGGATCAACGCGTCGAGGCCGCGCAGCACGAACGGGTCGTACACAGTTCCGATCGGGATCAACGACTGGTCGCTGAGTTCGCCCGATCGACCGAGGGCACCGAGCATCATGAACAGGTTCATCTCGCTGATGCCCAGCTCGATGTGTTGGCCGGAGGGGCCTTCGATCCACCTGACCAGCGCATCGTCGGTCCACGATCGCTTGTGGTCAGGGGCGAAAACGCCAACGCGGTTGATGAAGCCGCCCAGATTGGTGGACGTCGCGACGTCGGGCGCGGTGGTGACCAGGTAGGGACGCAGATCGTCGGCCCGGGATAGGTCGGAAACGATCCGGCCAAAGGCCTCCTGGGTCGACACGGTGCCCGTCGACTTCGCCCCGGTGGCCGCTGGCACCGAGGCGGTGACGGCTGTCGCGGCGCGCAGCCCCCGCATCTCGTGGCCGCGTTCGGTGCACAACTCGCCCTCGAGTGACGTGGCCGAGAATACGGCCCAGTCGTCATCGGTGGGCACTCCGGCGGCAACACGTAGCCTTTCGATCCCTGTGGCGTCCAGCAGCGCGGAGTGGTTGCGGGGGTTTCCCTCGGTGGGCAGGCCCCAGCCCTTGATCGTGTAAGCGAATACGACGCTGGGCCGGTCGGTCTGAGCGTCGCACTCGGCGTACGCGTCGAGCAGCGACGGCAGGTCGTGGCCGCCGAGGTCAGTGATCAGTGCGACGCAGTCCGCATCGTCCAGAGCGGACAAGAACTGGCCGACCTCGCTCGGCGCTCCTTCGAGGAACCGGGCGCGGGCGGCGGCGGTCGCGAGCCCGAACACCGACTGGTACTGCTCGTTCGGCATCCCATCGATCCAGTCACGCAGGCACTCACCACCCGGCGTTGCGAACGCGCGTTGCAGCCGCTGCCCGTACTTGACCTCCACCACGTGCCACCCAGCTGCCTGGAACTGCGCCGACCACTGACCGATCCGAGCACCTGGGATCACTCGGTCCAGGGACTGGCGGTTGAAGTCAACGATCCACATGACGTTGCCCAAGCCGGCCGTGGCGGGATCGGCGACGGCCTCCCACACATTGCCCTCGTCCAGCTCGGCGTCGCCGAGGATGGCGATGAACCGGGAGCGCTCGCGGGGGCTGAAGTGGGCGTCGACGTACCGGCGCGATGCCGCGGCGAACAGCGGCGCAGCGGGACCGAGCCCGACGGAACCGGTGGAGAAGTCGACGCGGTCAGGGTCCTTGGTCAGGGAGGGGTAGGCCTGCAGCCCGCCGAAGGATCTCAGCGTCGTCAGATAGGAGCGGTCCAGGTCGCCGAGGAGGTAGTTGATGGCGTGCAGCACCGGAGATGCGTGCGGCTTGACGCTGACCTTGTCTTGGCCGTTCAAGTAGGCGAACCACAAGGCGGTCATGACTCCGACCAGTGAGGCGCTGGAGGACTGGTGTCCGCCGACCTTGACCTCTCCAGTCGGGCGGTCGCGGTTCGCATGATCGACCATGCGCACGGCCAGCCACAGCACCCGCTGCTGGATCCACTCCAACGTCTCGATGTCAGGCGACACTGAGTCCTCGTTCGAGGTCGGTGATGATGTCGTCCACGTCCTCCAGCCCTACGGATACGCGCAGGATGCCCTCGCCGGGCTTGGCCGCGGCTGCCACCGGGCGGTGCGTCAGTGCGGCGGGGTGCTGGATGAGCGTGTCGACCCCACCCAAGGACACCGCATGGGTGATGAGCGTCAGCATCGAGCAGAATTTTTCGGCCGACTCGAATCCCCCGGCCAGCTCGAACGAGAGCATGGCGCCGGGCCCGCTCATCTGCGCACCGATCAGGCCGCGAGGGTCGCATGCGGCCAGGCCGGGATAGAAGACGCGCGCGATGCCCGGCTGTTCGGTGAGCCATTCGGCGATCCGGCCAGCGGAGGCCTGCTGCGCGCTCATGCGCAACGGCAGGGTGGGCAGTCCACGGTGCAGCAGGTACGCCGACCACGGGTCGAGGACCCCGCCGGTGATGGTGCGGATCGGACGCAGGCGCGCAGCGTGTTCGCCGGTGGTGGCGACGACACCTCCCATCGCGTCGCCGTGCCCACCGATGTACTTCGTCGCGCTATGCACCGCGAAGGCCGCCCCGAGACCCAGGGGGCGTTGGAGGACCGGCGTGGCGAACGTGTTGTCCACCAGCACTGGCACCTCGCCGGCCTGGCACACGATGTCACGGATGTCGATCAACTCCAGCGTGGGATTGGCGGGGGACTCGACGACGACCAGGCCGGTGGTCGGCCCGATTGACTCAGCCACCGAATCCGCGGTCACGTAGGTCACCGTCGTGCCGAGCACCCCGGTGGCCAGCAGATGATCGGTGCCGCCGTACAACGGGCGGACCGCGACGACGTGCGCGAGCCCGGTCTGCACTCGGGACAGCAACACAGCGGACATCGCCGCCATTCCGCTGGCGAAGGCAACCGATTCGACCGCCCCGTGATCACCCTCCGGCTGCTCGAGGACCGAGATGGCCTGCTCGAACCGAGCGACAGTGCCGTTCCACGCCCGCCGGTAGACCGTCGACATCCCAGGCGGTAACGGCGACCCGCCCGCGAGCGTCTCGTAGGCCAGGCCACCGGAGTCAATGCTGTCCAAGGGGGCGGTGGTCGATAGGTCGACGGGCAGCGCGTGCACGCCCAGCGCGGTGAGGTCCTCGCGGCCGGCATGCACCGCGAGGCTGTCGAACCGGTACGGGCTGTTCGTGGTCGGACTATTCACGAGCCGAGGGTGACGCAATATTCCGTCGAGGTCCATATCCACCGAATATTCGAACATCAAATCGACTCTGTGTGGATATCATGCGTCCATGAGAGCCCAGGAGATGCCTCGTCCGAAGGATGTTCAGCCACTCGATGGGGTGGACGGGAGCATCCTCGCCCAGCTCGTGAGTGACGGGCGCATCCCGAACAACGCCCTCGCCGCGCGGGTCGGGATCGCAGCGTCCACGGCCCTCGCCCGGGTCCGGTCGCTAGTCGATCGAGGAGTGATCCGAGGGTTCACCGCCGATGTCGATCCCGTCGCCGTCGGCCGACCCGTCCAGGCGATCGTCGCGCTGCGACTGCGCACCCACGACGCCAGGCACGTCATGGGCTTCGCTGCCCGGGTGGCCCAGCTGCCCGAGGTCATCCAGACGTTCCACGTCTCCGGTACCGAGGACTTCCTCGTCCACGTGGCGGTGGAGGACCCCGAGCAGCTCCGGTCGTTCGTCTTGACATCCTTGACGTCCGACGCCAGCGTGGGCCAAGCGCAGACCCATCTGGTCTTCGAGCACCAGCGTGGGCACTTCCTGCAGGAGGGGCCCTGAGGGTCCGCAGTGCGGTGTTGCGGATCGTGAACAGTTTCAGGCCGTCGCGACGCATTTCCTTGAGGCACCCAATCGGATACTGACGACTTTACTGGTGAACGTCATTATTCGATGAGCGTCTATTCGACCAGATTCGAGTTCTGCGGGGGAGGCGTTCCACGGTCTCGGGTCTCCTGCGAATGGTGCGACCAACCGGGGATCACCCCCCGTCTCGGGGAGATGAACCGCATGTCAGCGGTAGAGAACCTGGGCCGCTTCAGTGTGTCTCAGGTGCCTGATGGAGAAGCGTTGGGGCGTGCTCGGCACCGAGCTCGTCGAGCACGGCACGGAAGGTCGCGTAGATCGGGAGCTTCGCCGCCGTTGCGGGGATCACCCCGTGGCGGTCACCGCGCAGTGGATGGGGGGCACGTTCTTCACGATCCAGGAGCGCTTCCAGCTGGTCTGGTCCTTGCCAGGTGCCTTGGCCACGATCTTGACGCGAACCTTGAGGCCGATCGTGCAGGCCGGTTGGACGCTGATCGTGACGCTCCTGTCAGCCAGCACCAGTGGGGTCGTTCGTGCGACGGACTTCGACATCCTGGATCTTTCCATGCCGCAGATCGCTCGGGCGTCGACGCCTCTGAGCCGTTGGCCTTGCAGGAAGCAGTGCACTGTCACCTTCTTGATCGTTCCGTCAGTGCGGGTCGAGCGCACGATTCTTGTCTGCCTGTCGGGGAGGAGCGCTCCGCTCTTCGCGCGGGCGTTGACGGTCAGCTCGGTGTCCAGTTTTGGCTGGGGACTTGGCTTCGGTGTCGGGGTCGGTGTGCGGGTCGAAGTCGGGGTCGGGTCGGAGTCGGCGTCGGTGTGGAGGTCGGGGTCGGGGTCGGAGTCGGTGTGGAGGTCGGGGTCGGTACCCGGGGGGTCGTGGCCACGGAGTTCGACACCGGCCCAGACCCAGCAGGGTTGACCGCACGCAGTTCGATGGCCACTTCGGTGCCGTTGGTCAACGAACCGATCGTGACCGGACTGGTCGAGGCCCCGATAGCGGTCCACCCCCCGGTGCCAGCGAGGCGGTACTCGTAGTCAGTGATCGCCGCACCCCCCGTACTACCCGGGGCCGTGAAAGCCACGACCGCGGACTGGTCGCCGGGGGTGATGGTGGTGATGGTCGGTGCCCCAGGAGTGGTGCGAGGGGTCGTGGCCACCGCAAGCCCATGCGGAGTTCGCGCTTAACGTATGGTGCGTCGAACGCCGCTTACCGGCGGCGCGGCAGGAGGAGTACCTCATGGGCAGGCTAGTCGTGACCGAGTTCATGACGCTGGACGGAGTAGCACAGGCACCGGGCGGGCGTGACGAGGATCGCGACGACGGATTCAGCTACGGCGGATGGCAGGCTCCGCTGCTGAACCAGGAGGCTGGTCAGGCCGTCTTCGAGCAAGCGAAGACCATGGACGCACTGCTCCTCGGCCGGAAGACCTACGAGATTTTCGCCAAATACTGGCCCACAGTGCCTCAAGAAGTCCCGTTCGCCGCGCTGCTCAATGGGGTTCCCAAGTACGTGGCCAGCCACACCCTGACCGAACCACTCAGCTGGAACGGCACACAGCGTCTCGTCGGCAACTTGGTCGAAAGCATCACCGAGGTGAAGAAAAGGCATGATGAAGTTCATGTCATCGGCAGCCTTGATCTCGTGCAATCACTGCTGCGGCTAGGTCTCGTGGACCGATTGGATCTGTGGCAGCACCCAGTTTTGCTCGGCACTGGCAAGCGCGTGTTCGGTGACGGGACTGTTCCCGTCGCCCTGGAATTGACCGAGGCGGTCACTCACACCAGCGGGACACTCCAGCTCAGCTACACAACGATCGGCACGCCCACCTACGGCGAGATGGCTTAGGCGCCCCACGAGTGCGAAATCAGCATCGGGTTGGTCGATTTCCGCGGGCGACAACTGGACGTTTTCGGGCGGGTGGGAGCCGCATGTTGGACTGCAGTCGCACTCTAAAATCAGTCCGCCGCACAACTCTCAAATGCCCGGCCCAAACGAGGCACTGCCGCTAATCGTTGTTTTTGCGCTGGAAACTACGGGAGGGCCCAAATCCCGGCCGTCGACAGCCACCGCCGATGCCGCCAACCCGCTCGAGAAACCCTTACCCAGCAGGCGATTCGAGCCTCCTAAGGGGATCGACCCCCATCCACGTCCAGGACAGCGGTGTCCCGTCTCACCGAAGGTGACGTACGAGCCCGCGTAGAACGCCTTACGTCTCATCAACCTGACGCACGATGGCGTGTCGTTGTCTCTCGAAGTTGACGCAACTCGTTCTCAGTGGTTGGCCACGGTTGACGCTTTGCCAGGTGTACCGCGGCAGGTGCCCGTGGCGGTGGTGCGCGGCGCCTTTAAGGATCTCGGCGATCTGCGAGACGGTGTGCTGTCCCTCGTAGGAGGCCCGGAACTCCCTTAGGTGTCGCCGGCCGAAGGTGGGGGGACGCGGCCCCACTCCTCCTTCTCTGACCAACGAGACAATTAGCGACCGGCGCGGCGAGGGTATTTCTCGAAGCGAGGACTCGGAGGTTACGGGGAGATACCCGCGCAGGCTCGGGCTGCGGTGGACTTTGAGACGTTCAGAACCGCAGCGATTGCGGCGAGCGACTTGCCATCAGCACGCAGAGATCGCGCGTGGTCGCGTTGGACATCGGTGAGTGTTGGGGGTCTGCCGCCGCGCCGGCCTCGAGCGGATGCTGCTTGCAGACCGGCGATGGTCCGTTCGCGAATCAATTGCCGTTCGAAGTCGGCGAGAGCGGCCATGATGCCGAAGAGGAGACGCCCGCCGGCCGTGGTTGTGTCGATGGCCTCGGTGAGGCTTCGGAACCCAACTTCTCGTTTCTCGAGGTCGGCGATGGTGTTGATCAGATGCGGCAGGCTTCGACCCAGTCGGTCCAGCCGCCACACAACCAGGGTGTCCCCGGGTCTGAGGAAATCCATGGTGGCCTGCAGCTGGACGCGGTCGTCCTTGGCGCCGGATGCGGTGTCGGTGAACACCTCCACGCATCCTGCTGCCTTGAGTGCGTCATGCTGCAGCGCCGGATCCTGTTCGGTCGTGGACACGCGGGCGTAACCGACAGCTCCCATGTTGGGCATCGTTCCACAAACCTCAGGTCTTCGGTTCCGGCACGCGCAACATTCGGTACGGGGTTACGGTACGTCAGCCCACGCTCAGCCTGGCAGGAGCAGATCGGGCGGTCGGCGCGTGCCGCAAACGTTCGTTTACGGGACGACAGGCCGTCCCATATGACGCACCGTCACCGGACAACCCTTCTCGGGCGGTCTTGCGAACATTCGGGCGTGGGTTTCCGCCGATGACCTGCACCGCCTCCGCAACGGGTTCCTCCTACGGGACG
>RRZT012195602.1_pt1 | contig 27592 bp, 21 predicted proteins | sample 2165551 | NCBI WGS metagenome assembly RRZT01 (sample SAMN10456910, study PRJNA506462) | wastewater metagenome | biome: wastewater; feature: sludge; material: wastewater sludge; isolation source: wastewater sludge with Escherichia coli K12::gfp cells carrying plasmid... | place: USA: Moscow, Idaho... | reverse complement strand
GCTTGGTGGCGGGGGCAAGATTTGAACTTGCGACCTTCGGGTTATGAGAACGATCCTCAACGAGCCCTGGAGTCCCGGGCTGTCCCGTTTCGTGCCGCTTGGCTGGGGTTGCACGCATTCGACGTACCGGTCCGTAGCACTGCGAACCAGCCGATATCGGCTCGCGGTGTAGAGGAAAGTGTAGAAGTCCTGCCCGCTCGGCGCAGCCGCGATCAGGCGACTTGGACGGCATCGGTGAGCTTGGTGGGGACCTTCCCGGGAACGACACGACGAGGTGAGGTGTGGTCGAGGGCGGTCGCCACGCGGGCGAGGGTGTCGATGCGGTTGCGCGCTCCCCCGCCTTCCTCGAGCCGGGAGATCACCGACTGGCGCAGGAGAACCCGGCGTGAGGCTGTCGGCGAGTCCACGGTGAACTGTCCCGCCTCGGGTACACGGTGGCGGCGTCGATCGTGTGGAAGCTCCTCCGGGAGGCCGGTGTCCCCTCTCGACCCGACCCGAACCGGACCGGACCGGACCCACCTGGCCCAGTTCATCCGCACCCAAGCCAAGGTGAGGGGCCCCGCCTGTTGCTGCCCCACCGCAGCCTCGACCAACGGGCTCCCAGCGACGACGATGGGAGACATCGGAAAAGGCCGGACGATCCAACGCGGCACCACCTGCGGCGGACTCATCAACGAGTACCGATCTGCAGCCTGATCGAACGCCCGTCACTCCCCGACCCGCACGGCCGGATGGCCATCAGCGCGTCCGCAATCCGACTCCAGCGACCGGCCCGCGCGCCGTGACTACCCCAACGGCTCAACAACTCATGACGAGTGGCGATCCTCCCGAAACACGACCTCGCCGAGCACCTCGTCGCCATGGAAGTCACCTTCGCCACTCACATCCGCCTTGAGTACCGAGAAGACATTCCTACTTCACCTCCGACCAGTTCAGCACCGCTGTCACTATTGATCAAGCGCGCCGCGCTCGCGCCCGACGCGCGATCACGACGCTCAATGCGGCTGCAGGCTCTCGGAGAGGACGGACGCCAACTCTGGAGCAGGGCGACGTTCCGGCAGATCCGAGCCACTACGCCGTCTCGGCCGCCGTCACTAGCCGTTTGATGATCGCTTTCTCTCTGGGTCCCCTCACTCCTGCAAATCTGAGGCCATCAACCTCCATGCCAAGGTGTAGGTCCCCTTCTGGTGCACCGCCGAGATCCGTCACTACAGCACCTCCGTCGCTTAGACCTACAAACGTTCGCCGACCTGGCATTGTCTCGAGGACTGAGATTGCTGACTCGCCCACACGCACTCGACCGACTATCGCCATACTGTCTCTCCCAGCCCCAACATGAACTACCTCGCCCATATCCGTACCGACAACAATCCACCCTCCTTGCTCGTCATTCGCGCCACACGCCACTGCGGAAACGCGACCGGACACGTCGATGGACTCAGCCAGCACATGACCTGCCCAGGACACTGCGACCATCGCGCCATCTCCACCGACGACTGCAATCCATTCGTCTCCGCAGTCAGCGACTGCGCCACCAGGGATGTCTACGGTGAACGGAGAGAGATCCTTCGGCGCCACATACAGAACTTCTCCTTCATCACGGAGTACGACGCCAGCCCATCCTCCTGCCGAAGCTCCCACCCAACCAAGATCGTCACGAGTGCGAAACTCACCGCGCGAGTGGAAGGTCTCGCCCACCTCGCTGATGGCACAGTATGCTTCTGCGACCAAGATCAAGCAGCCAGGGGCCGAGTAAACACTTCTCGGGCGGATCTCACCCCCAAAGTCGACCTCGATCCCTACCCAGACCCCGTCCGCCTCGCTACGCCAGCGCCGGGCTGTACCATCCTCGTACCACAGCAACAGGTCCTCGCTATCCGACTCCCATAGAGCGGTCCGGACTGACACAGAGTCACTGAACCTTGCGCCGGTAAGGTTGGCGCCGCTCACATCGGCATCCCGCAGGATCACGTTGTCAAGAACGGCGCTTTGCAACGACGACTCATTGAAACACATTCCTGAGAGATCCGCGCCGGCCAGGCGAACTCCATCAAGGCGAAGACGCCGCCACTCCCGACCAGGAACAATCCGCCGACTTGCGTATATTAGGCTCAGCGCATTACCGCCAAGAAAGTCTGACACCTCGTCGACCCGTTGCGACTGTGCGATACTTACCAAGAGCGGCACGACCGACTCGACTGACTCGTCGCTCTCCAACTCACCGAAGAAGAAGGCGATCGGCGGTGACAATGGGGCAGTTCGCAGCAGATCGGGAACCGTGTCCTGTTCGAGGTCTAAGTGAAGCCGCATCGCGACGAAGTACTCTCTCATCGATCGATGGAAGAAATCTACCAGCCATCCGGTCGACTCACTAGGCCGAACTACCTTCAACAGCGAGCGAGTGCCTACGCGCCTCACGGCGTCAGCGTCATCGTGGTTATCCACCGACCAAGGTTCCGACGACATCTGCCATAAGAGCGACGCAATACCCGCATCAGAGTTGCCGACACGTTTGAGGTCGAACGGTCTCCCTCCCGAGGCATGCACGCCGAGTGCCACGTCAGCCAAGAGGGCCAAGAGATTCGCCATCAGCTCGTTGTCAAGGACCCACAGGTCGCGATCCTTCAGCAGCTCGATCTTCCGGTCGAGTGCCGCTCTCACGTAGGTGCTATACAACGCACCAACGGAAAAGTCATGATCTGGAAGCGTTCCAAGTGAGGCGGTGATCATCTGAAGAAACAATGGCTTGGACGCCAACCCCACCGGATCGTAGAGTCCACGAAGCCGGCTAAACTTCTCACCCTCACCCATCTGTTCCGCCTTCCGCCCTAAGAAAGCAATTGTCTCCGTCCTTGGAACCGAAGTCAACCTAAAGACCTCCGGTTCTCCCAGCGCCTCATGGAGACGCCGCCTGACGCGCGGGGACTCAACACACTGGTCACGCGAGGTAGCCAGTAGCTGCACGTCGCCGAGCGCGGCAACGAGCCGCCTAAGGCGTCGTACATTCTCTGTAAGCGTGCGATCATCGAGGGCTGATGACATCTCATCGATACCGTCAAGAATGACAAGACGCTTGGAGTGAGCAGCGCTCTTGATCCAGTCTGGCCACGTCACGCCGATACGGAGCAGCGTGTGACTGATGAGATCGTTTGGGTCGCAACCTTCGGGGAAGTCTCGGAGCAGAATCCGTAAGACAACCCATGGTAGCTCGCCCGGATGACTCGTTGGCTCACCATGAAGAGACCGGGCAAATAGGTACGTGAAGACACTCTTGCCATCACCGAAATCGCCTAGCAGTAGCGCCGATTTGGTTGTCGGCTCAGAGAGCATTCCGCGGACATTGGTGTGAAGTGTCCCTTGGAGGAGTACGCCAGTCTCATCGGCCGCTCGGACGTCGACATGCTCAGTCCATAGCGTGTCTAGGTCGTGAAGGGATTCATCGTCGGCACACAGCAGCTCGGCGTCTGCGCGATACCGGCGAACCGCGGTCGGTAGCTTGGATTCGTGTCCGAGGCGCGACAGCCATTGTCGGCGAATCTGATCGCGGTCTATCCCACCAATCGGTTCGTGGCCATAGATTTCTTGAAATACATCCGGTTCGAGAGCAAAGAGTTGATCGACATTCGCCTCTGGGGACCAAACGTGAACAGAAAACGGATACGTTCCGTTGTCTGCCCAGAACCGCAGCATGTTGGCAAGATCATTCGACGGATCAGCAGTTGGACTAAGCAGAATCCAATGATCTATCGGCGTCGATGATGACGCCATCTGCGCTTGGGCGAGTTTGGTTGTTACTGGATCGGAACTAATGGGCTTTGAGTAGTACTTGCACTCGACGTGGCATCGGAGGTCGGTGCCGTTCACCAGACAGTCGAAGTCGATGTCTCGACCGTACTGAGAACCGGCTCGTTGCCTTCGCAGTCGTTTCAGAAGATGGTCCTCTGAGGGTTTGTCGAACGTGAAGAGTGATGTGAGGATCCGGAGGAAGGCGCGTTCGAGGTGATCGCCCCGTTGCTGGGAGTTCTGGTTCCTTTCGGTGGAGGGGGGCACTTTGGAGGGGTAGTCGTTCATCGATGAGGATGTGGTCGTTTCTTGGGTCGAGTCCGAGGTTGGGTGAACCGGCCCGTCCAGCACGCGCCGAGGAGCGGTACCAAGAGCAGACTTCGAGCGCCAAGACGCTTCTGCCCAGAGGCGCAAGTTCCGAGGGACCTTGGATGCACTCGGGAGGAGTCCGTCGACTTCAAGTATCTCGCCCTTAATGTCTCGCCAGAGTGTCGGGTTGGTTCGCTGCAATGAGCGAGCCGCTTCGTGCGCGAGCCTTGCTTGTCCAGTGCTGGCAGCAGACAAGAGAAGAGACTCGGGAGGAGGCTCGAATGCGATCCCGTCCCAGTGACGTTCGCGGTCGTCCTCAAGGGCGAGACGAAACTGCACCAGCAGTGCAGGCCTGTCGGTGATGCCCGTCGGGTCGACGGTGTCTGCAGCAATACCAAGCGCTGTCAGTACGTCAGTAGTGGGGGGACTCCCGTCTTGGACGCCGGACGGGAGAGCGACACCCAGAAGGTCCAGAGCTACCCGCGCACATGTCTCAGCGCCGTGGTGGGCGATGACGAGGTCGGCGATCGCGCGATAAGCGGCGGATCGTCGTTCGGTGACGGAGCAATATATGGGAATCCACTCACGCGCATTGTCGTCCAGCAGGACGTCCATCTCATACAGGAGAGCCTTGAGCGGAGATGTCCGGCCATTCGCGATTTCGATAGAGTCCCTATCGTCCCACCCTGACACCCTGCCGACGGTAGCGCTGATTTCGCACCCTGCAAGCCAGTCCCGAGGATGCAACGTGACGGACAGACTCGACTGCGCCGTCGCAAGTGCATGGCTCAAGGCTGAGCCCGTAGTCGAGTTCCATGTGGGAGGTCGCCAGCCGGGTCCTCCGATGCGACCAGGTCGGGCAGAACTCGGCTTCAGGCCGTGCCCACCCCCGTAAGGTGGATGGAGCGAGGACGGACGACGTTCGCCCAGTCGCCATGCGGGACGCCCGCCTCGATCTCACCCGTCACGGTGCAACCGTGGGAAGCGATCTCGGGTGCGACTCCAGCGGGCTCACGGCACTTGGGGCCCACTCACCCGGCAGCGGTCGAACCGGTGGCCAACGGCCGCCGAACGGAACGCAAATCGGGCAACGAACCGGGATTGCAGGGATAGTCGCGGAGCCATAGGTCGATGACGATGACGTCGGCGCGCATGATCCGTTTGATCGCCTGGCCTGTGGTGTCATCGTGGCTACCGGGTTGTCGGTGCTGCCGTGAAGGGAGAAGCGACACGCACGCTCGCAGCCGCGACCGGGATCGAGTGCGAGACGGTCGCCTGGTATCTCGCCCACACCGACCCGAGAGGGCTGCCGCTCGATGCGCGGACGATCCTCGTCGTCGACGAAGCGTCCACGCTCTCGGACCGCGACCTCGACAGCCTCATGAGCATGGCCACCACCACGGGGGCCAGCCTCCGACTCATCGGCGACCCGGCCCAGCACGGCGCCATCGCCGCCGGCGGCATGTTCCGGGTGCTCTGCGAGCGCCACCCGCAGCACACCCCGGAGCTGATCACCACCCACCGGCTCCAGAGCTCCCACGACCGCGCCGCCGCTCAGGCCCTCCGTGAAGGGCGGATCGACGAGGCGTTCGACGAGCTGGCGACTGCCGGCCACCTGCATGTCGTGGGCGACGACCTCACCATGTACCGCCATGTCCTCGGCCGCTGGTGGGATGCCCACCGAGACGGACTGGATCACCCGATGGTCGACCGCCGGAACAGCACCCGCCTCCAACTCAACCGCCTGGCCCACCTCCTCCGCCAAGTGAACGGCGAGCTCGGCGACGAGGAGATCCCAGCCAGCGGAGGTCGCTCCTTCGCCGTGGGCGACCGCATCACAGCCCGCGCCCCGAACCGCGATCTGCACGTCGAAGGCGACCGACGCGCCTACGTCCGCAACGGCGCGCTCGGCACCGTCGTCGCCGTCCACCAGGACCGCCGGGATCGCTCGCTCGACACGCTGTCCGTGACATTCGACGGCATCGGCTGCATCGACATCCCACGGAGCTTCTTCGACCTCCACCGGACCCCGGCCGGTCGGCCCGAGGTCGGCATCGACCACGCGTACGCCCTCACCAGCTACGCCGTCCAGGGCTCAACCCGCGACATCTCGACGAGTCGAGTCGACGCCACCGCGACGCGCGCCGAGACCTACGTCGACATCACCCGGGGCCGCCACGAGAACCACCTCTACCTCACCGCAACCACCGACCCTCTCGACGGCGAGGCCCTGCCCCGCATCCCGCCGGCGCCCGCCGAACTCGCCGTGGCCGAACGTCTGCACCGCTCCACTGGCGAGCTGACCGCGTGGGAGCTCGCTCACCCCGCCGAGCTGAACGGGGAGCGGGAGCAGGCTGTCGGGATCTGACGTCCTCGCGAAGTGGTGGCGCCCCTAGGGGCCTACGTAGGCAGACCACCGCCCCCATCGAGGAGAACCCGATGTCCGCCACCAAGACCGACACCTCGACCGAGGTGCTCACCATCGACGAAGCCGCCGCCATCCTGCGCATCAGCCGCAACGCCGCCTACGCCGCCGCTCGCCAGTGGCGAGTCACCGGCGGCGAGCACGGCATCCCCTGCATCGAGATCGGCCGCACGCTGCGCGTCCCCCGCAGCGAACTTGACCGCCTACTCGGCCGCCCTGCCTGACGACGCGCTCCGGTTGCTCTTCGATCTGCGTTTGCCTTTCGTTCGGATGCTGGCCGACATCGCTGCGACGACCGAGATCGTTGAGGGCAAGCTGCGGAGCCCTGTCGAGGTGCTGACGGTCTGGGACGATCAGGCGGCCGCCTCCCTCCCAATGGGTGCGAACATGAGGGCGCTAATCGCCGAGGCCCTGGACACGGGTGCGCTCGAGAACCATCGAGACACGATCCACCGTGGATTGTTGCAGCTGAGAACAAGCTGGGTTGGATCGATCGACTAGACTAGGCGTCCCGGGTCTGGCGCAGGATCTCGATCCGGTGGGCGATGAACAGCACTCGGCGGAACTCGGGCCGGACGGTGTGGGAACGCCGCCACCCAGGTCTTGGCCTATAGCCACCAGTCGGTCGCCATTGGAGGCGGCTACTCACGCTGTCACTCTTGGTTGCTCCTTTCCAAGGCTGCAAGTGTCTCCCACACGAAGTTCGCGAGAAGCGACTCAGAACGTGCTACAGCTGGATCGAATGAACCGAGTTCTTCGACCACTGCCGCGAGCACAGTACTGAGGGCACTGTCGAGTCGACCGAGATCAACTACCACAGCCGGAGCGCTATAGAATGCGCCCGAGCTAGTCACCTCGCGCACCTCGCGCATTACATCTTCTGGCCTTCCCTTCTTCATGTACATCATTACCCGCTCCTCAAGCTTGTCCGCCTGGGGGTACGAGTGTCGGCCCCGGCCTTCGGTGCGCCTCTCGGACTCCCGTAGGGCCCGCTCCGCCAAGTCAAGCGTCTGATCTATAGGTTGCTTGATCAGCTCAATTCGTGAACAATGGTGGTCCCACTCGCGCAGTCGCTCAGCTGCCTCATCAAGCTCATTGGTCAATGCACCGTAGGTTCGAAGCATTGAGTACAAGGCCAGCAGATCACTTCGGCTGACAGATCGAGCACCCCCTCCGTACGCAAACGCGAACTTGCGGATACGTTCTATGAGCGGAGCAGACGCATCCAGCTCTGAGGGCACGATTGAATCTCCTTAGGTTGAACAGCAACTATTTCTCGGCGTCAACGAAGGGCGCGAAGTTCTGCTCACAGAACGCATGAACCCTTGCCCGCAGAACCTTATAGCTACCTGTTGGGTATGTGACGCATTCCCAATTTCGCAGGTCGCTGGGGATCTTCAGGGCCATGCTCTCGGAACACACAAGTAGGGTGTCCTTGTTGCGTCCGAACGCCAGCCCCAACTCAAAATACACATTCAGGTTCGGGTCATCCACCTTGACAACGACCAAACGCGCGCGATCTACCTGCTGGATCACCTTGTCGAGTATCTGTCCAGACCGGAGACTGTCATCACCTCGGACGGGATTGAAACCGAAGTCTACAAGGCCAGGAGACACGCCATAGAGCCATGCGTTCTGGTTCTCGTCTGCCTGAGAGAAGTGCATGACGGTGAATGCCATACGTTCATCTACCTGCCAAGGTCGCCCGATTGCTTCATTTCGTACCTGATCGAGAATTCTCCTCATGGCTTCCAGCATCGCGCTATCCGCCCCATGCGTCCTCAGATCAGCCATGCACCTTGGGCAGATGCTTCCCGCCAACATGCCAAAGCGAATGTCTGGTTTACTCATAGACATGTCGAAGAGGCAGCCGAGAGGCGGCTCATGGACCATCCGGGAAACCATGGTTTCAGTGAGGTCGCACGCGCTCTGTACAATGCTCTGCGCTATCTGGTACGTAAGATAGCACTTTAGCGATGGTGGGGCGAAGAGGTCCTCCCAATCGGAAGTGGTGATGATTGACACGTTTCGGCGCTCGTGGGAGAACCAGTTGTCGACGAAGGGAGCGTCAACAATGGCAACCTCTATTACTTGAGAATTTGGCGCTTCCTGGCAGATCCGATCAATGATTGCGTACGGATCGATCAGCTGTTCACCGATAGGCAGCGCAGAGTCCTCGATAAGGCGCAGCTGAAATTCCCGTTGTAGAGCATTTATGCGACTCACCACGTCGGCTACCCTACGCAAGTGCTCTGACTCCGGAGTCACACGGACCGCCACTTCCCGCATCGACCCAAGCGTACCAAATGTCGTTGCACGGGACGAGCAGATGATGCGCGACGAGTACCTGCAGGAAGACTGGGGCTGGACTGCCCGTCCCGACTGCGCCGCCCCAACGGCCTCACTTGAGGCACCGAGCCGCCGAGCCGCCGACGATCTTGACGAGGTCCACGGCCGACCGGCCGTCCGCATTCGCTGCGCCCTGACATCATTTGGCGTCGTATCGTCTCGCACGGAGGGGAGCCGCTCGTGAACCGGTGTGACGAGCGTGGCTGAGGACGAGGTCGCCGCCAAGGTCTTCGTCTGCTACGCGCGGGAGGACTTCGCCTTCGTGCGCGACGAGCTGAGCCCGGCATTGGCGGGCCGGGGCGTCCGCGTCATGTTCGATCAGCAGGACATCGAGCCCGGCGAACGGTGGAAGGAGCGCATCCACGTGCTCATCGCCGAGGGCGACGCCATCCTCGTCGTGCTCAGCCCGGAGGCCGACGACTCGATGGAGTGCGCCGCCGAGTGCGAGAAGGCCGCGGAGTTCGGCAAGCGGATGGTGCCGATCGTCCGGCGCGACGTTTCCCTCCCGCCGAGGCTGCCGGTCGGCCAGCTCCAGTTCACGAATTGGCGGGACGGCGATCCGGCGGAGGCTGCGCTCGACGACCTGGTGAGCGCGGTGGTGGCCGACTACGAGTGGGTGCGCCAGCACGCCAAGCTCGCCGACGCGGCGGCGACCTACGCAGCCAGGCCCAGGTCCGAGAACCTTCTCCGCGGCGCCAACCTGCGTCAGGCGGCGCGGTGGCTCGCGCGTCCGCCCTATCCCGAACCGGCGCTCGGCATGCGCCAGCGGGAGCTGATCCGGGCGAGCCTCCTGAGCCGTCGGCGCACCCGGATCTCGGTGGTCGCAATCGTCGCAGCCGGCCTGGTCGTCGTCGGCCTGCTCGGCTGGAGGGTGCACGACAACCGTCTTGCCCGCGACCGTGCGGAGGACATCGCCCTCGCGGCGCGCCTGGCGTCCGACGCCGAGCAGGCCGTGGCCCGCGACGACGCCGAGCTGGGGGCGTTGCTCGCGCGCGAGTCGTACCTCGGCGGTCTGGCGACGGACAGTGCCGCGCGGACCCGGGCCGACGCCGCCCTGCGGGCCGCGCTCGGCGAGCGGCCCTCCCGGTCGTTCCTCGCCGAGGACCCTGACGATCCGGCCGGTGGTGGCTACACCACGATTGCCGTGAGCCCTGACGGAGATCACCTGGTGTCCGTCGGCGGCACCCCGAGAGCGTGGGACCTCACGGCCAGCCCGCCGCGTCCCCGTGTGCTCGATGGCATCGACCCCACCGACCGGGCCGTCGCCTTCAGCGGTGACGGCAGGTTCCTGGCCGTGGGCGGGGAGCAGGGCCTGACCCTGTTCCGGCTCGACGACGATCTCGTGCGCGTCGAGCACACCTCGCAGCCGGTCGGTTTCTCGGTCGCCCTCGACGAGGCGGGGGACCGCTTGGTGGCGAGCCTCGACGGCGGCAGGGTGCTCCTGTGGGACCTCTCCCAGGGCCTCTCGAGCACGCCCCGCGAGATCGAGGTCCCGGGCCAGGGACGATCCGTCGCCCTGAGTGCGACCGGGTCGAAGCTGGCCGTCGGCACCTTCGGCGGACGGGTGCTCCTGTGGGACGACGGCGACTTCACCACCCCCGCCCGTTCGGAGCGCTTCGGGGTCGCACTCGTCGGTGCCCTCGCCTTCACCCCCGACGAGGCGTCGGTGGTCGCGGGGACCGAGGAGGACGTCGAGCTCCTGGACCTGTCCAGCGGCTCGACCAGGTCGCTCGGGGCCACCGAGAGCAACGTGGCGGCGGTGGCGGTCAGTCCCGACGGCGCCCTAGCCGCCGCCGGTAGCGGCCAGGCGGTGCGGATCTGGTCGCTCGACGACCCGTCTGCGCGGCCACAGGTGCTGCGGACGACTCGAGAGGTGCAGTTCGCCAACGTCTCGTTCATCGCGGAAGGGCGGGAACTGGTCACGCGGACCAGCGACGGCGAGGTGCGGGTGTGGGACCTCCAGCCGCCGACGGACGACGAGGTCGGCACCGTGCCCGCGCTCTTCAGCACCGACGACCAGAACCAGGTGTTCGCCGCCGCCGTCGACCCTGAGGGCGAGCTCGTGGCCACCGGCGGTGAGGCGGGGCGCGTCCGGTTGTGGGATCGTCGGGGCGACCCACCCGAGGTCGTCGCGCTCAGCGAGGAACCGGTCTTCGCGGTCGCGTTCTCCCGTGATGGCGAGACGCTCGCCGTGGGTGGCCTGGAGGGCCTCTGGTTCATCGAACTCTCGGGGCGCGACCCGAGGGTCGAACACGCCATGAACGACCGCAACGTGCGCGCGTTGGCGGTCAGTCCCGACGGCCGGTGGCTGGCCGTGGGCGACCACGAGGCGGCCGTCGAGCTCTGGGCCTTCGATGCCAGTGCAGACGAGCCGACGCACTCGTGGCCGATGGCCGGATCGGTGAGCGGCGTGGCCTTCGGCCGTGACGGTGGCGAGGTGGCGGCGACGTCGTTCGATCGTCTTCGCGCTTGGTCGGTCCCCGATGGAGAGGAGGTCCTCACGGTCGCCGGTCTGCGAGTGGCGTCCATCGCCTACGGGCCCGACGACGAGATCCTCGGAGCCAGGGCCGACGGCTCCCTCGTCACCGTGGGTCCCGACGGCACCCGCGAAGTGCTCACCCCTCGTGGCGAGGAAGGCTATTTCGGCGGCGCGATCGACGTCAGCCCCGCCGGCGACCGGGCCGTGATCGGTGACGCGGAAGGTCGCCTGGCCTTGTGGGACGTGGACAAAGAGCAGGTCATGGGGGAGCTGCCGCGGCACGAGGCCGGGGTGGACGACGTGATGTGGGCGCCGTCAGGGTCATGGGTCGTCTCTGCTGGCGAGGACGGGACGGCACGGGTGTCGGTGACCACGGACACGCTCGCGGAGCGGGTCTGTGACCTCGTCTGGCAGAACCTGAGCCTCGCCGAGTGGGCGCTCTACATGGGTGACGAGCCCTACCGGCGCACGTGTCCCGATCTGCCCAGTGGTCTGGGCGCGCCGGCCGACGCCGACGCCACCTTCTCACCTACGATCCGCGACCAATGATCGTCGTCCACGCCGGCAATCGCGTCGACGAACCCGGCCGTGCGCCGGCCCGTTTCCCGGCCGGTCGCGTGGACGCGGTGCGTGGGCGGATCGGCCAGCTGCTCGACCTCCTGGAGCCGGCGGGCGTGGTGACGGCGGCGGCCGCCGGCGCCGACCTGTTGCTGGCGGGTGCGGCCATCGATCGGAAGGTCCCGGTCCACCTGGTGCTGCCGTTCGACCGCGATTGCTTCCGGGAGGAGTCGGTGGCCGACCGTGGCGAGCGGTGGACGTCGGCCTACGACCTCGTGCTCTCAGCCGTGGAGGACGACCGCGCCGGCTCGATCCTCGAGCTCGACCTGGCGCCGGACGACGCCGGCTACCGCGACGGCAACCAGGCGTTGATCGATCGTGCGGTGCAACTCGGCGGGAGTCGTGTCCTCGGTGTCGCGGTGCGTGCGCCCGGTGGCGACGGCACGAGTGTGACCGACGACTTCGTCGAGCGGGCGCAGGCGGCCGACCTGTTCCTCATCGACATCGATCCGAGCCGCGGAGGCACCGATGGCCATCGATGAGAAGCAGCCGCTGGAGCTGATGATCTCGAGTCGCTGCCAGACCGAGATCCGCAAGGACGACGCTGGCGCCACCGAGACCCTCTCCGCCCTACGGACTCGCGCGAAGGCGCACCTCGAGTCCTCGTTCTCGGAGGGCACCGAGCGGCTCTTCGACGTCTGGATAAACGAGGACGAGCGCGACCAGACGCTGGACGAGAGCTGGTACTCCGCCAGCGAGGAGCGGGCCCGGCGGGCCGAGCTGGTGATCGTGCTGTTCACCGGCGACTCCGGGAGCCGCCGCACCGGGACCATGGGCGTCTGCCACGCCGAGCTCGTCGCGGCGCTGGCCGACACCCGCACCAAGGTGCGCCTGGTGGACCTGCGACCGGCGATCAGCCACATCGTGGACGACGCGGCGGACCATGCCTTCGTAAAGGACGTCACCGGGCGGGGCTGGGTCTTCCAGGAGGCGTCGACGGGCGACGCCGCGGTCGCGTGCATCGCGGGTGAGGCCCTGGCCGCCGTCCGGACGCTGGCGCACCACGGCTCCCTCGACCTCCGCCGCAGCTCGAAGAGCGGGTCGGAGATCGAATGGGGGCGCAAGCCGTTCGACGAGCGCAAGAACCTGATGGAGACCACCCTGGTGAACGCGCTCGGCGAGGTGATGGGCCCTGATGATGCGGCCGTCGGGCCGACGCCGCCGCGTGGACGGGCGGCGATCGGCGTCATCCGCGGGCGGCGGGTGTTGTTCGTCTGCCACGGCGCCCCCCAGGGGCTCGCCCTGGCGGCCTCGCGGGAGATGGTCGGCCAACCGTTCCTGCAGGACCACCTGCTGGCATCGGGGCTGAAGGCGAGCGGCAAGGACGCGGTGCTGGGGCCGGTGCACGTCATCGCGTCGATGACGGCACCCACCGAGGCACAGGCGCGCCGTCTGCTCGGCTTCCCGGACGCCACGGTGGTGAAGGACGCCTGGGGCGTGTGGGTGTCCGATCCGCTGCAGCGGATCCAGATGGTGCTGCTCGACCGGTGCACGAGCGAGTCGGCGGTCCGGGCGCGGGTGCAACAGGCGATCGACTGGCTGGGTTCGACGGGCGAGGACGCGACGCTGCTCGAACGGGCGGAGCGCCGGGCTCGGATCGTGTTGGCGATGGCATAGGGAAGCAGAACAGGGGCCGACAGATGGCTGCACCACTGGTGGGACCGGAAGCACACGGCATCACGATCAGGGGCGAGAACCTCACGTTCCGGATCGACGAGGGTGTGGGCGCCACGGCGCGCGGGGGTGTCGAGGACGACCGGGTGAGCGTCGATCTGGCCGGCCACAGCGGGGTCGAGGTCCTCTCGCGCTGCACGCTCAGCGGGCTCGAGCTGACTGCCGCCGGCACCCGAGGCGGCGGGGGCGGCAGCGGCGAGGGGGCGGTCCTGGTGCACGTCGGCGACACCGAGCCCGACGAGCGGCGTGTCGTCCTCATCGAGGAGGACGGCGAGTTCACCTGGGGCCTGCCCGACGGATCCGGTCTCGTGCGGCTCCCCGTGGAGCCGGTGCCCGGCAGCCGCGGCTTCATCTCGAAGGCGGTGCACAGCGTTCTGCGGGTGGTCGCCCTCAAGACGGTCGGCGTCGTGGTGGGCGCCGGCACCAAGGCGTTGGTCGGCCGGTGGGACGAGAAGAACCACGAGTACGGCCTTCGCCCGTGGACACCCCAGGACTTCCACAAGGCCACCAAGGAGCGGCCCGACTACGCGCGTTTGGCAGAGAAGCCGGCCCTGCTGGTGATCCACGGCTTCATGGGCTCCATCCACGGCTCGTTCGGGTCGCTCAGCCCCGACGTCGTCGCCGGCTTCCATCGCGCCTATGACGGGCGCACCCTGGCGTTCGACCACCCGACCTGGGTGCCGAGCCCGAAGGAGAACGCCGAGAAGCTCCTGGAGATACTCGACAAGGCCGATGCGGGGCCCTTGACCGTGGACATCCTCTGCCATTCGCGCGGCGGCCTGGTGGCGCGCGAGTTGGCGCAGCGTCTGAAGGATCCCCGTCTGCAGGTGCGAGCCATAAACTTCGTGGCCACCCCGAACGCCGGCACGCCGCTCGGCGACCCCGAGCGGCCTGCAGCGCTCCTCGACGCGGTCACCAGGCTCGCCTCGTGGGTCCCGGTGGCGGGGGATGCGTTCGAAGTCGCGCTCGAGCTGGTCAAAGACATCGTGTTCGGGAGCGTCCTGGGATCACTTGCCGGCCTCGTCTCCATGAATCCGTCGGGCCCGTACCTGAAGACGCTGAACGCCCTCGACCTGCCGGAGGATCTCGTCCTCCGCTCGATCTCGGCCGACTTCGAGCCTCGGAACGATGCCGGCATCGTGCGCACGGCGCGCGACCTCCTGGTCGACACCTACTTCGGCGCCGCTCGCAACGATCTCATCGTCCCGACCTTGAGCACCATCGTTACCGACGGCAAGTTCGGTGTGCGGGCCGGGAATCGACTCGTGCTCGACAGCTCCTGGGGGGTCGATCACAGCACGTTCTGGACCAACAAGCGCGCCCTCCGTCAGCTCTCCGACTGGGTGCGGCCCGACACCAAGGTCAAGCCACCGGTCCGGGTGCCCGACGCCGAGACCGAGGTGCAGGCCGAGATCGCGCTCCCGCCCGACATGCTCACGCTCGAGAAGGTCACGGCGAGCATCGCCGACCTGGCGCCGAAGGCCAAAGCCGCCCTCGAGCAACTCGTGGGCGGCCCCATCACCACCACGAAGCGCGTCGACGCAGCCAAGGGCACCGTCATCGTGTTGCCCGGCATCATGGGCACGCATCTCCGGGGAGGCGACGGGGAGCTGATCTGGGTCGATCCCCTCCGCCTGGCGCGCGGCCACTTCCCCGAGCTCATCTGGGGCGCAACGGGCATCGAGCCGAGCGGGCTCAACCGCACCTACCTGCCCCTCGTCACCAGGCTGGCCCACCGGTGGGACGTGTTCCTGGCGCCCTACGACTGGCGGGCGGACATACGCACGTCGGCGCAAGCGCTCGGCGAGCGGGTCAAGAAGGAGATCCTCGACGCCGACGACACCCGACCCGTGCACATCGTCGCCCACTCGATGGGGGGACTGGTGGCCCGCTCGATGGCCGTCGAGCGGGACGACGTCTGGGGCGAGATGGGCAACCCTCGGCGCGGGAAGGGCTCCGGTCGGCTCGTCATGCTCGGCACGCCCAACAAGGGCTCGTACGCGATGGTCCTCGCGCTGCTGGGTGAGGACATGGTGGTCAAGGGGCTGGCCGCCATCGACGGGAAGAACAAGGTCGAGCGGTTGCGCGACGTGATCGCGACCTTCCCCGGCGTCTACCAGATGCTCCCGGCCAAGGATGCGGCGCCGGACGACGACGAGCACGAGGCGCTGTACTCGGCGGCGAACTGGCCGCCGGGAACGAAGGTCGATCAGGCGCTGCTCGACAAGGCCGTCGCCTTCCACGAGCAGTTGCGCGACGTCGGAGATCCCGAGCGACTCGTCTATGTCGCGGGGTACGGGCACCCGACCCCGTTCCGGTTCGAACGCACACCCTCGGGTGCGTTCACCCTGGGCAAGTGGAGCCGTGGCGACGGCCGGGTGGCCCTCGCGCTCGGGGACCTCGGCAGCAAGGTCGCGCTCCGGTTCTCCACGGCCAAGCACGGTGGGCTCCCCGGCGCGCCGGACGTCCTCAACTCGATCGACGCGCTGTTGACGAGCCCGGACTTCAACCCGACCGGACCCCACACGGACGAGAGGCTGCCGGTGCTCGGCACCACCGAGCCGGTCCGCCGTGGTGTCGATGATCTGCGCCGCCCACCCATGGTGCCGGCCGAGTACTTCGATCCGGAGCCTGCCGGCGCCACTCGCGGTGAGGTGGCCGTCACCCACTGGCGCAACGCCGGACGGCTGCTCGACGAGGCGCTGACGACCACCCTCGGCGGGGGGGCGCCGCCGTCCGATCAAGCCCGCGTGTCCGTGCGAGTGCTCCACGCCAGCCTCGAGCAGGCCAGGCACCCGGTAGCGGTCGGGCACTTCACCGGGCTGCCACCGGGTGGGAGCGAGCGCTTCCTGGACACCAAGCTCGGCGGCGCGCTCCGCGCCCGTCAACGCCTCGGTCAGTACCCCGAACGGCCCGGCGCGGCGCTCTACGTCGCCGCGCCTCCCGGCCGCCGGCCGTCCGGGGGGGTGGTGCTCGGTCTCGGTGACTTCGGCAGCCTCACCGTCGCCACGCTCGTCGAGGCCATGTGCAACGCCACGGTGGCCGTCATCCTCGATCGCCGCGATCACCTGGGTGCCGACGAGCCCGGCTTGCCGGTGGAACCCGGCGAGCCCGACGACGACGCCAATGAGCTGGGGATCTCGGCCGTGCTCGTCGGCACGCCGGGTCGGCGAGGGGTCAGCATCGAGAATGCCGTCGTCGCGCTCGTCGAGGGCGTGCTCACGGCCATCCGTCGCATCGACACGGAGAGCCCCGAGTCTCGCCCGGACCGCCTCGAGCTGGAGATCGTGGAGCTCTACGAACAGCCCGCCGAACAGGCCGCCCTGGCCGTCACCCGACTGCCGCAGCTGCTCGATCCAGACCTCCTTGGTCGGGTCGAGCTCAGGGTGGGCGATCGGATCGACAGTGGCGACGGCCGGCGACCGGGAGCGCCGCAGGAAGGCCAGTCGGGCACCCCGTGGGTCCGGGTGCTCGCCGAGATCAACGACCCACCCTCGTCCGCCGACGGGACGGCCATCGACTCGCCGGTGAGGACGATGTCGTTCTCCACGCTGACCCGGGGCGCGCAGTCCAACATCCTCCAGCACGACCTCGATCTGGAGGCGGTCCGGGAATACGTCGCTGGCGCGATCGGCCACAGCGATCGATCGCAGCAGGTGGGGGTGACGCTCTACGAGATGCTGTTCCCGAGGCGGGCCAAGCTCGAGCTCGACCGCTCCGAGAGCATGCACCTGCTCGTGGACAAGCACTTGGCCGCGATCCCGTGGGAGCTGTTGCGGGGCTCCTCGGCCGGGGGCGAGCTGGAGCCGTTGGCGCTGCGAGCCGGTCTGTTGCGCCAGTTGCGGAGCGAGGACCAGACGCGCGAGCGGTCGATCGGCCCGGCCGGGCGCAGCGTGTTGTTCATCGGGGATCCGCCCACCATCTACAACCCGCTCCCGGGGGCCCGCCGGGAGGCGACCGAGGCGGCAGACCTCTTCGAGAACCAGGGCTGGGACGTCGAACGCCGCATCTACGGGCCGCAGGAGACCGCCGGCGCCGACAAATGGCAGGAGATCCTCGACGCGCTCTACGCCAAGTGCTATCGCGTCGTGCACGTCGCGTCGCACGGGATGCTCGACGAGGACGAGCCGAGGCGGAGCGGGGCGGTGATCGGGCCCAAGCCACACCAGCGGCTGCACGCGATGGCGTTCGAGGCCATGACGACGACACCCGACCTGGTGTTCCTCAACTGCTGTCACCTCGGGCACATCGACTCGCTCCTCAACCGAAGCGAGGCCGAGCGCCGAGCGCTCTCCCAGCCGCACCAGGTGGCCGCGACGGTGGCCCGACAGTTGCTCCAGAACGGCGTGAGCGCGGTGGTGGTGGCCGGCTGGGAGGTCGACGACACCGCCGCGCTGGCGTTCTCCCAGTGCCTGTACGAGTTACTGCTCGAGGGCTACACGTTCGGCGACGCGGTCCGACAGGCCCGCATCACCGCCCACCGGGCCGACGGGGGCCGCACCAACACATGGGGTGCCTACCAGTGCTACGGCGACCCCGACTTCGAGCTGGCCACGGACGATCCCGTCCAGCACGTCCGGCCCACCGTGGTGGGCGCCTCGCAACTCGTTCACCAGCTCAACCTCGCGGCCGCCCAGGCGGGGACCTCGACCTCCGCCGCCCACCTCGAGGAGATCGCTGCCCACATCGACGACCTCGTCGAGGCGGGCCGGGCCTTCGGGTCGGACGGACGGGTGCTCGAGGCGCTCGGCGGGGCCTACGGCGAGCTCGGCAAGTACGAGCGGGCCATCGACGCCTACGGGCGGGCGCTGCAGGACGAGCGTGGTGATGTGAGCCTCCACGCGCTCGAGCAGCTCGCCAACTTCCAATCGCGGTGGGCCCAGGAGCTGGTGCGGACCGAACCGACACGACGGGCCGACGCGGTGAAGCTGTTCAGGAAGGCCGAGACGACGCTCGACAGGGTCGTAGCGCTCGCGGGAGACACCGCCGAGCGGTGGGCGCTCCGGGGCGGGCTCCACAAGCGGCGTGCGACGGTGCTGGAGGGACCTCATCGCCACGCTGCCGTGGTCGAAGCCGCCAGGGCCTACGGGGAAGCCTGGAAGTTGGGCGGCGGGGCGGAGGCGAAGCGCATGGAGCCCTACCACACGAACCTCTGGCTCCAGCTGGTTGTGCTCACGTCCGCGAACGGTGAACTCACGCCGGCCAAGAAGAAGATCCTGACGGCCCTGTACCGCCAGGTCGTGGACGAGGCGAAGACATCGACCGACTACTGGGAGACCGCCGCCGTGGCGGACACCGTCGTGACCTGCGCCCTTGCGGGAGGGCCGATCGATGGCATCGTCCTGCAGTACGGGGCGGCGGAGCAGGAGTACCGCAAGGCCTGGGCACTGCGGTCGAGTATGCGCCAACGTGACAGCGTGCTCGGCCACCTCGAAGATCTCGTGGACCTGGTACGGCCGGAACGGGTCGACGAACTGAAGAAGCTGGTCAACACACTCAGGAACGGGGTCGGCTCAGCCGGCGGCTGATCCGCCGCCGCCTGGTCCGCCGCCTCCTGCTCGGCGTCGGCACCCCGATACGCGGACCGGTTCCACGCCAACCAGGCGGCCGGCGGGATCTCAACGAAGGGCGAGGTGGTCACAGGAAGTGAGCCTGAACCCTACGCAATCTCGGTTGTCGGACCCCCTGGGTACGGTCGAGATCGACGATCAATCGCCAGACACGACTCTTCAATGCTGGTGCGCGACCGGTGCCTGCGCCCATCGGAGCAGCCCGGATGACCCTCCACGCCGTCATCGACGAATCCACCCGCGGCCAGCGTTACCTCATCTGTGCGACCACGATCTCCTCGGCCGACCTCGGTCCCACTCGTGCCGCACTTCCGATCACTCCGGCCACGCGGCCAGCGCCAGATCCACTTCGTGACGGAAAGCGACCAGCGCCGCCTTTCCCTTCTCAAGGAAATGTCCCTCCTCGAGGTTCGCTCGTACATCTACGTGGCGGAGCACCGCGATCAGGTCCTCGCTCGCGGCGCGATCGTGGCCACAGCAATCACCCAGTTGCATCGAGCGGGTGTGAGCCGCCTCGTCCTCCTCGAGTCTCGCGAAAGCCCCATAACGCAGCCAGAGCTGAGGCACTGCTGGAAGCCAGGAAGGCGATATCAGGTCAAGGTAGGAGGGTCCGCTCATTTGGGCGGCGGAGACACGTCAACCGACGGGGTGCCGAGCGAGCAATGGTAGATCGTGAACACGCCCAGAGGGCACCCGGCCGAAGCCGGACGGGAAGGCCCGACGCCCCGAAGGTACGGGTCCTAGGAATAGCGTCCGTCCCGTCGCATTCTCTGTACTGCGGGGTTGAATGGATCGATCGTGATCACCTCGTCAGGCGTGTGCATCGTGACCACATTGAACGCAGCACGAGCAAACGCCTCGAGCTCTCTGATGGCCTCGACGCCCGGCGAATCAGCGACTGTCACAACCGGCCGATACTGGTCAGCCAGGTCGAGGGTCGCGCCAGGACGCTTACCGACGAACCATTCGAGGTAGGCTTTGAATCTTTCGCGATTTAGTTGAAGGCGCTCATCTTGAGTATACGAACCTTGATTCCTAAGCGGTCCTAGAGGTTCTGGCCTTGCCGCCTTCGGCGCAGGACTCTCTCGAGGCGACGCCTTCTTGTGAGACTTGGACCCGGCAGACGATGGGGTCGATATCGCCATCAGGAAGTCGTGCTTGGGTGGATTCCAACGAGACGGAGTCAGTGGTATCTGAGCCCAGGTGGCAATGAGTTCGCCGAACTTGTCGAGGTCAGGATCACGATCCAGATGAACAGCCAGTCGATCTGCGAACACCTCCGGAAGACGCGATACCCCGACCCCCGGCCCAAGAACAGGCAGTACTCGCTGACTCCCTGAGTGCCATAAGGCGCCCGCCTCGTACGTGCACCACGCGCTGCCCTGGTATGCCTCCGTCACAACGAGCACAGCGGCAACCTCCTGGCGGCGCAACTCCTCCAGTAGGGCGGCGTTGATGTCACCGCTCGGAAGGATCGATGCCGTGTTTGGTTGTGAGGATGCAAATATCTGTTCAGGGTTCAACCTACAGCCGATGAGCAGCAGTTGAACCAAAGCCTTGACGAGCTCAGAGTCGTCGTGAGCGTGGCTGATGAAGATCCGTAGCTGCTCAGTAGTCATGAGATCACACTCGTTCCGCGCCGACATCCTGCGGTGCAGACGGTACCGCACAACCCCGGCACCCCAAAGGAGGTCGCCTTGATGGAGGGGGGTCCGCCCAGAACGTGCTCATTCCGTCAAGCGCCGACAGCCACCGGCGGCGGTCCTCGGTCCCCGGCGGGCCATGTTGCTCCGGCGGTCGATGTTCGTGCCCCCGGGGGTGGTGTAAGTCGGTGTCGGCGTCGTCCTCGACGTTGACGGTCAGTTTCGCTGCAAAGTGGCTGAACGGGTTCAGGCGCTCGCTTCGCTGGAGATGGTCCGCCGGTGAGGCAGGTGGCGCCAGGCCAACGCTCGACGCCCAGGCAGTGGATGGACGGACGGACTCCGAGGCCTGTTGCTCGTCGGCGCGGAACAGCTCGACGACAGCGGATGGGATCCCATCCACACCGCGCTCGACGCCGGTGATCCCGGCGACCAGGTCCGAGACATCTAGCCTAACCGCGAGTTCGTCTTCACCGATGCGCTCATGGACTTGATCCCAGGTAGCGGCTGTATGCCGCCAGCCACCGCCACGTCGCCTTGGGGTATCGCCGAGCCGCGTCCGACGCCAATCGTGCGCAGCGTCCATGGCGGCGACAAAGCCCCCCCTCCGTGGGCACGCCTGTACAGTTCATTGCCATGGCAACGAACATGTCCGCCGATCACAAGGATGCGCTCGCCCAAGGCCGCCAGCAGGGCCGTGCCGTACGCGTCTATCTCGATGCGTTGGAGAGCTCGAAGCCCAAGCGAGGTCGCAAGCGCACCCCCGAGTCCGTTGCCAAGCGCCTCGAGGCGGTCGAGTCGCAGATCCCCGACGCTGACCCAGTAAAGCGCCTGCAACTGACCCAGGAGCGGATCGACCTCCACGCAGAGCTCGACACCAAAGAGGAAACCGTCGACCTCAAGGCAGCGGAGAAGGACTTCGTCGCTGCCGCCAAGGGCTACAGCGACCGCAAGGGCATCAGCTACACCGCCTGGCGCCAGGCCGGCGTGCCAGCATCTGTGCTCAAGGCAGCCGGAGTCTCGCGGGCAGTCTGACCAGCACAGCCCTCGCCACAGACTGTGGCCTGCAATCACATGACCAAGCGCGCCGACGATCTCGTCTACGCGGTGAGATGGCGGATCAATTCGGCTCGGGTGTCAAGGGCTGACTCGAACCAGGCGTGGACGGTGACCCAGGTGATTGCCTGCTCTGGGCCGTGCTCCTCGTAGATCTCCATGGCCCGGGCGAGGAGATAGCCGAGCATCGGGTTGTCGGCCTCAGGCCAAGGCGGGTTGGGCTGAATCCTGGGTCGCAGCGCTTCGACGCCCTCCTGGCCGTCGATGTAGCTGCTCACGCGCTCAGCCCACAGTTGCAGGGCGGGACTTCCCTCGTTGTCGTCGAAGTAGCTCACATGACCATCTTTGTCCGGTCACCCGCACTCGGCGCCGCTACACGCGAGAAGGGGCCAGATGCAGCGCTCGGACGCCAGGTCCCTGTCGCGCTAGCCGAGCGGCGGTGGCGCCTATCGTGTCTCGGCTTCGCTCGAATCCGGGGAGGGACTGCTCGTGGCAGGGACGTCGTTCCAGTCGACGATGTTGTAGACGAGTCCAGCGAAGGTGGCGGCAGCCTCGGCCTGCATGCCCGGCAGGACGTGCTGGTAGATCGCCATCGTGAACGCGACGTTGGCGTGACCGAGCCGCTCGCTCACGACCTTCACCGGGATGCCAGCCTTGAGGAGAAGCGTGGCGTGGGTATGGCGCAGGTCATGGAGCGAGATGGTCGGGACGTCGAGCTTCGCCACCTTGCGGTCGAGCACCTGACTGAAGGACTGCGGGTGGATCCACGACCCGTCGGGCTTCACGAAGACCAGCTCGTCGCCTTTCGGGTCGACTCCGCCCTTCTCCTCGGCGCGCTGGATACGCCACGCCCTCAGTACGTCGACGGTGACCGCGTCGAGGTCGATGGTGCGGCGCCCTGTCCCCGTCTTCACGTCGGAGATTTCGACCTCATAGGCGATTGAGACGAGCGCCTGGCGCACCGACAGCCGCTTGGCGTCGAGGTCGACGTCGCACCACCTGAGCCCGAGGACCTCGCCCCGGCGCATCCCGGTATGCGACGACAGGTGGAACGCCGGGTGGAGCCGGTGGTCCCGCACGGCGTTGAGGAAGGTGCGGAGCTGGTCGACGTCCCAGGCCTTGATGTTGCCCTCCTGGCGGTTCTTCAACGACGGGGCGTCGGCGAGGCTGACGACGTTTCGGATGACGATGCCCTTGCGCTGCGCGTCGGCCATCGCCTTGTTGAGCATCAGGTGGATGTTGCGGACGGTCTTCGGCGCCAGGCCAACCGGCTTCTCCTCCTCGTCCTCGCCGTCGACTGCCGTTGCCCTCGAGGCCTTGCCTTTCGGCTTCTTGCCGATTGGCTTCTTGCGGCCCTCGGTCAACAGCGTTGCGTAGAACAGGTCGATGTCCTCGGCGGCGAGCTTGTCGAGCGGCCGGCGCCCGAGCGCGGGCAGGACGTGCAGGTCGATGTTGCGCCGGTACGAGTCGTAGGTGCTCGCCCGCACCCGCGACTTCTGGATCGGCAACCACCGCTCGGTGAGGTACTGGCCGAGGGTGAGCTTCTCGGTCGGCACCGGTTCGCCGTCGTGGCGGCGCTTGATCTCCGCGGCGAGAACCTTCTCGGCGTCAGAGCGCCTCGTCCCCGCGGCGATCCACCGCCGGCGCTTCTTGCCGGTGCCCGGGTCGATGCCGTCGTAGATGACGGCGTAGTAACGGTTGCCCTTCTTCTGGATGCCTCCGCGCATGGTGAGGTCCCTTTCGATGTGGATTCCGAAAGAGACGCCACGCAGCGGATCGAGGCCGTCCCCGAGGCGTCTGACGGGGCCGGCGCTGCTGGGATCCACCATACCGAGGCAGAACCCGAAGGTCGAGGACCGACCATCCGGGCCCGCCAACTCGCAGTCTCCCAGCGTCTCCGAGGCCGTCGGATGAAGGAGGGCAACCTGTCGTCGCGTGGCGTCCCGGACCGGTCCGTCCCGGCGCGGTCCACGCCGGAGTGTAGAAAAAGGTGTAGAAATCGGCCCCGAAAATGCCAGCGAGGCCCTCCCGGATCTCTCCGGAAAGGGCCTCTGACCTGGGACTTCGCTTGGTGGCGGGGGCAAGATTTGAACTTGCGACCTTCGGGTTATGAGCCCGACGAGCTACCAGACTGCTCCACCCCGCATCGAGCAGGGTAGCGGCGCCGGCGGCCGACGCCAAACGCCGTGGCCGATCTCCGAGGCAGCGCCCCGCTCAGCACCCGGTGGAGGCGGCCTGCACGCGGCAGGCCTCGGCCATGCGGGCCGGCGAGAGGGTGGTGACCCGCCGCCGGAGCGCCGTCCGCGGGAGGGTGTGGACGTTGTCGAAGTTGACCACGCAGTCGGTGGGCACACCGTCGCGTTCGGCCTGCAACTCGAGCTCCGACACCAACCCCCGGTTCGTGCGGGTCAGGGCCGCCACGACGACGGAGCCGATCCGGTCGGCCAACGGGTCTCGGGTCAGCACCAACACCGGACGATCTCCCCCGGGTGTCGCGGCGAACCAGACCTCACCCCGCCGCATCGGACCACGCCGCCCACTCCTCGGCCGCACCCCAATCGGCGATCTCGGCCAGCGATGACTCTCCGGTGTCGAGGGGCAGCGCCTCCCAGGTCTCGGCGTCTCGTTCGCTGGCTAGACGGAGCAGGTGCAGGCGCAGGGCCTCCCGCAGCAACTCCGACCGGTCGATCTCGAGACGTGAGGCCCACGCCGTTGCCTGGCCCGCCGTCGCTTCGTCGACCCGGAAGCTGAGCATCGTCATACAGGAAGAGTCTATCGTATGACACTTCATCGCCGTCTCCAGTTGCGCCAGAGGTGCTGCTGGAGTGGGAATACCGTCACACATGAGGCACATGCCCACATCGTGGTGAGGGGGTCTGACAACTCGGGGTGGGGCGTCGGCGGCGACCCGGGTCGTTCACCCTGGGGCAGGCTGGTGCGATGGACAACAGCGAGTCGGTGTACATCAGCCAGAGCCTCTCGGCGGTGAACCGTCGCATCGAGGCGGTCGAGTGGAACGTGGCCCGCCTGCTCACCCAGGCGGGGCTGAACTGGGAGGAGCCGCCGCCGCCGGAGGGCCCCGACGCCGAGATCGTGGCGCTGGTGCAGGCCGGCAACAAGCTCGAAGCCATCAAGCGCTACCGGGAGCTGACTGGCGCCGACCTCGCCACGGCAAAGGTCGCGGTCGAGCAGATGGGCTGAGCTCCCGCTCCTCAGGGCGCCGCCACCGGCAGCGTGATCACCAGGCAGGCGCCGGGCCGGTAGTCGGCGTCCACGGCGATGGTCCCGCCGTGGCGCTCGACCACCTCACGGGCGATGGCCAGGCCGAGACCGGTGCCGCCGGCGGCGCCCGAGCGGGCGTCGTCGAGCCGGGTGAAGCGCTCGAAGACCTCCTCGACACGGTCCGCCGGGATGCCGGGGCCGTCGTCGGCGACACGCAGCACCGCCTGATCGTCCTCCACCGACAGGGTCACGTCGACCCACCCGCTCGCATGACGCACGGCGTTCTCGACCACGTTGCGCACGGCCCGACCCAGGGCTCGCGCGTCCCCCCGCACCCGGGCGGGCCCGATGCCGGAGGCGTCGACCGTCACCGCTCCGCCGACGACCCGGTGCGCCTCGTCGAGCACCAGGTCGTCGAGGTCGACCACCGCCTCGTCGGCGCCGACGCCGGTCGGGTCGGCGTCGATCCGAGCCAGCAGGAGCAGGTCGTCGACCAGGCGCTGGAGCCCGTCGACCTCGTCCAACACGCTGCGGTGGGTGGCGGTCGGATCGGCGCCGGCCGGATGGGCGAGGTCCACCTCCAGCTCCGAGCGGATGCGCGTGAGCGGGCTGCGCAGCTCGTGGGAGGCGTCGGCCACGAAGCGCTGCTGGCGCTCGGCCGAGGACTCGACTCGCCCCAGCATGTCGTTCATGGTGCGGGCGAGTCGGGCCACCTCGTCGTCGCCGGGCGGTACCGGCACCCGCCGGTGCAGGTCCGAGCCGCCGATCTCGCCGACGCCGGCCCGGATCGCCTCCACGGGGCGCAGGGTGCGGCTCACCAGCCACCACACCAGCCCCGCCAACACGGCAACGACGAACGGTCCGCCGAGCAGGAGGGATCTGGCGAGGGCCCGGGTGCTGTCGGTGACGTCGTCGAGCGGGGCGCCCACGATGACCACCAAGGGGGCGTTCGTCGAGGGCACGGTGCGGGTGAGGAACAGGAAGTGGTCCCCGTCCTCGAGGACCGAGTCCGCCCTCTGGGTGGACGATCCGAGCGGGAGATCGTCCACCACCGCCGGCCGCCCCGCCAGGTTGGCGCTGGCGGCGACCACGGCACCGGTCGATCCCACCACCACCTGAGCGGCCGCGTCGTCGTCGCCCGCTGGGTCGAGCACTTCCGGCACGTCGCCCCGATCGGCGTCAGCCACGATCGAGTCGGCCTCGTGGCCGAGGGTCTCCTCGAGGCTGCGGGTCAGCGACCGTCGCTGCGCGGCCAGCAGGCCGAGGCCGGCCACCAGCAGCACCACGGCGACGGCCAGGGTGGCGACGAGCGTGATGCGGAAGCGGACGGAGTGGACGCCCGGCCACCGCGGCGGGCGGTCCCCGGTCACGGGCCCGCCATGCGGTAGCCCGCGCCCCGCACGGTCTCGATCGAGCTCACCCCGAAGGGCTCGTCGACCTTGCGCCGCAGGCGGCCCACGTACACCTCGACGATGTTGGGGTCCCCGTCGAAGTCGAAGTCCCACACCCCGGCGAGGATGTCGGCCTTCGACTGCACCTGGCCGGCGCGGCGCACGAGGAACTCGAGCACGTCGAACTCCCGGGCGGTGAGGGTGATCTCGTGCTCGCCCCGCGTGACCCGGCGGGCCGCGGGGTCGAGGTGCAGGTCTCCGAGGTCCACGGTGGCCACGTCGCCGGAAGGGGCCCGGCGCAGCAACGCACGGATGCGGGCGACCAGCACCGGGAACGAGAACGGCTTGCGCAGGTAGTCGTCGGCACCCGTCTCCAGCGCCTCGGCCTCGTCCTCGTCGCCGTCCTTGGCCGTCAGCATGAGGATCGGGGTCCAGTCGCCCTGCCGGCGCAGCTCGGCGCACAACCGGTAGCCGTTCACCCCCGGCAACATCACGTCCAGCAGGATCAGGTCGTACCGGCTCTCGGTCGCCCGCCAGAGCCCCTCGTCGCCGTCGGCCGCGACTTCGACGGTGAAGCCCTCGGCGCGGAGCCCTCGGGCCACGGCGGAGGCCACCTTCACGTCGTCCTCTACCATCAACAGCTTCACGACGGCCCGCCTCTCGCCGATCGACCCACGGGTCCATCTTGACCCCGCCACCTGACGGTGCGCTGAACGCGCCGGCGGCTGCGTCAGCGTCGGTTCAGGACCGCGGGCGCACCCTCGCCAGGACGACGTCACCGGGGCGTCGCCAGACCGAGGAGCTCCACCATGCGCACCACCATCAAGACCGTCGGCAGCATCGCCGTGAGCGCCGGGCTGGTGCTGACCAGCGCCTGCGGCAGCTCGAGCGACACCGGCGGTTCCGCCGCTACCCAGGCGGGGATCGAACCCACGACCACGACGGCCGCGGTCCAGGCGGTCATCGACCCGGGCGACGGCGGCGACTACCAGCCGGTGATCGACCCGGCCGACTTCGTCGACGCCATCGACAACCCCTACCTCCCCTTCGCCGTCGGCTCCCGGTGGGTCTACGAG
>RRZT011859291.1_pt1 | contig 27595 bp, 49 predicted proteins | sample 2165551 | NCBI WGS metagenome assembly RRZT01 (sample SAMN10456910, study PRJNA506462) | wastewater metagenome | biome: wastewater; feature: sludge; material: wastewater sludge; isolation source: wastewater sludge with Escherichia coli K12::gfp cells carrying plasmid... | place: USA: Moscow, Idaho... | reverse complement strand
TTTTTATTAACAACATAACATCTAACTTCTTCGGCTATATCTAATATATTACTAGACATATGTACAGCAGCAGTAATTTGATCTAATACAGTATTTAATTCGTTCTTTTCTGTTAAAACTTCTTTAAGTGTTTTTCCAGCTGGTACTAAAGTACCACTAAATAATTTTAAATCATCATTAGGTTTCATAAAGATATCTTTATGATATTTGTTATCTAATACATTCAAAAGATAAGAACTTAAAAACTTACCCTCAGTTTTATTTATAAGTTCTGAGTTTACAGGTAAAGCATCTAATCTAAAACTTCTTGCGTTGTATTGAATTGTATTTCGAAACGAACTGAGATTAGTACTCAATCCTTTTATAAACATATCTCGTAGGACTGGAATACAAACTCTTGTATATATTTGTTCTTCTGGGCTTACATCTTCTATGCCAGTAAGTTTTATAAAAGTTCTAGGTATACCATATATACCACGAACAGCGTCTTCTTTTTCGTATAAATAACCAAAAGGAATGATTTCAAAACCAGACTCAACTAGCTTATCATATTCTTTACTAAGTAAAGTCTCATTCCTTCGGTTGGTTTGTAGTAGTATTTTCATACCTTACTCATTTTTTCTATTTCTATTAATATTCTTTGACCACTAACAACACTACATGCAGTGCCAAAGTATGTCCGACAAGCTTTAAGTGTCTTCTTATCTATCTCAAAACCAAGTTGAGATGAGAATCTATATGCTCTAAAGATTCTTAAATAATCTTCTTTAATACGTTCGATAGCTTTACCATTAAATCGAATGATTTTATCTTCAATGTCTTTAAATCCTTTTCCTGTTGGGTCATAAAACTCACCAGTCCAAGGATCAAGATATAAAGAATTAATAGTAAAGTCTCTACGAAGAGCATCTTCTTCCATTGTACCTACTTGTACAAAATCAGGTCTACGACCATCTGTATATGTACCATCTTTTCGAAACAATGCTATTTCAAATTGTTGACCATTCTTTGAAGCTATCAATACAAAAAATTGTTTTCCAGCTTCATCAATTGACCAACCGTTTTCTGACAAAACTTTAGACACTTCATCCAAGTTTGCATCAGTTACTATGTCCAAATCCTTTGGTTGTCTCCCAAGGCGTAGGTCTCGAACACAACCGCCAACTAACAGTGAGTGTTGATTTGTCAGTGTCCGAAGGTGCAACATTAGCTCTAAGAACGTATTGTTCTCTGTCATAATACTGTCCATAAAATTCCTCCAGATGTTGTGTACATCTTTGCGTAATTTCTTGATAAAGTTGTTCAGTAGCTCCTTTACCAATAAAAGGATCTACAACTTCTAACAGATCACGTTGAATCTGTTTAGATAAATGTTGTAGAGTTATATGTGATAACGTATCGTTATTCATAATTAAAGACCAGGATGTAGATTCATAAAGTCAGTTGTAAGGACATAACAATTACAACCATAAATGGTACAGTATTGTCCGTTCTTTTGCTTAAATCCAAGGACAGTGAAAGATTCACCATCTGGTTCAATCTCAATAACTTGGACTTTAATAGGTCGAGCATACTTAACTCCTGGGAGATATAGTACTTCCATTCCTGCTACAACTTTATTCCCTGAATTATCAGTAGGGCTCATTAAACGTTGTTTACGATCTCTATCGTTCATATCGTAAGAAGAGATACCGTTTAACATCTTACCATTATATTTATAATTAGCCATGTCTTATACTCCCAGACATTGTAGAAATATTTCCAGAAACTTTTCCACCAACTTCTACACGACCAGACATAGTAGAAACATTTCCGTTTACATAGCCATGTACTTCTACACGACCACTTTGTGTTGATATATTGTTAGATACAGAACCATTAACAATTACATTACCTGAACTAGTTTTTACTGTAGCATTCTCACCATAGATACCTATGTGGTATTCTTTAGCTTCTGCTACATTAACAACATTTCCGTCAATTATAATTTTGTCACCATTAATAGTTACATTTGTACCTGAATATGTTACACCATTAATATTCACCATCTTCAATTTCCTTTGCGTCTTCAAATGAGACATCAATTGTTTCTGTATCCGTTGGATTATATCCATGATACGATTCCAATGCTTCTTCTTCTGAATTAGCATGTACTTCATAATATTCATATTGACTTCTTACTATAGTAACAAGAAAAGTTTTCATACAGGAAATACCTCTACAATTTCTTCTATATCAGATTCTATAAGTCTTCCGCAATAATTACGAACAGCTTCTTTAGCTTCTTCTTCAGATTCTGCTTGAACTGAGTAGTATTGAGAAACTCTGACAACTACTCCGTATTCTTTTAATTCTTCAGACATTACATTCCTTTTAATTTATTTGGGATGATTAATTGAGACATCCAATGTTCAGACGACAGAACATGGTTAGCTCTTACATATTTTGCTAAATGTTCTTGAAATTTATCATAATGAAAACTTTGAGCAGTTCTTATTACAACACCTTCTCCACCTTTATTAATAACATCTTTAGCATGGTTTTCAATAATTTCCCACCATTTTTTATAAGCTACTATACTATCAATTACAGGTACGTGTTGGATACCTAGTAAAGTAAACCAAGTAGAAGTTTCTTCAGCTGACAAGCATATGTTATTTTCATTCCAAATAGAAAAGCCATAGAAATAAGAATCTAAGTTATCATAAGAAACTGAATGTTTAGCAAATAAATTCTCACCACATATTCTCCAATTCTCTGGAATATTGTGTCCTATTTCAGATTGAAACCTTTTAACCCAATCTCTAGAAGGATGGTGTCTAGAGTCTAAACTTCTTGCATGAAGGTAATCACTATATAATGTAGTATTCTCTCCATCCATCTTTTCAGTTATTTGTATATTACGACCCTGAAAGAATTCTACATATTGTTTAGCAGTAAGCATTTTGTCATCAGACGTAGCTCCAGGACTAGATGGAATATGTAAGGTTCTTGGGTACTTAATTCTATTTAAGGTTGTCATAAATATCTACCAATTTGTTATAAATCATCATAAGTGTCATTAACATATATGTGATTATTACTTCGTAGGGTTCGGGATGAGTCCCAAACAAAAAGATACCAGCTACAGTGAAAATAGTTACGTATAGAAATAACTCAAGGAATCTCATAAGATCTTCTCGACTCTTCTTTAGTTCCATAAAATAGTCTGCAATTTTTATTATAATCTTTACGATATCTATTCATTTTCATTAATGCTTCCGTATAAGAATTACAACCAATTGAAATTAACTCTTGATTGTTCATGTAAATTACAAACCATTTGCTCATTTTTAATTACCTAAAAGTATGTCTTTAATTAAAATTAACTCACGCATATATTCAGTATTTTCATCAATAGCAGCTTTCAATAACTTATTAGTTGTTTGAAAACTATCTGGCATTTGATTAACAAACACAGTACTCATGATAATATCAGATTTGCATGTGTTAATTTGCTGATCTAAAAGCGAAACTAAACTATCTAAAGTCATAGTATTAACGCCTCTAGTTCAGACTCAAGTGTTCTGTACACATACAATAAATTAATATGTGTACATAATTTATCATTCAAATCATTAATATCTGTTTGATATGTAACGATAGTATGAACAAACTTAAGAATAGCTTCTCTTACTTCCGATCCAGAGATATCTGGATTAAGTAGAAGAATAGATCTAGTAGGATCAACATTATATATTAAGTCTCTTTTATGAGTTAATATAATTTCAGTTAATTCTTTTATTTCAGGGGTATACATTAATCTTCTCCACTGTCATACGTACCATCTAAGATATCATATAATCCGTGATATTGTTCAATGGCTCCATTAATCTTTTTAAAACAAATTAATCTATCTGTCTTAATAGTATATTCACTACTAGGACCTCTTTTCGCATTGAAAGTAACTTTAACCATTTTAGGAGTAAAGCCAGTTACAACTCCAAGGTGGCTATTAACCTTACCTGTATACGTTGTATCTGTCCAAATAACAATATCATGGTGCTCAATGGCAATTCCAAATTGATCAAAATACTCATTCGTCATCTATAGTACCCATATTTATGTAAAGAACTTGTACAGCTTCATCAGGAGAAGGATATTGAAAGTTTTCAATCATACGAGTAATAACTTCGTCAGGTACAGCAAACTCTCTGTCTTTATTCTTAGCTCTAATATTCTTTTCTTTATCTAATAAAACAAATAAAGAAGTATAAGCACCATAAGCTTCAGCTAGAGATAAGAGTTGTTCCCTGTGTTCTTTACGGATACTAGTAGCATCCCATAGAACATTTTTCTTTTTCCGAAGAGCTTCTTTTAAACGTTCTTTAGCGATTAAAGCAACTTTCTTATTTTTACTTTGATCTCGACGATCACCCAGTTCAGCACGGATCTCATCCATAGAGATAATTTCAGAGCCAGATAAATACTTTTTAATAAAAGTACTCTTACCAACACCTGGTACACCACATAGTAATGTAAACGTAAAAGAATGCTCATCAGTATTTCTTTCAAATATCTTTTGAGGTACTTCTGTTACAGAGTTAACTTGACCAGTAGCTAATAAGTACTTTGACCATCTATATTCTTTGTGAGTTTCAAAGCGAGTGACAGATGACTCTAATTTATGAGTATCTAAAATTTCTTTAGTTTTAGAAAGATACTCATCTAGATACATAATAGTTTCTTCTTTATCATCACAAGTACGACCACGTAAGTCTGCGATCTCTAACCAATACATTAGTGTTGGATTAAAGTACGTTGATAAAGCATAGTATTTATAATCAGGTTCATTTTTAATAACCAATAACTTTGGTCTTTGATGATATCCAACTAAATTAATAATTTGCTTATAAGATGAAAAAGGTAACTCTAGTTCAAGCAGTCGATAGACTAAGTAATCTCTTCCAACAACTTCATGGCGAGATGCTTTTATACGTCCATCTACTTCTTTAGTAACCAATGGCTTAGCAATATCATGTAAGATAGCTGCTAAGATTAAGATCTGACGTTGGTTTGGATCTGGTTCAAATTCTTTATTTCTAAAAACTTTGTATAGTTCATCTAGAACCATATCTGTATGAATATGTACATCCCCTTCGGCATGCCAAATAGGATCTTGAATTGTATTTTTAAACTCTCGTAAAAGAGGAAATAAATCTCCAAGATGTACAATAGCTTCATCTAATGTTGGTTCTAGATCATACTTCAGGCTGTCTAACCAATTTTCTAACTTCATGTGTTTTATCCTTTTCTTGATTAATAAGGTCTTCACAAGTTAATAAGTAAGTAATCCCTGAAGGAGTACTTAACCACTTAACAAGTAATTCAATAACTTCGTATTGAGTTTGTTTAATACTATCTATAGAGAACTTATCAAGACCAGAATGCAAACTGTGTTGTTCTATTGGTGTTAACATATATTCAATAGATCTAAGATTACTATTTATACCAAATTGTCTTGAGTTCTCTTTGTACCATGCATGTAGAAAAGCTTCTTCCTTATCTCTGAAGAAAGAAGATTCACTATACTTTCTAAAAGTCTCTAACAAACATTGACCACCATTAGTACCAAGATATGAAATAAAAGATGCAATAGTAACAGCATCAGTTTTATCTAATTCATAACAATATGTTCTAAAAATGTGATCTAGGTTATTAGAAAATTCTAAAGAGTAATTATAATCATCTGGCTCAAAAGGAAGAGACGTATATGCATACTTTATAAATTCTTCTAAATAGATTTTCCGACGAAATTCGGAGGTATATATTTGAAGTACAGGTTTAAAAAAGCTTATAAGAGAACTCATAAGAACAACCTTATAGTAATTTAATATCTAACTTAGATACTAATTGAGTTTTAGGAAAAGCTCCAGAAACTCGTTTATCTTGAGTCCCTGACGCATACTTAAAGAATACAGGTACAGTTGAAATATTTAACACATCTTGTGCATATTTAGCCAACTCAGGCGTTACAGTATCTACTTCTACAGAATAGAAAGAACCTTCTTCAGATTCATCTGATACTTTCTCAAAAAGAGGTGACATCATTTTACAAGGTGCACAAGTTGTTGTACTTACTTTAATAAAAGCTTGCTCATCTTGAATAGCTTTTTCAAACTCTTCAAGAGTATTAATAGAGATAACTGACATAGTTTCCTACTTATTTAGCCAAGTCTTCTAAGACTGTTGTATAGTAGTCTTTGAATTCTTGATATTCTTTGTCATCAATAGAATTTCCATTAGCAGTTACTGCATTAATAGAAAGTACTTCGACGACTTCTGCTTTATTGATTACAATTGTATTAGGATCTTCAAACCCATACTCAGATACTAAGTCTGCATATAAGTCTAAAACCATATCTAAAATTGTAACTGGAAGAATATCTTCCATAGGTTCAAATGGACATAAGATTTCAAACACAGGAATATTTCCATGTAAGTAATCTTCATTCTCGTCGATTTGTTCTACATATTTAAAATGAGCTGATAAAAGTTCAGCATCAGATAGTTCAATAATATTTACAAAGAACTGATTGTAAGCTACACGAAGTGCTCGTACATTTAGATTTAAGTTCATAGGTATTCATCTCTTTCAAAATAATGGTGATTTTTTACGACAATTTCTTTTTCCTTAAAATAATCGTAAACAACTATCTTCCAATTTCCTTTAGAAGTTCTATTTAAATCTGAGATAACACTAATTGGTATCCAGAACCACTTCTGTTTTTTCGTCATAACAAGAACAGACTTTTCAGTAGTTGACTCTATCCAACGAACTTTAATAGTTCTAACTTTTTTAGATTCAATATCTGTAATAAGTGGTTGAATATGATGATACATACTTGAAAAATCATAATCATTAAGAGTCTCGTGGAAGATAACTTCAGGAGTTGGTTCGTCATAGTGAACACTACAACTAGAACCTACCCCAATAGTACAAGTACATCTAGCCTCTTCGTTATTATCAGTCATGTACATAAGGACGAACCTCTTTATTGTGTTCAGAAATAGCAGTAAGGATACCTAAGTGAATCTCTTCTTCTGTCATTTCTAAAACTTCTTTTGAATATAAATCAGGTCTACGTTCTTTAATAGCTTTGATGTACTCGCCAACTCTTTCTCCTTTTGCAGAAGGAACAAGTTGCATAATAATACGACCATTAATCTTTTCTTTGATCTTATTATCTAATTCAACCTGTAGAGTTAAAGCTCTTACTTCAGGATAAATTTTAGAAAAACGTCTAAATACAAACTTTTCTTTTTCTTCATAAGTAAGCTTACGTTGAAAACCATCTAACTTATTATAATCCTTATCTTCGATATATTTTAAAAATAAGTTATAAGTTTTTCGTTTTCTGTCACGGACTCGGTTAATATTATTTAAGTTTTCTAATTTAAAAATTTCTGGATTAAAATAAGGAGAAGCTAATATAAACTCAAACAGATCTTCATATGAATCAAATCCTTGTTTAAATTTTAATTTATCCAAACCTAAAATATGAATAATATCTAGGTAAGATGTTGATAAAAGAAATTCTTTAATGATACGATCATCATTACGTAAAACATAATATAAACCATCGTGTCCATGTTTAAATCCTAATTGTTTAGAGATACGTCCTACAAGATTTCCAAGATCATTCCAATCAAAATAATTACAAGAATACTCATAATGATCTTCATTAGTAAAAATCAAATCAATTTGAAAAGACTTATATAAGAATGAAGTAACATCTCCATTCTTAACAAAAGGGTAGTTAGAACTTGTTAAGAAGTTTTCTACCTCAACTCGTTTACTACTACCTTTAACGATTACATCCATATCTCCAAAGTCTTCTTTAGATCGAATAGCTTGCGTAACATGCAACTCTTTGTTCGAATAAAATTGACTAAGAAGAGACATAACCTCATTTACATATTTGAAGTACTCATTCTTTTCTAAACGAAGTACTTCGTATTCATTTTTAAAAACATTACCACCGATTTGGATAACCTCCTAAATCAAAAAACATTCAGTTAAAGATCCGCCAAATTTTTTACTTGGGGTATAATGTATGTTTGATTTTTTAATAAACTCTTTCAACATTAGCTCAAATAGCCAAATATTCTCTGGAGTGTCGTTAATTTCTTGCACAACCTCAAATTCATAAGGCATTAAACTCTTAGAATTATATCGACATTTAATCGATTTTGAGGTTATTCCTAATTTATAAAATAATTCTTTACCATCAGTACATTTTACATACTTAAGATGACTCCTTAAAATGGGAAGTCATCTACGTCAGATGACATTTGTTTAATTGGTACAACACCTCTTTGAAGTAAAAAAGTGATGTCAGGAATTTTAGGAGAAATAACATCTGCATTCTCCATGATAAAGCTTAAAGAACAGTCGTTTAAGAATGATTCATGAGAAGGGTATACATGAGTTTTATATAAACAAAACTCAGGAGTACTTCCTGATTTAATATTTAGTGTAAAGCATTCATCAGCATTACGTAATACTTCTTCCAACGTAGGGTTAAGAACTAACTCTGACTGATCTCGTAGTGTGATAACTTCTCTTTTTTGTTTATCGAGAATATTAGCAGTACTATGTCTATTCTTATGAAGTGTAGAGTCAAACTTAAGTTCTTTAAAAGTACCTTTATAATTAGACATAGTGTACGGATAATTAAAGTTACTATTTAAAACAGAAAGCTCAGAATAAAGATTCTGATACTCTGAGTAAGTTTGAGCTAAACTTTCATAATGGTCTTTATATTCTTTTAAAAAAGAAATAAAAATTGGATCAGTTAAAAATGCACCATTAGTTGCATTAATGTGATTAGCAAAAGACCAATGACGAGTGTTAATAAATTCAAACGTAGCTAACTCAGGGACTTCTTTCAAGAGAATATCATAAGCATACTTAAAAGACTGTATGTAATCTAAACCAAAATGATCTGTACCTTTTAATTGTTCAACAATATGGTCGGGAATACCTTCAAACCATTTATTAATTTCAAAATAATCTTTATTTTTTCTGAAATAATATTGGCAAGATCTTTTTAATTTCTTATGATTTCTATTTAATAAGAATGTAGCTTGAGTTTCTTTCCAGAAAGGATTGTTTAATACAGTTCTGAAATCACGATTAGCAGTAGAGATAGATGATAAAGCTGTATGAAGTTTTCCATCTATATTTTGAATGTGAGATAAAATACATTTTCTAAATTCAAAAGGTAAGTGGTTATAAGAGTTCCATTTAATCTCACCATCGACTTCTGCAATTAATTTGTTGGTTTGTTTAAAAAACACTTGTCTGTGTTTTTTATCAAAAGTAGATGTTACAATAAATGTGTTAGACTTTTTAACATACTTAATATGAATTAAATGTGTATAAGCTTCAATACACTTGGTATGATTAACTACAAAATCTAACTGATTCTTACCTTGTCTGTATAGTCTATTATTATGTTTTAAAAAACATTCTTCAAACTCATAACCGTATGGATAAGGAGAATTTTCAATATAATTACTGTACTCATCCATTGCGATAAGTTCAGAGATACGGTAATTTGTTTGATAAGGTAAAAAAGATCTTCTGTAATTTGGAAAATTAGCAAACAGACCTCTAAAAGAAATTGGAATGGATGAACGAGTATTTACTGAAGGTAAACTGTCGTAATTCCCACCTAGCGTTTCTAATAAAAGAGAAATACTATTTACTCGGTTATTAGTTGAAGATGTAACAAACATATTTAAGCCTTTATTCTTGAAGCAATATTAAAAATTTAAAGATATCTAAACGAGAGATATCAGTTCTTCCATTTAAAGTTAAGTTATACAATGGATAGTTATTTGGGTTTTTACTAGCAACATACGTTTTACCATGTAACCTAAAAGTTCTTCCATCTTCTAAGTATTCATGTAAAAAAAGATTAGAGAGAGAAGTACTGTGGTTAAATATTCTAGGATTCTTAAGAGTAGTAATATCTACGCCTTGTAGATGTACTCCTAAGCCACTAAAAGAAATACGTAAATTATTTTGTAAATCTTTATCTAGATCAACACCTATACTTTCTAAATGAGCAGCAAACCCAGGAAGTCTTTTCCGAAGTAAATATGCTGTATTCATTTTAGGATCTGTTCCTGTTACTTTCTTATTGAAAGATGTAACGGTAGGAGCAATCACAGAACGAGTATAGCTGTCTGTAATTTGTGAAATTAAAACAGCTTCTTCCAATTCTTCTATAGTAAGATTTGTCATTTTAAATCTCCCGAACAACAGCTAAATAATTTGGTACATCATAAGTAGAGAACACATCTTCACCGTCCGTACTTTCAAACCTACTTCCGTTAATATTATAAATCTTATTAGTAATAATATTAATAACTTGTGTTGGATGTTTTTGATATGCGTCGGAAATAAGACTTGGTTCTAAAGTTTTATATATATTATACTGCTGATTATTATAAGAGCGAGTAAGAGTACGTTTAGATGGAAGAATATGTAGATTAGTCATTAACTTGTTAAAGTTATTTTCAAATAAATCTTCTTCAGGAGTTATAGGGTATAGACTTTGTACATATCTAAACAAAGTCGGGAATCGTTCTTTAATTAACATACCTGTAGAAATTCTTTCAGTTTTGTTAGCACGATTATATTTAGTAACTTTCTTTTTTAATTCAGCACGACTATAGTGAGAAGTGATATGATGGAATAAATACATATCAAATAGACTACGTGCATTAGCAGGGATTTTCATATTTTAAATCTTTGTGTAAGCAGAATAATAAATATCGAAACGAATAATTTTACGAGCAGATCCGCTATAATTGGGCATAACAGAATGACATTCGCCATGAGGGAATACTATGATGTGACCACGTCTAGGCAAAGCCCAACTATAGATTTGATCAAAAGTAGCTTGTTGTTCCCAGTCGTCATGGTTTCTGTGTACATAAGGGATCTTATGTTGTTCATCGTCAATAAAAGCAGTAGCCCCAGTATCATTATCTGTTAAATAAATAATTCCTGAGTATAAGGTACGAGTTAATAAGTCTTCTGGAACTTTGTGAGAAGTATCATAATGAGGCATATGCTCACTACCAGAATTATATTGTAAGTACCTAAAGTAAGGGGCAACTCCAATAAGATTCCATACGTTAAGATTATCTGGATTATCTGACTGCCAATCAACTCGACTACGTTCGTTAAAAACAAGCTGAGCAGGCAAATAAGTAGCCAACGCATCTGATAAATATTTAGCAAAATTAATATCATAATTTCTTATCCGATAAATAGGAGTTTGACAGACATTACGTAAACCACGGTTGTCTACACGTTCCATTTTATTGGTGAAAGTACTATATGTTGCTAAAAGAGTTGAGCAGACATTATCAGGTAAGACAAAATCTAAAGGAGGTGTTGGGCTAATAACAGGTCTTACGACACAGTTTTCAGGCAGAGTAATATCAGAAGGTTTTGGATATATAAGAGGATTGTCATATTCAAGCATTAGGATCACCTAACAATTGTTCATAGAATTCAACATGATGTAAAGTATCATCTTCATCGTTAAGATAGAAATAAGATCTAGAGAAGATACACATAAAAACATCTATTTCGTATTCTTGTTTTGCACGAAGAGAGTCAAGACGAATCATAGTAACTCTTTTTGTATCAACATTAACATCTGAAATGATATATTCAAATGGTTCAGCTGAGCCAGCTGCAGTCAATAGAGTACCTTTGATTTTTTGTAAAAGATCGTAATAATGATTCATAATAAATCCTTATAGAGTGAGAGGGAGAAAGAACTCCTCTCAATCAGAGAGAAGCAATTTCAAGGGAAGCTTTTTCAAATAATTCTTTATTATCTGAACGCATTTGTAAAATAGTCTGATTAAAATCTCGTTTAGAGATATAATTCAGTTCTTCAATTTGTAAAGAAAAATCGTATGGATTTTCTAAACGTTTATTAATTTCAGCAACTTCTTTAGAACTTAAACCAACAGGTTTAGAATAATTCTTAGTATAAAAGTATGCAGCTAAAATAGGTGTTAGGAACAAACCAGACACACTGGCAATTTGCATAAAAGAATCGTACATAAAAGTCCTATGAAAAAATATATCGGCCAATATGGTAGCCAACAGAAAACATACCTATATAGTATATAAACACATGTGGTTTTTGAATCTCAAATGAACCTTCGACAAACACACATTCTAATACTATAAATAAGAATACAATAAGACTAAATAAAAGTACTATTGCATCTGATATGTATAAGTAGATAAAAGTATCTATCAAAGATTCATCTAAGTATTTCATTACTTACTCGGTAAATTTAAGAAAGTGTTAGGGTTATCAGTTACGATAGTTTCAGGTAATTTACCATCCCACTTTTCAATCTTGTGATGGATTTGAGTTTGTGTTAACATATATTAAAATCCTAAAAAGAGGTTATAAATGGAAAATAAATATTACGTATACGCATATCTTAGAGAAGATAAGACTCCTTACTACATTGGAAAAGGACACGGTACAAGAGCTTATGCAACAAAAAGAGTTACAAAAAGACCTAAAGAATCAGATAGAATAATCTTACTGATTGAAAACATGTCAGAATCTGATGCATTTTCTTTAGAAGTATTTCTAATAAAATACTATGGAAGAAAAGGTATAGACAAGGAGGGAATACTTCACAATAAAACCAAAGGAGGAGAAGGCAGCTCAGGCTATAAACACAGTAAAGAGAGTTTAGAAAAAATGTCTAAATCTCGGACTGGTTTAAAAAGATCAAAAGATGCAATTGAAAAAACTGCAAATAAAAATAAAGGCAGAAAGAATTCAAAAGAAACTATTGAAAAATTTAAACAAATTAACTCAGGGGCTAGTAATCCAGCTTTTGGTAAGATGTGGATTAATAATAATATTATTAATAAATTTGTAACAGAAGAAATCTTTCAAAAGGAATATCCAACTTGGAATAGAGGTAGATTACTTAAGAAAGATTCAAGTGGTAAGATTATTACTTAGCCGCAGGAGGTAAGAACATAGAAACTTGTTCTTTACTAGATACTACAATAGTGTCTGGAACATCGCCAGACCACTTTTCAATCCAAGCCATACGTAATTGTTGTTCAGTGATCGCTTGACCATTTACAACAGTTGTTTGAGCAGCAATTTGAGCTAATTCATTTTCTTTCTTAGCTTTAATAATTTGACTATCTAACGTAGCTACTTGAGAGTTAGCTTGGTTACGAGCATCAATAGAAGCCTTAACAGACGCAGAATAGTCTAATACAGTAGAGAAACTCATCAAGATGAAACCACGATCAGCAAATGCTTTTTCAATACGTTTACGAGCTTCATCTGTAAAGCCAGCATTACCACCTTCAGCCATTAACTTAGAACTAGATGAGTTCATGATAATATCACGTACAATATCTGTAATAGTTGGATCTAAAGCTTTAACTTCTACTTGTTTAAGATCACCACCTTCTTTAAAGATTTGAGTGTATTCTTTAACAACTTTAGTAGCAGAGGCAGGATTTACACGGTATGAATAACGAGTCTTAACAGAAAACTCTGTACCATCACTAGACTTGTTAGTGATTGCACTGTCAATTTCATTACGTTGTTCATAACCTGGAATTTTATAAAGAGTTGTACCAGGAGATGCTGTAACAACTTTACCAGAAGTAATTGAATAATCTTTCTCTGGGTTTTTACCGTAATTCTGTACAAGTACACCAATTTCATTAGGTGCTACACGGTCACAGCCAGTTAGAGCCATTGCAGTAATAGCTAAGGCGATTGTAAGGGATTTAAGATTTTTCATCTTTTTTGTTTCCTTGGTTTTTAAGGTAGAAGTAAATAGGTGAAACAACAGAAATGATTACGATAACAAAAGCTTCGAAAACATGTCCATTGTTAAATAAATTTAAAGCAATAATGATTGCAACTAAATATGCAACTACAAGTAGTATTTGTTTCATTTTAATATCAAATATATTTAGGGTTGTTGAACAATCTCTAACGTCTCGAGAGCCTTTTTAAAGTACTCAAAAGTCGAAGGGTATCTGGAATCTGGAACAATATCTTTCCAGTCATATTTCAACACATTGTAATATGGTTTAATTAGACTATCTCCAGAGGTTAGTATGTAATTAGTTTTGCCTGATTCAGACTTCCCTAAATACCACCCTCGGATGGGATATCCAACATCTTTATAATAAATAACTCTATCACCACATTTTAATGTATAACCTTCTAGGTCTTGAGATGTAGTGTGAGTATTTATTTTATATGTATTTTTAACAAGTTTAATCATTAGAAAGGATTATTTAATTTTAGTGAATTAACACTACGTTCTTCGTCATCTTTATCAGTAGGGGTTTTAGCAACCCAATCATACTTAATAACACCTCTGTAAGGTCTCTCAAGAGATACTCTTCCAAGTCCTAGAACTTTATCTGTACTACCAGAAGGAGTTGTCCCTACATAAAATGCTTTTGTTTTATAACCTCTAGAACATATGGCAATAACTTTATCACCATATTTTAAAGGAGCACCGAAAAAATCTGTTAAGTTTTCAACTTCAGTTTTTTCATTGTATACGATTTTAATCATGGTTTGTATTTCTCTATTAATTCAAATTGCTCATCTATATTTTTAATTCGTAAGTCATTAATACCAGAAGTCCAATTAAATTTAGTAGGACTATAATATGGAGAAACAATACTACCACCACTACTTAAAACATATGTAGTTTTACCTGATGGAGACTTTCCAATATACCAGCCAAAGACTAATCCATTATAAGATCCAGCATAGACAATCATATCACCATACTTTAATGTAGCTCCACAAGAGGAGTTTCCTGTTAAAGTTGGATCTAATTTTTTGCCTTGAAAAATAATAGTCATTTATATTCCTTTTACAAACATGCCACAAGATGCTTTTACATCTTTACCGACACGAGTAATTATTTTGGCTTCTAATACCTCTTCAATTAAAGAGAGGTTTGAAGATTCTTCTCCTTGTTTAGGAGAATACGGATTATAACGTACAATATTAAATTTATAATTATTATCGTAGTTAAAATCTAATGCGAATTTTAAATCACGAATATCTTTTTCAGAATCATTCTCACCTTTAATAAAAGCAGAATGAAACTTAACTTTACCATAGTCTAAAGATTTGTAATGATTCAAATAAGAAAGAGCTGTTCGATAAGGCATAGCATTACCTAACCATTTGTTTCTAAAATCTTCATTTACACTATAAATAGAATAGTAAATACTAACATCTCTGTTAGTAAAGATATCACCAAGATTTGATTTAAAATCATTTGGCATAATAGTTGAGATACTAAATTCCACATCATAGTATGGGTGTATCAACTCTTTAAGAGATCTTCTTAGTGCTTGCCAGTCATTAACAACTGTTGGATTAAGAAGTGGTTCTCCTCTTGCCATAAAGGAAAACTTAACTCTTGTTAAACCTAACGTTCTTAAAAACGGTAAGCTCACATTACTTAAAACTTGTTTAGCTTGATTAACATAATCATCTAACGTAGCAGGAGTCATCATAGTTTGTTTAGTTTGTGTTAAGTGACACATTCGACAAGCTTGATTACACCCACTATGGGATGACAAATATATTATAAAATAATCACTAGACCTTTGAACAAATCGAGATTCAAAATAACCTCCATCTGAACTTGGTACAACATAGTTAATAGAAGAATCTTCTTCGCTCACTAATTTAATACTAGTCATATTAATACTTTAATTTGTATTTATTTTCAGTTAGAAAACAAAGAATTTCTTTAGTTAACCTTACTGCAATTTCTTCTGGCATTTCAGGAAGAAGTGCATAGTCAGGACCAATACTAATCATACCTCTAATACCTTTACCTTGTGTGATATAAAAGTAAGGAGATCTCAGAGAATCATTAACTAATTCAATATTAACCAGATCTACAACTTTTGTTTCATACTTCAGTTCAGCAGAAAGAGGGTTATCTCCATTAGCATATTCAAAGTGAGGTAAAGGAACAGGTTGTCGAATAACTATCTTATTATCGTAAGTATAATGATGTGGTATTTTATTAAATACTTCTTTATTTTGGAAATAGAGCTCAGATAAAATTCTTTCATAAGCTTCTTTAAAAGATTTATGTAGTTGTTTCTCTTCTTCTTTATTTCTTAATACTTGTTTTAAGTGTTCTTCTTTTTTAGAAAGATCTTCTAATAAGCTCAAGTTTTTTCTAATTAATTTATTATTTTGATCTTTAAACTCTATAAGAGATTTTTTAGAATTATGAATAACGAATCCAATTATAATTATGCTTAAAAGACTTATTAAAGCAATGACAACGAGTTCCATAAGGTTCCTCAAACTTGGTTATATAGGCAAGTAATATTATAAGGATTTTTCTCAATAAGACTTACATACGGTGGAGTATAAGGTAGAATACCTGGGTAAGGGCTTCTAGGTGGATTATAAGAGTCTCGGAAAGTAACAACATCTTTAGTTTTTAATAGAGTATTAATTTCAGAAGATAATTGTTCATCCACTTTCTCAACATCCTCAATAGATTTAGCTTGTAAGTATTTTTCAATATATTTACTTTTTAAAGAATTGAGTACAATCTCTAAGAGTTGACTGGAAAATTTATTACTAAATGAACCAGCCACTTTCTTAAAAATAGATACTACTCTTTCATCTGGGATTAATGTAATAGTAGATTTCATTTTTACTTTTTCTTTTCTTCTTTATTGTCTTTCTCAAGAGCAACGATGAAGTCACGAACAACATCTGATCTTACAATATCGTTAACATTGCTAAAATCAATATGTTTAAATCTTTTAAGATTATGTTTTTTAACAAAGTTAATTAACCAACGTAAACCAGATCTTTCACTTAGTTCAGATTGAGTTACATCACCAGCTAGAACTAATGTACAGTTCTTACCAATACGTGTAATAATCTTTTTAATCTCTTCTATAGATAAGTCTTCTGCTTCATCTACGATATAGTAAAGATGTTTACCATCTTTAGTAGATCCTAGTGATAATCCTTTAATAATTTCTAAAGGATAAAAAAGAATATCTTCATTCTTAATTGCAATTGTAGTTGCAGGAGCAGTTAAAGTTTCTTTAACAACATTTAAAACAGGGGCTAACCAAATTTCCATTTTTTCATTCTTATCTCCAGCAAAATAGCCGAGAGACTTTGAATTAGAAATAGCTGGACGACTGAATACAATTTTATACACACGATCAGATAAGTATTCATTACAAGCAAAACGGGTTGGAATATAAGTCTTAGAAGTACCAGCATATCCTGTAGCAATAATAACAGGAACTTGATCTTCTAGATAACTTAAATACTCTCTTTGTCTTTCATTCATTGGTTTGATAGCTTGAGCTTTTGCTTTTTCAATGCGTTGCTCTTGGAATTTTACTTTTCCATTACTACCATTGTGACCAGAATTTGAAAAACGTTTTTCTTTCAAAGGAGATTGTTGCATATCAACCCTCATTAAATAATTTTAGTTGCAAAGCCATCAGCTAATGCTTGTTCAGAGTTAATGTAGAAATCATACTTAGAATTGTAAATCTTTTTAAGATCTTTACGTTTCCATTTAGTACGTTCAATCACATAATCTTCTAATTGTTTTTGAAGACCAGCAGAAATTTGTAAACTTTCTTCTTGTTCTTTTAAAGAGCCCCAAACAGCACTTGAGATTTGATGGTACATTAAATTACCATGACGGCTCATGTGTCTTTCATGACCAGCTAAGAAGATTGTTAAACCCATTGAGAAAGCATATCCATTTACTCTTGTAATAATAGGAGTCTTACTTTGTTCAATACAAGCGATAAGCGCTAATCCATCATACACTACACCACCATACGTATTAATATCCAAAAGGATTGGTTTACGAGAAGGGGTGATACCATATTTTAAAACAAGTTGTTGTTCAACTTCTGCATCACTTGTGTTGATGCTTTCAATTTCTTGAATAACCTGTTTCATGCTAATACCATCTACTACATCATATAAATAGATAGTACGTGATTTTGAACCAAAGTCGTCATCAACAGAAAGAAGAGCTGTTGTAATATCTGAAATAGCTTGAGTCATTAAATCTTGTCTCCAAATGGGAGTATTTTATTTTAAGACTATTATGTCTTATTTATTGTTGTTATAAAAAACAAAGAGGGCATCCTTACGGACACCCTCAGTCGATTACTCTTCAGCAGACCCTGCAGAGAAACCTTGAAGTTTTGGAAGACGGTTAGCGTCTACATCAACACCCCATTTACCAACTTCACGAAGAACTTCGTATTTACATACACGGATCTTCTCTCCGTTATAATCGTTTGGAATAGCTACGATATCGTCGATATTGATTTTAACCTGCATTACAGGATCACCAGTACCAGAGAATGAACGTAGATAACCCCAAGCACATACGTGGAAACCGTATGAACAATGACTATTATCATTATCATCTACTTGATTACGAGGCATAGATAAGACTTGACCTGGGCTGTTATCAAAACGACGTGAGTGTTTATCTTTGTAGTCAGGACGAACTACTTTCCATGCTAAAACGTTACCGTCTTCATCAATTTGCAAGTCGTTATGTTGTAAGAACAAGAATAAACGATTAGCAACTTTGAATGAACTAGAGCTGTTAATAAGAGTAAGGAATTTACCCCAAGCTTTAAGAGCATCAACTTCATGTGGATTATTAAGGAACTTGTCCAAAAGGAACTCAGCGAAAGTATCGTTAAGCTCTACACCTTTATAAAGTACAGCTGTAGATGTGATTTCCAAGTCTCCATTAGACCATGACTTAACAAGATTGCTAGTGTCATGTAATTCTAAGAAGAAGTCGTAATCTGCTTCATCAATCTTTTGCTTTTCTAAGAAGAGCTCAGATTGTGTAACAGTTTTAAGAAACTCAGAAGCTTCTTTAAAGTTTAAATGCGTATCTGTAAAAACAACAGTTTTTGATAGACCATGTTTTTTATTTTTAAACATTAAAGTTAATGATTTAGATAGTTTGATGGCTTGTAATTTAAATTTCATAGTAATTTTAACCTAATTAAATTTTTTAAATGGGTATGCTTAAATGCTATACCCAAAGTTTTTGAAAAGAGCTTTTGCGGTTGAATCTGAATAACAGTTTGAGTTTAGAATCGTGTGATCTTTCAGCCAGAAAGAACGATTCTTTAACAGATTGTTGACAATATGAGTAGAATAGCTAAGGCCAAAAGACTCAACATCTTTTTGGTTATAGTTATATTCATTAGATACACGAGTATCTTTAACAATCATTTCGAGGATCTTACTCTTACGACCAATAATATGTTTATAATAAACATTATCCGCAGTAGCGTAGTTCTTTTCGAAATAAGCTAAATCGGATTCGACACGTTTACGAACTAATGTACTATCAGAACGCCAAGTGCCAACTAAATAATTTTGACTAAACAATCTAGAAAGAATACCATCCATAGCTGTTAATACAGCCTCATCTGGATTAGGCAACTTTAAACTATCTTCAAGAGTTGGTACTAAAATCTCTAAAGGATTATCAACTGTATGAACAGTAATACCAGCTTGAGTTAAAGAATCTTTAAGAGATGCAATAGCAGATTCTTTAGTACGAATAACAATAGTATTTAAAAGAGAAGACTTAACTTCTGATTCACGAAGAACAGGGTAAGATGAGTTACTCTTTAAAGGAACAATTGTTGAATCTGTTAATAACACAGTAGTAACAGTATTATCTAAATATTCAGGGCCTAAAGGAATTGCTTTACCTTTATCATCTAGACGTTTATTCAAACGGATCTTATGGTCTGAGTTAGTTAGATGAGTACAGATAAATGATCCATCTGGTTGTTTATTAAATTCAGTTCTATAATCAGCGATGTTTAAAGAACGAACTCCAACCAAGAAGTCATTTTGTAATACTGTAGTTTGACTTGCAGCACGATGTTTTTTAACGAAAGCTTTGGCATCATTTTCGTCTAAGATATCTGCAAACACGCAATCTGTTTTTCCTTTTGATTTAGCGAGAGCAGGGATCACAGTTTTAAAGAAATCATAAAAATCACTAGGATTAGAATAATCTGATTTGTACTGGATCGTTACAACACGTTGTGTCTTAGGATACTTAGATACCATATAAGCATGTAGATCCATTAAACGTACACCAAATGGAAGTTTAGACGGAAGAACTACATAAGTATAGTTAGACTCTACTGGAATAGTATGAACAGCAGAAGTATCTGTAGCTGAAATAGAGTTTACTTTCATCTGAGTTTTATTCAAGAAGTAAGTAATACGATTAATATATCCATCCAGAGGATCATAAAGATCTACACGACGAAGATATTCAGCAACATCTAACTTAGGGTAATAATCATTAGCATGACGGATATAGTCAATTAATTTCTGAAGTAACTTAGAATCATGTGTTTGAAGTTTATCTAATTTAGCAGAGATATTATACTTTAAAGAAGAGTTATTACTATATGTACGGAGTTGTTGATGATACTTGATAGCACCAACATTAAAATCAAAAGGAATAGAATCATATTCTTTCTGAATTTCAGTACGAGCGGATTTTAAGATGCTACTAATAACTGCAAAGTTTTCAGAAGTTGTATTAACTTCTTCACGTGACATTGGAATGTCTAACTTACCAATTGGTACGTTAATAGTAATAACAAACTCACGAGCATTCTTAATGTATTGTTGCATCCAATTAAAGTCTAAGTTGTCTGCAGCATTATAACGGTAAACAACAGTACCAATACGAATAAACAATTGATTATAGTTATTACGCCCATATCCATAACTACGGTTATCACCACGATTTGGATCTTCCATACGTTCAAAGAAAGTAATAGAAGGTAAATCTAAAATAGGTTTCCAAGTGATAATCTTATCTGTTACATCTTTCATCTGATCATAAGGGACAGATGCATTCTCAACAACACGAACAAGATCTTTAAAACCGAATAGTTGACGGTTAACTGCTTGCTTAACATGAGAAGATAAGTTATGTAAAGGAATCTTAGAAGAAGATCCTAGAGGTACTGTAATAGTAATACCATTTTCTGAATCTACTTTATCTGATCCTTGGAAAATCGGAGTAGGAATTTGACCACGTTCTTTAATCCACATATAGTCATATTGGATACCATTCTTAACAGAAGAAAGATAGAAAGAGTCAACTAAAGCCAGAGGAGATTTAGAACCTAATCCAAAACCACCCATAGAGTCGTTTGAACCACCTTTAGAAGATGAGAACAAACAGTTTAGATACTTATCAATTTCTTTATCATCTAAACCAGTACCATAATCTTTAATGATAAGATCTGTACTTAAAGCATTTGGCATTTGAATAACAACTTTACAAGTTGTACCTGAGCCTTGGTTTGCTTCTACAGCATTCGTACATAATTCACGAATTGTAGATCCTAATGGATCTGAGTATAAGTTACTTAATAAAAGCTCATAAGATTGAGCATTAAGATTCATACGCATAGAGTTAGAGGTATCAATACCACCAATCACTTCTGCAGTTTCTTGTGGACCATTATTAATAATCATATTTATATTTACTTTTTAATTAAAAGGGTTGGGGTACAACTTAACAATTAAGTTAAGCTATACCATGAACAACTACTATTGCTAGTAGTATATCAGTTTAGAATTTCATACTTAACTTTAGAGACACCTTTACCTACAGTGCCTAAAGCTTTGGCAGCTCCATAACTTAAATCTAAAACACGGTTACCATGAAATGGTCCTCTGTCATTAACTTTAACAATAACTGATTTTCCAGTTGAAGTACAAGTTATTTTTAGTTTAGTCCCAAAGGGGAGAGTTCTATGGGCTGCTGAAAAAGCATTCATATTATATCTCTCACCACTTGCTGTTTTACGACCATGGAAACCAGGTCCATACCAGGAAGCTTGACCAACTTTAGTATTTGTATTTTTACCAACATCATTTACATGAGGACTTGGTGCCTTATTCTCTAACACATCGTTAATAGAGTCGGCAAATGAATGAGTACTTGTACCCAGTAATATTGTAAATAATGCGGCTAATCCTATTGTATTTTTGAAATTCATATTATTTCTCCACTTTAGAGAGAATGCATAAGATTTACATTCTCTCAGCTACCTGAAAGTGGGGAATGAACAGATAGCTTACATTTGTTTATTAAGAGCTGGCTTTAGCTTTTTTAGCACCTGAAGTGCGACGTTGAGCTTGTTCAGCTTTAGTACGCTGCATACGAGCAATTTTCTTGCAGTGAGCAAGAACTTGCGCAACCTGACGAGCTAAGGTACGTGAAGGAGGAGTGTGACCTAAAAAGGTTTTTACATCTTCTTGGAGCCAACCTAAACGAACACCAGATGGTTTACGAGTAGTATTAACACCAGCTTTTAAAGCAGCAGCACCTTGTTCATCGTTAGGATGTTTTTTAAGATGACGTTCTAATTTACGTTTTGCATTTTTAATAGCTGAACCTTTAGCAGAGTATGCAGAGTTTCGTGCTTTCTTAGCGGCAGATGGTTTTAATTTAGACATTTTATTTATCCTTAAAAGAAGTTAGATTAATTGATCAGGTGTTGCATTAACCTTCGTTAAATATTTAGCAACATTTTCAGCACAAGACCAACTATTTGTATAGAGAGTACCAGCTAGATAAGCTTCGTTTTGTTCTCTTATCCATACAGACCAAGTATTAGGTAGTGGTTCATATTGAACCGTATAAGCAAGTTCTTCGTGAGGGGGTAATCCTACGAAATAACGACTAGGTAAATGCGAGTAGAAAAGTGAACGTAAGTCATAAATAACTTTGTTCGTAGTAAGAGGGATCTCTAAGTGTTCTGGTTCTACAGTCACTTTTGTAATCTCCACCTCACTGTTTTCTTCGCTAGTCAAGAAAGAAGTTTCTTCAAGGATCTCTTGAGGCTCCATCTCTGGTTGACTTTTAGCAGGCAGTGTATAAAGTTCTTTATCTAGCATAGAAGGGCAATGTTCCCAATTTAGAGAACCTTTATTCCATACTACCAAGTCTCCCCAGCTATTGGTTGAATAATAACTGACTCGGTTAGTCTTACTAATATAAAACATACTAGCAAGCTTAGAGGGAACTTCCGAATTAATTCTGTCGATTTTAGATTGAGGTACACCCTCTAAATAATCTAATTTCTGAATTTTCACACTCATATTATTCCTCATCAGGTTCAGGATAATACATAAAAGGAAGGTTGTATTTGTCGAGGTCATTTAGAATTAAGCGAATTGAAATTGCTAATTCAGTTGGTTTAAAGTTATGCATAGCATTAATCCTTGTGTTGTGAGTATTATCTACTCTTTTTCTTTTTAGTTCTAAGTTTAGATTCTTCTTCTTTATAATTATGGATAGAAAACCATAGCATAATAGCATGAGCTGAGAGAAGTGTTATTAAACAAATAGATAAGTTTAAATAATTTGTTGTATCAGTTTCCACAAAATATCCTAAGTTAAATTGAAAGACTTACATTAACATGTTTTCGTTTCATCTTATAAGAAGTTTCAATTTCTTCAGAGATATCACCATCTTTAATTTTACCAATAGTAATGTGAAAAAACTCTTTACGACTTAAACCGAGTTTCTTACGAATAGCATTAAGGTCTTTTGAATAAACCTTAACAGCCAAGAACCGCCAATGAATATAAACATCAGGATCATAATATACAGTAATAACTTTATTGTTAATACTCTTTAAAAAATCAAGATGTTTATTTATATTTTTAATGTTTTCGATACCATTGTGAATGGTAACATGACCTCCAAAAGGAGGTGGTTCTAATTCAATTCCAATCTTTTTCTGAACAAACCAATTCTGATAGTAAGTAAAATCTCTACTAACATTACCAACAATAGTTTGTTCTTCAAAAGGTTTTTTCTTTTTACTCAATCGTTTTCGATCTTCAGGGAATACTTTAATACAACATTTAATGGGTATTAAATTCATGGTAGACATTATACGCCAAGAGTGTCATTACGATAGGAACTGCTACAATAATAATTAAATCAAGAGTTGTTGCAGGAGTTTGTGAATAACCTAATCTTAAGTTTTTACGATTAAGAATACAATGGACAGCAAAAAGATACATTACTGTATTAAGAATTAAATAGAAAAAACTACCTAATTTTACAACTAATTCAAGAAGAAACTCTAACATCTTTGTCTTCTCCACGTGTCTTTCTAAGAATAATACGAAGATCATCATAACTGAAAGGAGACCAGGTATGACTGTTGTCAATACCAACATCAAATCTATTAGGAATACGAGAGAGTCCATGACCATCATGATCAGAACTACCACCATGGACATGTCCATGAATCATAGCAGAATTGTAATGTTTAGACTCCCAATCTTCAATAGGGAAGTGACAAAGAATAACAAGTTTTTTAGATTTCTTTTTAGTCTTATCAACAGGTTGTTTAGTTACAAGGAGTCTATAATACCAACCGAGCAATCGGTGATTAGATCCAGTTTCTGCATTAATTTTATTAATAGCAGATATTAATTTTCCAGCACTGTCATGATTACCTAAGATAAACCACCAGTCTCCATTAAGGGATAAAATGATTTCTTCAAGTTGTTCATTAGTACAAGAAAAAGCGAAGTCACCTAAATGAATGGTTGTAACCTTTCCACCTTGTTTAGGTTTTGGGATTTTATTATTACATTGAGTAATAATCCATTCATTTAGATTTTCAAAAGTTGTTGGTCTTCCAGTAAACTCAACTATGCGTTTATGAAAGAAATGTAAGTCTGAGGTGAGGTATAGTTGATTAGTATCACTAACTTCAAACACCTCTGGCTTGTGTTGATAGTTTGACATTAGCAAACTCCTTTTAATAAAAACAATTACAACATTTGTTTTTTTAACATAGAGAGAAGGCCCAGTTATTTCGATAACTGGGCCATATTAATTATTAAAGTTTTCTAATATTTGTTTCACAAGTCTCAAAAGAGAATGTATCCAAATCTGTTAGAGTTGTTAGAAAGTCAATATCATTTGAACCTAAGTCGGTTACTTTATCAATAGTAACTTTTGTATAATTCATAGGAACAGATCCTTTCAGAGGATAACCTTTAAACACTACAGAAGTATTACTAAAGTTTCTATTAGGATCTTTAAGACCAATAGTACAAGAACCAGGGCGTACAATAACATTAGCTCTAAAAACACCATCAACAGGGAAGTAACCTTCGTAACCCCAATTACTTCCATTAACAGTATAAGAGTAATTTGGATACTCGCTAGTAACTACAGACAAACTCTTAACATCTGATTTGGCTATAACAATTAAATTATTAGCAGCTGGAGTTTTAATAGTGTAACCATATGGTGCTAATCCATTAGCTAAGTTCGTTAATACTTGTTCATTGGGTAAAGGACCTTCAGTAGTTACTCTAATAAGAGATGCACCACTATCTTCTGATAGAATTAATTCTATAATATTTGTAGGAGTCATGCTCCAATTAAACTTCAAAGAGAACTCTACGTCACCTCTATTTTCAATACAATTGTTTAACAATATGCCTGATTCAATTGGATCTGAATCTATAATCACAAAACGGATGTTAGAGTACTCTTCAAATCTGTTACGAAGTCGTTGTGTAATAGTATCTGCGTGATCTGTACTATAAAATGAAGAACTAGCGTCATCATAATCACCACTATAAACTAATGTATCTGTTACAGTATTAGTCATACCTTGAGATTCGATAGTATACTTTATAACCATATTTTTACTAGTGATATCTATTCCTGGAGTTTTAAATTGAATAGTTTTCGTTTCAGTGACACAAGCACTAGCTAATAGACATACTTCAAAACTATTATCATCTATTTGAGTATATGTTGGATTTTCATTTACATCATTATAATAATCTGCTTCATATTCTTGTTCTACATTGGCAAAAGACTCACCATTCGTTGCAGTTAAAGTTACAACTATTCGAAGATCTTCTTGTGTTTTATTTACTAAAACAACCCCAGAAGTACCATCTCCATTATCAATACTTTTAGAAAACAAGGTGGTAGAAGTTTCATTAACTGCATCTACAAAATCATAGAAATGACTAGTAGTACCAGAAGCTAATAGTTCATTTGTAAGTTTATTTATAATTTCAAAAGTAAAATCACTAGCTTCTCCATCATATCTAAAGCCAACATGATTGATAGCATTTTCACAAGGTCCTGGTAAAACCACAGGAGCTAAACAAAGATTAAAACCAGTAGAATTTGTAGCAATAGAAGGAATTACAGGAGGTATTAGGAAGTCAGAAGTTTCGTTTGCTTTTGTAAACTTAATTAATCTAGTAGCAGTTGGATCTTCAGCGACTCTTAGATTTTTAATTAAACATTTTATTAAATCCATTATTCCTTACTAACCCCACTTAAACAGAACTTAATCACACCTGATTCAATATCATGAGAATAACTTGGATTACTATTTACTAAAGTATATCCTAACTCACTAAGAGGGGTTTTACCTACAGCCACAAAAGCTATAGAAAGATCTTGAGAACTTTCATTAGTAATGATAATACCACTATCATAATTACCTGTTAAAAGTGGATGTAACTCTGCTAGTTCTTCTATCCAATTGGTGTCGTCATCTTGACCAGTTACTCCAAAATATTCACCATTTACGTATAACTCCCATTTACGAACTCTATCATCTTCATCAGAATAATTAATATCTCCACTTGTTTCCCAATAATTAGGAATATCAGTAAAATCAGAACAAGTTAAACTAATACTAGGAGGAATCTTCAGTAGAATTTCATGTTCTAAAAGAAGTTCAGAAAGTTCTTCTAGAGTTTTATTTTCAATTAAAGTACCATCTTCTAATTCAACAGTCCAATTACCTGACAGTTGTACATCTTCTGCAGAGACAGTAGGACTCTTACAAGGATCTCTTTCTGTAAGACAAGTAGAGAATATAGTACCTTCTAAAGTAGCTGAAGGATCTTTATCTAAACATGCATAAAGTCTATCATGATCTACAGCTTCTATTTTAAATTTTTTAGGCGTAAGTGTAGTATTAGCCACACTTACAAAAGTTAAAGTTTTATCTGTTAAACAAACATTACAATTTGTTTCAGTCATTTTATAATAACTCTTATTTAAATATTTTTATAAGAGAGCACATTAAAGTACTCTCTCTAAGTATTTTGACATATCTTCATTATTAAAGAATAAAGATCCTTTTGAATTTACAAATATACTACCTTTACTTAGTTTCTCATCTGAAATTCTTTTAGAATTATTATAAATTTCAATAGGAGTTTTATTAGTATTAGTATAAGCAATAGTATCCTGAACTGTATTAAGAACAGGAAACCGTACACCAGTTTCTTTTATATTTTTTAGATTTAACTTTCTAAGTCTTTCCAACAGATTAATATCATCATACCCTGCTACGTCTAACTCTAAATC
>RRZT010781115.1_pt1 | contig 27605 bp, 26 predicted proteins | sample 2165551 | NCBI WGS metagenome assembly RRZT01 (sample SAMN10456910, study PRJNA506462) | wastewater metagenome | biome: wastewater; feature: sludge; material: wastewater sludge; isolation source: wastewater sludge with Escherichia coli K12::gfp cells carrying plasmid... | place: USA: Moscow, Idaho... | reverse complement strand
TTTCTAATTTTTCACTTTCATATACATTTGATAGTAAATAAGAATCAATACTTGGATAAGATTCGGCATTTATCTCAATTAGTTCATACTCTCCATCATTTAAATTTAATACATAATCTTTTTGTGAAGATGCTATTATTTCCTTAGGTCTATCTCCAGCGATTATGTATAGGGTATTTAAAGCATCAATATTCCAGCTATCAATTTTATCTTGTATTATCTTTCTGTTCTCAAGTAAATCTGAATCTACAAAGTCCTTTCTAGATGTTGATATTATATTTTCAATCTGTCCAGACATTTGAGCTTCTCTAAATTCTAACTGTTGAATCTCAAATTTCTGTAATATAAAAACTCCGATTATAACCATAGCTATAAATACTAATAGGAAATATACCAAAATAAATTTCCATTTTATGCTCTTAAACATAATTAGCTCCTCCTGAAATAATATCCAACACCCCTCTTAGTCATAATATATTTAAATTCTCCATCCCCTTTATCATCTTCTACTTTTTCTCTAAGTCTTCTTACTGTTACATCTACAGTTCTTATATCTCCATAATACTCATAACCCCATACTTCTTCTAATAATTGCTCTCTTGAAAAAACCTGTTCTGCACTAGATGCTAAAAATTTCAACAATTCAAATTCTCTAAGAGTTAATTCAACCAATTCTCCTCTTTTTCTAACTTCATATTTATTAGAATCTATTAATAAATCTTCTATAACTAAAATATCCTCATCTTGATTATCTACACTTGACAACTCAACTCTTCTTAAATTTGCTTTAACCCTTGCCATTAATTCTCTCATACTAAACGGCTTTGTTATATAATCATCTGCCCCTAATTCCAATCCCAATACTTTATCAACTTCATCGTCCTTTGCTGTTAACATAAGTACAGGAATTTTTAACTCTCTTCTTATTTCTTTTAACACTTGAAAACCATCTTTTATTGGAAGCATTATATCAAGAAGAATTAAATCTGGTAATATCTTATATATTTTTTTTATTGCCTCTTCCCCATCATGGGCTAATTCAACATCATAGCCCTCTTTTTCCAAATTGAATTTAACTATATCTGCAATAGAAACTTCATCTTCTACAACTAGTATTTTTTTAGTCATATTATCACTCCATATTTAGTCTATTATTAGGAATAAACTTCTACTTTAATAAATTATCTAACAATATATAACTATTGTCAAACTTAAGTATGGCAATAGTTATATATTTATTTAAAATATAATCTTATAGTCTCTATTTGTATAAAACCTATAAATTTAAGAATTACCTATATTGGCTATTATTAGCTTTATTTCTGATGTTTAGGTACTTAATGGCTATTTTTCAATGCAATATAAGTAATTAAACTTAACTAAAACTTAATTTTAAATTAAATTTAACATAGTATAATCTAATTTATATAGTATAATAATATGATAAGAATTTTTTATAAGGAGGAGGATTATATAGATGAATTACTATAGTAAGGATTCTAAAGAAATTGTTGAAGAATTACAGTCCGATATTGAAAGTGGTTTGTCACAAGGAGACATTAGTGAAAAACTAAGTAAATATGGACGAAATGAATTACAAGAAGAAAAAAGAAAAAGTTTTTTATCAAAATTAGTAGATCAACTTAATGACTATATGGTTATTATATTGATTGCTGCAAGTATTGTATCTATGATAGTTGGTGAAAAGACAGATGCATTGGTTATAATAGCAATTGTTATTATAAATGCTTTCCTAGGTATTTACCAAGAAGGTAAAGCTGAAAAGGCATTGGATGCTCTTAAGAAAATGTCTGCTCCCGAATCTAAAGTTCTAAGAGATGGTGTTTTAAAACATATCCCATCAAATGAATTGGTTCCTGGAGATATAGTTTTAATTGAAGCTGGGGATATTATTCCTGCAGATCTTAGACTTATAGAAGCTTCCAATCTAAAAATAGATGAGTCTTCTCTTACAGGTGAATCCGTACCTGTAGAAAAAAATGCTAAAATTTTACCAGATGAAGATATTGGTATAGGCGATCGTCACAATATGGCATATATGAGCAGTATTGTAAGCTATGGTAGAGGTAAGGCTATTGTCGTTGGTACAGGTCATGAGACTGAAATTGGTAAAATCGCTACTATGATTCAAAGTTATGATTCTGAATCAACACCTTTACAAAACAAACTAAATGAATTAGGTAAATACCTAGCTATTGTTGTAGTTGTTATATGTGCAATTGTCTTCTTTATAGGTAAATTATATGGTAAAGACACATTAGATATGTTTATGACTGCTATAAGTTTAGCGGTGGCTGCCATTCCTGAAGGTTTACCAGCAATTGTTACTATCGTTCTTGCATTAGGTATGAGCAGAATGGTTGAAAGACATGCTATAGTTAAAAAATTATTGGCTGTTGAAACACTTGGATCAATTACTTATATTTGTTCTGATAAAACTGGTACATTAACACAAAATGAAATGACAGTTGTAAGAACTTTTACAAATAATGAGATCCTTGATGTTACAGGAACTGGATATAATCCTGAAGGAAAATTCTTAAAAGATGAAGAGGAAGTAATATTTGATAATTTTAATTATGAAGCATTATTTACTGGATCCGCACTTTGTACGGATGCTACAATAGACAGAAGTTCAAGTGAGATTGGTATTATTGGAGATCCAACTGAAGGTGCATTAGTAGTTGTGGCTGAAAAGGCAGGATATGAAAAATCTAATACAGAGTCAAAATCACCAAGAATTGATGAACTTCCATTTGATTCTGAAAGAAAAATGATGACAACAGTACACAGTAATTTCATGCCAAATAATTTAACTTCTTTTACAAAAGGAGCTCCAGATATTATTATCGATAGATGTAATAAGATTTTAATAGATGGTGAGGTAAAAGAATTTACTAAGGAACTAAAAGATAAAGCATTAGAAGTTAATAGTACATTTGCACAAAGTGCATTAAGAGTATTATCCGTAGCTTTTAAAATATTAGATGAAAATTATGATAAAGACAATTTAGAAGAAGAATTAATATTTATTGGTTTACTTGGAATGATAGATCCACCAAGAGAAGAAGCAAAGGATGCTATCATTAAATGTAAGAAAGCTGGTATAGTTCCTGTTATGATTACTGGTGACTATAAAGAAACAGCTTATGCAATTGCCTATGAACTTGGAATAACTAATGATCCAAGCCAAGCTATTATGGGTAATGAGTTAAATAATATGTCCGATATAGAATTAAGAGAAATTGTAAAAGAAAAAAGAGTTTATGCTAGGGTTTCACCAGAACATAAAGTAAGAATCATACAAGCACTAAAAGAAAATGGAGAAATTGCTGCAATGACTGGTGATGGAGTAAATGATGCTCTAGCTCTTAAAAAAGCAGATATTGGTATTGCAATGGGTATAACTGGTACCGATGTTGCTAAGAACACTGCTGAGGTTATATTAACAGATGATAACTTTGCAAGTATTGTTTCTGCTGTTGAAGAAGGAAGAATTATCTATAGTAATATTAAAAAATTCGTTTTCTTCTTATTATCTTGTAATATTGGGGAAATCCTTATTATACTAATGAGTATAATCTTTAACTGGGAAGTTCCACTATTACCTATACAATTATTGTGGTTAAACTTAGTTACAGATAGTTTCCCAGCTCTTGCATTGGGAGTTGAACAAGGACATGGAGATATGATGAATGAACCTCCTAGAAGCCCAAATGAACCAATACTTACTAAGCCTATGATTAGAGGAATCGCTTTCCAAAGTATTGCCATAACAATAGGTACATTATTAGCATATTATTGGGGAATGAAAACTTATGTACAACCAGAATTTGAACATGCTAGAACTATAGCTTTTGCTACTTTAATATTAGCAGAGTTATTAAGAGCATTTTCAAGTAGATCACAAGAACAAAGTTTATTAAAGATTGGTATATTTACAAATAAAGCTATGAATGTTGCAGTATTAACTTCATTTGTTTTATTATTAGTAGTTATATATGTACCATTCTTACAACCAATTTTCCATACAAATGCGTTAAATCCAGTGGACTGGGTTGTTATAGGAGTATTATCAATTATTCCATTAATTGCTGGAGAATTACAAAAAAGTATATTCAATAAAAAATAATATAAAATAGCCACTGGATCCAGTGGCTATTTTTAATAAATTATATTTAGATTGTTACTTTCAATATTAAAATATGTCTCTCTTGGTAAATCCTCTATTTCTCCATCAATATTTAGATATAATTTTTCATCAGTCTCAATTTTTACTTCTTTAGATTTATATATTGAAACATATTTCTTAAAAAAAGTATGTTTAGCAAATAAAATCGATGGAAATATTATTAATAGTATTGGCTTTATTGCCTTTTTAACAATACATATGTGAAAATATCCATCATCAAATTCTGCCATTGGAAGAACATTAAATCCACCACCATAAGTTTTACCATTTCCTACTGCTATTAAATATATATCTTCATCAAAAATATCTTCTCCGATGGTAATCCTTATTTTCTTCTTCTTAAATTTAATTAAATTAATTAATAAACTTATTGTATAGGCCATGTTTCCTTTAAATCTCTTTTTAAATTTTTTAGCATCTACTACAACAGCTGAGTCTAGTCCTGCACTTGATATATTTAAAAATGATTTTCCATTTACATAACCAACATCTAATTTTTTTATTTCATTATTTAATATATTATTCAATGCATCTTTAGTATTGAATGGTATGCCTAGACTCCTTGCTAAATCATTTCCAGAACCACCTGGTATGATTCCCAAAGCTATATCTTTCCCTACTATTGCCTGTGCTATTTCATTAATAGTTCCGTCTCCACCTACAGAAACTATTAGCTTATACCCCTCTGCAATTCCTTTTTGTGCAAGTTTTGTCGCATCTTTAGGTCCATTAGTAAGTTTAATTTCATAATCAATATTTTTTAAATTCATTTCTTCATTTATTATTAATTCCAGTTTTGATGCTGAACCTCCACCTGCTACTGGATTTAAGATAAATAGTATCTTATCCATATACTCCTCCTGTTAAAGTGTATTTGAATAGAATTCGCCTTTAACAGCCTTTTCTATTGCCTGTAATTCTTCGACTGATAAGGAATACTCTGACTTACCTTTAACAATTGGTTTTGCATAGGATGTGGATTGGTCTCTGCCATGAATACTTGTTATAACAACTCCATTTAAATATTCATCTAAAAGAGCTAAGGAATAACTTAGTCTTGGTCCTATATTATCAAAAGCATCATATCTTACAACTCCAACATTTTGAACCGATAAACTTAGTTTTCTTTGTATTTTTTCTATTTCACCATTTAATTCACTAGTTTCCATTTTGATATTTCTAAGTTTTTCATTGCTATCTTTTAAAATATTTTCTAGATTTTCATTGTCATTGTCTCCTACAAGTTTATAATATTTCTTTTTAAATTTAGAAAATCTAATAGCATTTATTATAAACAGTAAAAATAAAAATAAATAAATTCCCAATAAAACCATTATGGATTCTGTTGGATATAATTCAATCAAATTCTTTAATTCTTCCATTTCTTCACCTCAAAACTATTTAGCTATTTTTTTAATAGCCTCGATACCTCTTTCTATTTCTTCCTCAGTATTAAAATAGCCAAAGCTGAATCTAACTGCTCCTTGTTCAAAAGTTCCAATAGTTTTATGAGCTAAAGGTGCACAATGTAAACCTGGTCTAACTTGTATATCAAATTCATCATCTAATCTAAAAGCGATTTCAGAACTATCTTCATCCCTTATATTTAATGAAACAACTGCTGCTTGTCTTTCAATATCTAAAGGACCATAAATTTTTATTCCATCAACTTTTTTGATTTCTTCAATAAAATATCTAGTTAAGTTTTCCTCATGTGTTCTTATTTTTTCAATACCAGTTTCATTAATAAACTGTATACCTCTATATAAACCTATGATTCCTGGTCCATTTGGTGTACCACTTTCATATTTATCTGGAAAAATATCTGGCTGAGTTAATAAATGAGAATTACTTCCTGTACCACCTTGAAATATTTCTTTTACATCTATTCCATCTTTTATATATAATATACCTGTTCCTTGGGGACCAAATAAACATTTATGTCCTGGAGCTGCAAGTATATCAATTTTTAACTCTTTTACATCTATTGGATACACTCCTGCTGATTGAGCTGCATCCACTAAAAAGTAAATTGATTTTTCCTCAGCTATTTTTCCTACTTCTCCTATTGGTTGTATGGATCCTGTTAAATTAGATATATGAGTCATTGCTATTAATTTTGTATTTTCTCTTATACTATCCTCTATATCTTTAGCATCTACAATACCAAATTCATTTGCTTTTACTATAGTATGTTCTATACCATATTTTTCTAATCCAACTATTGGTCTTAATACTGAATTATGCTCCATGGATGTTGTTATTACATGGTCTCCTTCTTTTAATATACCTTTTATTCCTATGTTTAAACTTTCAGTACAATTAAATGTAAATATTACATTCATAGGATTATCAATATTAAAAAACTTTGCTACTTCTTCTCTCGTATCATATATTTCTCTTCCAAGTTGTAAAGCAAGTTTATGTCCAGATCTTCCTGGATTTGCTCCGTAATTTTCCATAACATCCATTATACCTTTATATACATTTTTTGGTTTTGGGAATGATGTTGCAGCATTATCAAAATAAACCATAAAAACACCTCCTATATTCCTTAATATTATAACATAATAGAGATGTATATAATGCATTAAATAAAGCTATTGAATAATTTTATCAATAGATAAATTTTATCACAAAAAACTCACAAATAATATCTTTATATAAATTAAAACTTTAGATATTATTTGTGAGTCTTTATTTACTATTTATAATTAATTATTATGATAATCTTTCATATACAATTTCTAGTAGTTTATCTTTTAACTCTTTTCCTTCATTTAACATGGAATTCATTTTATCTGATGTTATCTTGTTAAATTCTTCATCTTTTATTCCTTTTAGATTTATCAATACATTCATTAAAGCACTTTCAAGTCCTGTATATAATAATAATGTCCCTACCCCAACATCCGTTAATGCTCCTAAATTTCCAAAATCTGCAAATATCTTTTGTACTTTCATTGCATTTAAACATTCTTCTGCACATCTTAATGGAACTTCTAATGCAACTTTATATCCTTCTTGAATTGCTTTTGATCTTAATGCTTTTTCTTCTTCTGTTTCTTTTGGCATAGAGAATGCTTCCATAACTCCATCAAAAGCCTTTGTATCTTCATCAACTATTCCATTTAATGCTTCAATATGTTTATCTAGAATTGCAAAGTTTTCATCCATAATTTTTTTATCTTCATCTGATAATTCGTTATAAATTTTTCTTCCAATAGTTAAATTACCAACCATCATAGTTAATGCTGCACCTAAGCTACCTGCTAATGCTGCAACACTACCTCCTCCAGGTGTAGGCTCTCCTGACTTTGCCTCTGCTATATAATCCTTCAAACTTTTGTCTATCATTAACATATATAAACACCACCTTATATTATTATGGTGAATATTTCACCATCATTTAAAATTATAGTATAGTTACTAGATATTATCAAATAATTTATATTATTTTGTAAATTATTCTATTTTAAATATCCTACTTTAATATTTCTATATTTTATATCATTTCTAAACAATATATCTTTTTCTTTAAATTCCAATGTCTCTTCCATTTCCATACAATTTAGCCCTATATTATCTTTATATATAATATTATGATTATTATAAAATTCTTTTTCATATTTTTCTTGTCTTTTCAAATAATCATGCAATTTATTGTATTTATCTATATATAAATAAGATTGTGGAATATGAAAATCTTTATCTATTTCTCTTATTTCTTTTAATGATATAGGCTTTTTATACAATGAAATTGATTTTATTGGAATTATATAATTTTCTCCATTTTCTATAAGTCTTTTAATTCTTATTTTTACATTTTCATTACTTAATTTACTATCTAATATGTTTTTAGAAAGCATAGGTTTTCCAAACTCTATAAATCCTATTACTTCTTTAATTGGTGATGATAAATATAAATAGGCATTTAATTCCTCTTTAGCAAATCTTTTTCTATATTCATATTTTTTTATATTATATAAGATAGGTCTAAAATATTCTGGTTTAAAACTTAAAAAAATTTCTTTTTCCATATTAAACCTCCAACGTTATAACTAAATTATTAAAATCCAATATTTAATATTAAATATTGGATTTTATTTATAGCATTATTTGTTTTTTAATAATTCTAATAATCTATCTAAATCATCTAAATCGTAAAATTCCATTTCAATTTTGCCCTTATTATTTTTAATATTCAATTTAATTTTTGTTCCAAATATTTCCATCAATTCATCTTCTAAATCTTTTATATAAATATCTTCTTCTCTTTCTTTTTTAATTACTTTTTTTCCTTTTAAATTCTTTACTTTTTCTTCAACTTCTCTTACATTTATATTTTCTTCTAAGATTTCCTTTACTATCTCATCTCTATCTTCTTTTGGAATATTTAATAATGCCCTACCATGTCCTCTAGTTATCTTTCCCTCTTCTATCAATCCTAAAGTATTTTCATCTAAATTTAATAATCTCATTGTATTAGCAATATATGAACGACTTTTCGCTAATTCCTTTGATAATTCTTCCTGTGTTATATTATATTCCTCAATTAAACTCTTATAGGCAAATGCTTCCTCTGTAACTGTTAAATCCTCTCTTTGTATGTTTTCTATAAGAGCTATTTTCTTTACTTCTATATTTTCCATATCTTTTATTATTGCTGGTATTTTTTCTTTACCTGCTAATTGAGAAGCTCTGTATCTTCTTTCACCAGCTATTATCTCATATTTACTTCCTTTTTTCCTAACTATTATTGGCTGTATAACTCCATGATTATTAATTGATTCTTTCAAACTCTCTAGAGATTCCTCTGAGAAAAACTTTCTAGGTTGTTCAATATTAGGTATTATTTTCTTTATATCTATCTCTTCAATATAGTCTTTTTCATCGATTATTTCTTCAAATGTTGTATTTGATAAAAGTGCTCCTAGTCCTTTTCCCAATCCTTTTTTCTTAGTCATTTATCTTCCTCCCATCACTATATATCATCCGATTCTAGATACAAAAATTCCTCTGCTAAAAGACTATAAGATTCTGCACCTGTAGACCTTTTATCATAATCCATAATAGATAAACCATGACTTGGAGCTTCTGCTAATCTAACATTTCTTGGAATTATTGATGTATATACCTTACCTTTAAAATACTTTTTAACCTCTTCAACTACTTGAATCGAAAGATTTGTTCTGCCATCAAACATGCTTAATACTACGCCTTGAACTTCTAAATCTCTATTAACAGTCTTTTTTACTAAGTTTATTGTCTCCATCAACTGACTAACTCCTTCCAGTGCATAGTATTCACATTGTATTGGAATAATTACAGAATCTGAAGCAGCTAGACTATTTAAACTTAATAATCCTAATGATGGTGGACAATCTATAATTATATAATCATAATTATCTTCTAGATTTTTTAATGATTTTTTCAATATTAATTCCCTGTTTTTTATATTACTTAATTCTATTTCAGCTCCTGCTAAATCCACATATGAAGGAGCTATAAATACATTCTCTGCAGTAGTTTCAATTATAATATTATTTATATCTTCACCGTTTATTATCACATCATAAATAGTTTTTTCTAACTCACTCTTTTCAACACCTAGACCACTTGTTGCATTTCCTTGAGGATCTAAATCTAATATCAGTATTTTTTTATTTAATTTTCCTAAACCTGCACTTAGATTTATAACTGTTGTAGTCTTTCCTACACCACCTTTTTGATTAAAGGTTGATATTATCTTAGCCATTATATCCTCTCCTAGATTTATTCTTAATAATATAATATCAGATGTTTCAATTAATACAAAAGAAAAAAGCAATTATCTTTTAAATAATTGCTTTTTTATAGTATCTATTATTTATTGTTAATAGTTATAACTCCATCAACTATTGAAGTTTCCATCTTAAATCCTTCTTCAAATACATTAAATGGTATATAAGTGTGAGCATCCATTAATATTGGAGCTTCTTCTAATTCTACAATCATTTTTGCAAAATTATATTTATTGTCACCTATTTTTATTAAATGCCATAATGGTCCATTTATTAGTTCTACTGAACGATCTTTGTTATTCCATTTTACTTCATATTTTAGTTCTTCCATTACTTGTCTAAGTGGAATCATGTAAACTCCATCTCTATTTACTATATTATTTTTCAATTTTACTTCTTTTCCATTTATCATAACTTTATCATAGCTTTCGATTTCTACTTTAGCTACTTCTTCTTGTAATTCTTTTAAAGCAATAATTTTTATTTCTCCAACTGTTTGCGCTGGTATGCTAAATGTTGTTGGTCCATATAATACTATTATATCTTTATCCACTATATCTTCTTTTTTAATATCTTTTCCTTCAAAATTAACTATTTTTGTTCCCTCAGCTATATTTAATTTTAGGTCGTTTCCATAGCTAATAAACTCACTATTGAATTTATCTGCTTTTACAAAACTATTATCAGATTTTATAACTATTGCTGCTGGTGTCAATTGTGGTGGCAAACTCATTGCCATAGGTGTATTTTTTCTAATAACTACATCTATTAAATCATCTTTTTTAATAGTATCTCCTTTTACAATCTCTTTTGATTTACTATCTAATACTAATAAATCCTCTGAAACATGAACTACTAAATCTCCTAATAAATAGTCTTCTTCAGTTTTATTATCTTCTTTAACTTTTTTTAACAATAAGCTTTTGTTTTCTTTATTAATTTCCATTACCTTATAAGCTTCCACATTGAATTCTTTTTCTTTTACTTCTTCTGCATTTGCTACATTTGGTAATATTACAAATACAAAAGATAAAAATACCGCTAATACTTGTTTAAATTTCATTTAAACTCCTCCTTTTTTTTAATTATATCATAATAATTCCTAATAAATATTAAAGCTTTATTACAATTGTTGTTATAAAAAAAGAATGTTTCATGTGAAACATTCTTTTTTATAATGGTTTTTTTCTTGGTTTTCCTCCACCTCTTGGATATTTATCAGATGTTTTTTTTATCTTTTTTATAATTATAATAGAATGTTCTATATCCGATTCTGGTATATTTACTCTATATGCATCTTCTATCTTTCCGCCTAATAATTCTATTCCCTTTTTCGCCTCAGTTAATTCTTCTTCAAACTCTGGACCCTTCATTGATATAAAATATCCATCCACTTTCACAAATGGCATACAGTATTCAATCAATGTGTTAAGTCTAGCTACTGCTCTTGATACACATATATCGTATTGTTCTCTATAATCAATATTTCTTCCCAGTTCTTCTGCTCTTCCATGTATAGTTTTAATGTTTTTTAATTTTATTTTCTCTATTACATTGTTTAAAAATATAATTCTCTTATTTAAGCTATCCATTAGTGTAATATCCAGATTGTCATTGTATATCTTAAGCGGTACTCCCGGAAAACCTCCTCCTGTACCTATATCAATAATAGATTTATTTCCTTCAAATAATCCTGTTTTAACTAAGGTTAAACTGTCTAAGAAATGCTTTATATCCATTTCATCATCTTCTACTATTGTTGTTATATCTATTTTTTCATTCCATTCTTTTATTAATTTTTTATATTCTATAAATTTATCTTCTTGTGTATTATCTAGTTTAATATCTAAAGATATACTTCCACTTTTAAGAATATCAATTTTTGGATTCAATATTGCCACCCTTTCTTCTCTCTTGTTCTAAATATATTAAAAGAACATTTATATCAGATGGATTTACTCCTGGTATTCTTGAAGCTTGACCTACTGATTCAGGTTTTATTTCATTTAATCTTTCAACGGCTTCATTTGATAATCCTTTTACCATAGTATAATCTTGTTCTATAGATAGTTTTTTATTTTCTAGTTTCTTAAATTGTTCTATTTGTGCCTGTTGCTTTTCAATATATCCTTCATATTTTATCTGTGTTTCAACTTGAAGTCTTACTTCTCTTGGCAATTCTTCTCTATTATTATCAACTACTTTTAAATCTTCATATGATAATTCTGGTCTTCTTATTAAATCATATAAACTAATACTTGTCTTTAATGGTGTTGTATTTAATACTAACATTTTATTATTAATTTCTTCTGTTGGAGTTAATATTACCTTTTTTAATCTTTCCAATTCTTCTCTTACATATGCATCTTTCTTTTTTGCCATTTCATATCTCTCTAATGATGCCAAACCAAGTTTATATCCTTTTTCTGTAAGTCTTAAATCTGCATTATCTTGTCTTAATGTAAGTCTATATTCTGCTCTTGATGTCATCATTCTATAGGGTTCTTTTGTACCTTTAGTTACTAAATCGTCTATTAACACGCCAATATATGCCTCTGATCTATCTAATATAAAAGGTTCTTCATTTCTTATATTTAATACTGCATTTATCCCTGCTATTAAACCTTGTGCTGCTGCTTCTTCATATCCTGAAGATCCATTTATCTGACCAGCAAAAAATAAGTTTTTATAATCTTTATGCTCTAAAGTTCTTGTTAAACTTGTTGGATCTATACAATCATATTCTATTCCATATGCTGGTCTCATAAATTTAACATTTTCTAAACCTTCTATTGTCTTATACATCTTTAGTTGTACTTCTAATGGCAATGTTGAACTTACTCCTTGTACATACATTTCTTTAGTATTTAAACCTTCTGGCTCTATGAATACTTGATGTTGATTTCTATCTGAAAATCTAACTACCTTATCTTCTATAGATGGGCAATAACGGGGTCCCTTACCATCTATTTCTCCTGCATACATAGGTGCTCTATATAAATTTTCTCTTATTATTTCATGAGTCATCTCATTAGTATAAGTTAGATGACAAGGTACTTGTTCCATATCAAATTCCTTATCCATATTTAAAAATGAAAAAGGTATTATCTCTTCATCTCCTGGCTGGATAACCATTTTAGAATAATTTATACTATCTTTGTGTACCCTTGCTGGAGTTCCTGTTTTAAATCTTCTTAGTTCCATATTCATCTTATCTAATGACTCAGATAAAAAATTGGATGGTCTTAAGCCTCCAGGACCGCTTGAATAATTTAATTCACCCATAAATATCCTTCCATTTAAATATGTCCCTGTAGCGAGGATAACGGCCTTAGAATTGAAAATAGCTCCTGAGTTAGTTTTTACTCCTTTTATTTCCTTATCTTCCATTAATAATTCTATAACTTCACCTTCTTGTAAAGTTAGATTATTTTCATCTTCCAATATCTTTTTCATCTCAGTATGATATTTACTTTTATCTGCTTGTACTCTTAATGAATGAACTGCAGGTCCCTTTGAAGTATTTAACATTCTGCTCTGTATAAATGACTTATCTATTATTAAAGCCATTTCTCCACCAAGAGCATCTATTTCTCTTACTAAATGTCCCTTTCCTGTGCCACCTATATTAGGATTGCAAGGAAGATCTCCTATTGCTTGCATACTCATTGTTAAAATTAGAGTATCCATTCCCATTCTTGCACTTGCCAATGCTGCTTCACAACCTGCATGACCTGCACCTATTACTATTACATCATATTCTCCTGCTATAAAATCTTTTATTTTTTCCATCACACACTTCCTAACTATTTTCCAATACAAAACTCTGAAAATATTTTATCCAATATATCTTCACCAATTGTATCTCCAGATATTTCCCCTAAATTTTCCCAACAGTTTTTTATATCAACTTCTATACAATCAAGTGGTATATTTCCTTGAATACCTTTTAATCCTTCTTCTATATTATCTAAACTCTTTAATAGTTGATCCTTATGTCTTAAATTATTTATTAATATATCACTTTTTATATTAATATCACCTTTATAAAACATATTCTTTATTTCTGTTTCCAATTTATCTAAACCTGCTCCCTTTAATATTGCAGCAGTTATTATTTTCTTATTTGGTAATAATCTTTCAATTTCTTCTTCTTCCCATTTTTTATCTAAGTCAGTCTTATTTAATAATATTATTGATTTATTTTTATTTAATATTTCAATTATCTCATAATCATCTTCTGTTAATTTTTCAGAAGTATCAAATACTCCTATTAATAAATCAGCTTCTTCTACCATTTCTTTTGCTCTATCTACACCTATTTTTTCAACTAGATCCTCTGTCATTCTTATACCTGCAGTATCCACTATTTTTAATGGTATTCCATCTATATTTATATACTCTTCAATTATATCTCTAGTAGTCCCTGGTATATCCGTAACTATAGCTCTATTTTCCCTTAAAATAGCATTTAATAATGATGATTTTCCTACATTTGGCTTACCTAATATAACTGTATATAAACCATCTCTTAATATCTTACCTCTATCAGTAGTATCAATTAATTTAACTATCTCTTCTTTTATATATCTTCCTTTTTTCTCTAATTCTATATATTCAAAAGTCTCTAAATCATCTTCAGGAAAATCAATATTAGCTTCTATATTTGCAATCATTTCTAATAATGTATTTCTAAGTTCATTTATCTTTTTTGATAATTTACCTTCTAGTTGATTTAATGACATTTCATAAGATTTATTTGTCTTTGCCTTTATTAAATCTATAACAGCCTCTGCTTGGGATAAATCCAATCTTCCATTTAAGAATGCTCTCTTTGTAAACTCCCCGGGTTCTGCTAATAAAGCACCATTTTTTAATGTTAATTCTAATATTTTTTGTACAGGAACTATACCACCGTGACAATAAATTTCTACCATATTTTCTCTTGTATAGGTTTTTGGTTCCTTCATCATCGCAATTAACACTTCATCTACTACATTTTCCTCTTCATCAATTATATGCCCATAGTTTAGCTTTCTATTATCTTTAATCTTAAATTCTTTTCCATCTATACTTTTAAATATACTATTTGCTATTTCTATAGAATTTTTTCCACTTAATCTTACAATACCTATTCCACTTTCACCCATTGCAGTTGATATTGCTGCCATTGTACTACTCATATTACCACCTCTTTACTTTACAAATAAAAACAAAAGCCCAGTAAATACTGGGCCTAGTCTACTCTTTCTCTTGAATTACTACTCTTCTGTAAGGGTCTTCACCTTCACTTGAAGTTATAATACCTTCTGTTTTCTGTAATGCAGAATGTATTATTCTTCTTTCATATGGATTCATAGGTTCTAATTTTACAGGTTTTTTTGTTCTCTTTGCTTTCTTTGCCATATTATGTGCTAATTGCTTAAGAGTTTTTTCTCTTTTCCCTCTATATCCCTTAACATCTACTAATACTCTTATATAATCTTCTCTATCTTTATTTAAATTTAAACTTAATATATATTGTAAGGCATCTAAAGTATTCCCTCTTTTACCTATAATAATTCCCATATCTGTTGAATTTATATCATTTATATCTATTGATACTAAATTTTCTTTTTTAACTATTGTAAAATTGCTTACAATATCCATTTTAGTAAATATATCTTTTAATAATGTTTCAACTTTTTCAACAGGGTCATTTATTATAGTAACTTTTACTTTAGCATCTTTTTTACCGATTAAACCTAATAGTCCTTTACTTGGTTCGTCAATAACTTCTATTTCAATGTCTGATTTATTAACATTCAACTCTTCAATAGCTTTTTCTACAGCTTCATCTATAGTTTTTCCAGTTTTAATTACAGACTTCATTTATACCCTTTCCTCCTTACTTCTCTTCCACTTAGCATTACTTATCAATGTTTGAATTATTACAAATATATTTCCTAATACCCAATATAATGCTAATCCTGCTGGTAATGATCTAGACATACCAAAAATCATTACAGGCATAAAAATATTCATCATTTTTTGTGTTGATTGTGTTGCTGGGTCACTTGGCATATTTCTCATGGAAATGTAACTTTGTAAAAATGTAGTTGCAGCAGCTAAAAGTGGCAATCCCCATAAATATATATCTGCTTTTTCAAGGTTTGCTATCCAAAAGAAGTTCTTAGTTATAGCATCATAAACCTTTGGATCTTTAAATATATATTTAACTGGTTCTCTCATCATATTCCAAAAACCTATTAATATAGGAAATTGAATCAATAAAGGTAAACATCCTGATGCAGGATTATAATTATGTTCCTTATATAATTCCATTAATTTTCTATTTTGAGTTTCTGGATCCGCTTTATATTTTTCTTGTATTTTTTTTTTTTTTTGTTGTATCTCACTCATTTTCTTATTACTTTTAGTCTGACTTAAATTAAGTGGTAATGTCATTAATTTAAATAACAAAGTCATTAGTATAACTGTAATCGCATAATACGATATATATTTTGGTTCTGTTCCAATACTTGATATAAATTTATACATATATTTAAAAATTATACCAAAAGCATTACCTAAAAAGGCCATATCTTACCTCCTGTTATTCAAGTGGATCATATCCTCCATCATTAAAGGGATTACATCTTAATATCCTATTAAAGGACAAATAGAAACCCTTAAAAAAACCATATTTTTTAAATGCTTGCAAAGAATAATCTGAGCAAGTAGGATAAAATCTACAATTTCTTCCTGTAAAAATATATTTTGATATATATTTCTGATACAATTTAATCAATAAAATAGCTAGTTTAGCCATTATATCACCTATTTTTTTAACATTTTAGAAATTTTAAGCAAATGCATTATTGCACTTTCTAACTCTTTATAACTAATATCTACAGTATTCTTTTTAGGAATAATAACTATATCATAACCAGATTTTATTAAATTTAAATGTAATCTAATTATTTCCTTCATTTGTCTTCTCACTTTATTTCTTACAACACTATTTCCAATTTTTTTAGTAATTGTATATCCAAAGCGAGAATTCTCTAAATTGTTTTTCTTAACATACATAGTCAAATTTCTATTCCAATAATTCTTTCCTTTTCTATATACATTTAAATAATCTTCGTTGGTCCTCAATCTTTTATCTTTTTTCATAAATTACTCCAATACTGTATATAATTAATTAAAAAGACCACTTAGGTAATTGTGGCCTTATCTTGACAATACTTTTCTTCCTCTTTTTCTTCTTCTCTTAAGTACTCTTCTACCTGCTTTAGTACTCATTCTTTTTCTAAAACCATGTTCTCTACTTCTTTGTCTCTTTTTTGGTTGATAAGTTCTCTTCATTTCCTGCACCTCCCTATAGGATTTCCTATCTATTACTTAAACGATCATATTATTATATATGTTAAGAAAGATAATTACTACATATAGATTATATTTATTGAAGCCCTAGATGTCAAGATAATATAAGTATTTTATAGCATTTATTTAATATATTTATTTTATCTAATTGTTGATAATTCTTATATACTTATTAACTAATTGTGGATAACTTATTGATATCTAATATTTAATCTGCTATTATATAGTTAACTTTGTTAATAGATTGTTTATAACAAAATAATAATATTTTTTAGTAAACTGTTGATAGTTTTGTTAATAACTATGTTGATAATAATTATTATAACTTAGATTAATATTGAAATCAAGCTACTTATATATGTTATTAGTTTTATACAATATCCTGTGGATAACTATGTTTTGATACTGGATATTTTTTAATTTGTTAATTATGTTAATAAGCTTTCCACAATTGTCCAGTAGTTTTATATCTTTTTTATTAATTTATTTTCTGTGGATAAGTTTGTGGATAATCTTAATAATTAATCGGAGGAGGTTAAAAATGAGTTTAAATTTAGATAGTATTTGGATTGATGTTTTAAATTTAATAAAAGTTGAACTTACAGAAGTAAGTTTTAATACCTGGCTAAAAACTATAAAGCCCATGCAATTAACTGATGATACTATCATATTAGCAGCGCCTAATGAGTTTACAAAAGGTATCTTAGAAGGTAGATATTTAGATTTAATAAAAAATGCAGTATCTCAAATTACATCAAATGATTATAATGTAAAGTTTACAATCCCTGGCGAAAACATTGAAATACCTGATGAAGACTTTTCTTTTGATGTATTGGATTTAAATGAAAAAGCTCAATTAAATCCAAAATATACTTTCGATACTTTTGTTATTGGTAATAGTAATAGATTTGCTCATGCAGCATCATTAGCTGTTGCAGAGGCACCTGCACAAGCATATAATCCATTATTTATTTATGGAGGAGTTGGTTTAGGTAAAACCCATTTAATGCATGCAATTGGTCACTATATACTAAGCCAAAGTTCTGATTTAAAAGTAGTATATGTATCCAGTGAAAAATTTACAAATGAACTTATAAATTCAATTAGAGATGATAGAAACAATGAGTTTAGAAATAAATATAGAAATGTTGATATCTTATTAGTCGATGATATTCAATTTATAGCTGGTAAAGAAAGTACCCAAGAAGAATTCTTCCATACTTTCAATGCATTACATGATGCTAATAAACAAATTATTATTTCCAGTGATAGACCACCAAAAGAAATTCCTACACTAGAAGATAGATTAAGATCTAGATTTGAATGGGGACTTATAACTGATATCCAAGCTCCTGATTTAGAAACAAGAATTGCCATATTAAAGAAGAAAGCAAAAGTTGAAAATATTGATGTTCCTAATGATGTAATGCTTTACATAGCTACTCAGATAAGATCAAATATTAGAGAGCTGGAAGGTGCATTAATAAGAGTTGTAGCCTATTCTTCCTTAACTAATAAAAAAGTTAATGCTGAACTAGCAGAAGAGGCATTAAAAGATATTATATCAAATGATGGTTATGAGGAGATAACAGTTGATCTAATTAAGAGAATAGTTTCTCAAGAATTTAATATAAAAATAGAAGATTTTAATAGTAGAAAAAGAACTAAAGCTATAGCATATCCAAGACAGATTGCCATGTATTTAACTAGAGAATTAACAGATTTTTCACTTCCTAAAATTGGAGATGAATTTGGAGGAAGAGATCATACAACAGTTATACATGCTTATGATAAAATAGAAAATGATATGGAAAACTCAGAGGAATTTACTAATAAAATAAATAGTATAATGAATAAATTAAAAGGTAATAATTAGTTGTTAATAAACCTGTGGATATAAATGTGGATAATAACTAAAATAAATATTTTTTAAATATGTGGATAACTTCACTATGTTTTTTATAGTTATTAACAGTTTATTATTTTAATGAAAACCATGATAATTTACAGTTTTTTAGGCTTATCCACATAATAACAGGGCCTACTACTATTACTAAGTATCTATTATATAAATTATATCTATATTTCCATCAAAAAGGAGGAGTACAATGAAAATAATTGTAAATCAAAAAGATATTTCAAAATCTATAAATATAGTACAAAAAGCTATATCAAGTAGAACAAGCTTACAAATATTAGAAGGTATATTAATAGAGACAGTTGATAATAGACTAAAATTAACTGCCACTGATTTAGAAATAGGTATCGAAACATATTTAGATTGTCAAATACTAGAAGAAGGATCTATAGTTGTAAATTCAAGAATATTTGGGGATATTATTAGAAAATTACCTCAATCTAATATAGAAATTACAATAAAAGACAATAATATAAATATAATATGTGAGAAATCAGAATTTAATATATTAGGTAGTAATGCAAGTGAATATCCAGAACTACCAAAAATTATAAATCAGTCTTCATTTATAATACCAAATGATTTATTTAAAGCAGCAGTAAAACAAACTGTATTTGCTACAAGTGAAGATGAAACAAGAGCAATATTAATGGGGGTATTGTTTAAACTTGAAAATAAGACAGCATCCTTTGTAGCACTTGATGGATATAGATTAGCTTTAAGGAAAATACCTGTTGATATAGATGAAGAAATAGAAATAGTTATTCCATCAAAATCATTACTTGAATTAAATAGGATATTAGATGATTCTGAAGATGAATTAGAGATAATATTAGCACCAAATCATATTATATTTAATATAGGTGATACATTATTTTCTTCAAGATTATTAGATGGGCAATTTTTAAATTATAATGATATAATAAGAGAAGACCATAATACAGTTGTAAGAGTAAATAAAATAAAATTACAATCTTCATTAGAAAGAGCTTCATTATTAGCTAAGGAAGAGAAGGCTAATTTAATAAAATTAAATATAAAAGATAATAGTATAATAATCAAATCAAATTCAGAAATAGGTAATGTAAATGAAGAGGTTGATTCTACTTCATCTGGTGATAATTTAGATATTGCATTCAATTCTAGATATATATTAGAAGGTATAAAAGTAATAGATTCTGAAGAAATTGAATTATTTTTTATGGGAAGTTTAAATCCTTGTATTATAAAGCCTGTAGATGATAAAAATTATACTTATTTAGTACTTCCAGTAAGATTAGCTCAAGAAGATTATTAAAGGGTGTTAGTATGTATAAAGAAATAGAGATAAATACAGATTATATAAAATTAGATCAACTATTAAAATTTATAGGAGTAGTTCAGACAGGCGGAGAGTCTAAAATTTTAATAGCAGAAGGTTTAGTTAAGATAAATGATGAAATAGAATATAAAAGAGGTAGGAAGATAATTAAGGGTGATAAAATAGAAATTAAAGACATAGATAAGTATATTGTGATATAATATATATAGAATAAAACTCAATTATAAAGCTATTTAGTAGAATTCTTCCCAAACCAAATGGTTTGGGAAGTTGCTTATAAAAAGAATTCTAATAAATCGAGAGGTGTTTATTTGATAATAGAAGATATTCGTCTTATAAATTTTAGAAATTATAATGATATATATTTAAAATTAAATAATAAAATAAATTTATTTATAGGAAATAATGCTCAGGGTAAAACTAATTTATTAGAATCAATATATATTGCTTCTATGGGCAATTCATTTAGAACTAATAGAGATAGAGAACTTATTAATTTTGATAAAAAAGAATCTTATATAGGTTTAAATTATAATATAAATAATATGAATAAACTAATAGAAATAAAACTATCTCAAAGTGAAAAAAAGAGGATTAAATTAAATAGACTTGAACTTGATAGTTTAAAAATGTTAAAAGATGAATTAAATATAGTATTATTTTTACCTGATGATTTATACTTAGTAAAAGGAAGTCCAAATGAAAGAAGAAATTTACTAAATAATAGTATATCAAATTTAAAACCACTCTATAAATATAATCTTATTAGATATAATAAAATATTATTTCAAAGAAATAATTTGTTAAAATCCAAAAAGACTAAAAATGATATAAAAAAATTAATAGAAATATTTGATATGCAATTATCAGATATAGGATCTGATATAATATTATATAGAAAATCTTATTTAGATAAATTAGAAAAAATAACAAATAGTGTCCATGGAAACTTAACTTTTAATAAGGAAAAAATAGATTTTATATATAAAAATAATATAGATATAAATGTATATAAAAAAGAAAATATTAAAGAGTTATTCTTAAGAAAACTAGAAGAAACTTTTGAAAAAGATCGTATAGTTGGTACAACGGAAATAGGTCCGCATAAAGATGATTTTGATATATTAATAAATGAAATAAATGCAAAAAAATATGCATCTCAAGGTCAGCAGAGAACAGTAGTCCTTTCTATGAAATTATCAGAAATAGAAATAATATATTATGAAAGAGGAGAATATCCAATTCTTCTATTAGATGATGTTTTTTCAGAATTAGATAAAAATAGAAGAGAATATTTAACTAATTTTTTAAGAAAAACACAAACAATAATTACTTCTACTGATTTAATAGAAATAGAAGAATTAAGTAATATTAGTATGTCAGTCTTTAATATAGAAAATGGAAATATAAGAAAAAATTAAAATATATTTAAAAATAAGATATTAAAATTAATATCTTATTTATGGCGCTTTTTAATAAAAAAGTTGGAGGAATGTAGATGGGAAATACAAATAATAATCGTGAATATACAGCCAATCAGATACAGGTACTAGAAGGTTTAGAACCTGTAAGAAAAAGACCAGGGATGTATATAGGTAGTACAGGAACAGAAGGACTACATCATTTAGTTTATGAGGTAGTTGATAACAGTATTGATGAGGTATTAGCAGGAGTTGCTAGTATTATAAATATTGTAATAAGAGAAGATAATTCAATAATGGTAGAAGATAATGGTTCAGGTATACCAGTTGAAACACATCCTCAAACAGGGAAATCCACTTTGGAAACTGTACTTACAATATTGCATGCAGGAGGAAAATTTGATAATTCTGCTTATAAAGTATCAGGAGGTTTACATGGAGTTGGTATTTCAGTAGTTAATGCTGTATCAGATGAATTAATAGCAACTATCCAAAGAGATGGTAAAATATATCAACAAAAATTTTCAAAAGGTATTACTATAACTGATTTAGAGATAATAGGAGAGTCAGATAAAACTGGTACTAAAATAGAGTTCAAACCAGATCCAACTATATTTGATGAAGTGGTATATAATTTTCAAACATTACAACATAGGTTTAGAGAGTTAGCTTTTTTAAATAAAGGTGTAAGAATAAAACTAACAGATGATAGAACTGATACTACAGAAGAATATCACTATGAAGGTGGTATTAAATATTTTGTAGAATATATTAATGAAAAGAAAACATCAATTCATCCAGATATAATGTATTTTGAAGAAGAAAAAGATAATACTTCTGTAGAAATAGCAATTCAATATACAACAAGTTATAGTGAAACAATATTGACATTTGCAAATAATATAAACACTGAAGAAGGTGGAACTCATCTAGTAGGTTTTAGATCTGCAGTAACAAGAGCATTAAATGACTATGGTAGAAAATATAATCATTTAAAAGAAAAGGATGAAAATTTAATAGGTGATGATGCAAGAGAAGGTATGACAGCAGTATTATCAGTTAAATTAACAGATCCACAATTTGAGGGTCAAACTAAGAAAAAATTAGGTAATAGTGAAACTAGAGGTATAGTTGAAACATTAACTTATAATTATATAACTACATTTTTAGAAGAAAATCCAAGTGTGGGAAAAATAATATTAGAAAAAGCCATATCATCTTCACAAGCAAGAGAAGCGGCAAGAAAAGCTAGAGAGATATCTAGAAAGAGATCTATATTAGATAATACAAGATTACCAGGTAAATTAGCAGATTGTTCATCTAACAATATGGAGGAAACAGAAGTATTCATAGTGGAAGGGGATTCTGCTGGTGGTAGTGCTAAGCAAGGTAGAGATAGATCATTTCAAGCAATCTTACCAATAAGAGGTAAGATATTAAATGTAGAAAAAGCAAGACTTGATAGAGTACTAGGCTCAGATGAAATAAGAGCAATGATAACAGCTTTTGGAACAGGTATTGGGGAAGATTTTAATTTAGAAAAACTTAGGTATGGAAAAATTGTTATAATGACGGATGCTGATGTGGATGGTGCACATATAAGAACATTATTACTGACATTCTTCTATAGATATATACCAGAGCTAATAAAAAATGGGAATATATATATAGCACAACCACCATTATATAAGGTATCAAAAGGAAAATCAGAACATTATGCATACGATGAAGAAGAATTAGAAGAAATAGTTGCAGAAATAAACGGAAACTATAATCTTCAAAGATATAAAGGTCTGGGAGAGATGAATCCAGAACAATTATGGGATACAACTATGAATCCAGAAACTAGAGTTATGTTGAAAGTATCAATAGAAGATGCATTATTGGCAGATGAAGTATTTACAACATTAATGGGTGACGAAGTAGAACCAAGACGAGAGTTCATACAGGATAATGCAAAACTTGTTATGAATTTAGATATATAATGTTTCATGTGAAACATTATATATCTAAATATTTTATTATAAAATAAAACAATAATGATATAATATATTTGTTATTATAAAGAATTTTTTAATTCTTTAAGGGGGAGTATAATGAGTGAAGAAATAAATAAAAATATTATTGAAGTAAATATTGAAAAGGAAATGAAAAAATCATATCTAGACTATGCTATGAGTGTAATAGTAAGTAGAGCTCTTCCAGATGTAAGAGATGGATTAAAACCAGTACATAGAAGAATACTATACTCTATGAATGGATTAGGACTTGACCCTAGTAAACCTTATAGAAAATCAGCTACAGTAGTAGGAGATGTATTAGGTAAATATCATCCACATGGTGATTCTTCAGTATATGATGCAATGGTAAGACTGGCACAAGAATTTAGTACAAGATATCCATTAGCAGATGGACATGGAAACTTTGGTTCAGTTGATGGTGATAGTGCAGCGGCAATGAGATATACGGAAATAAGAATGGCTAAATTAGCAAAAGATATGTTAAGAGATATAAATAAAAATACAGTAGATTATAGACCAAATTTTGATGAATCGCTACAAGAACCAATAGTATTACCAAGTAGATTTCCAAATCTATTAGTAAACGGTTCGTCAGGTATAGCAGTTGGTATGGCAACAAATATACCTCCACATAATTTAAATGAAATAATAGATGGTCTATGTAATTTAATAGACAATCCAGAAATAGAAATAGATGAATTAATGGAAACAATAAAAGGTCCTGACTTTCCTACTGGTGCACATATAATGGGAGTAAAGGGAATAGAATCTGCATATAAAACTGGTAGAGGTAAGATAAAATTAAGAGCAATAGCAGAAGTTGAAGAACATGCTAATGATAGATATAGAATAATAATTTCAGAATTACCTTATCAAGTAAATAAAGCAAAGTTAGTAGAAAAAATTGCAGAATTAGTTAAAGATAAAGAAATAGAAGGAATATCAGACTTAAGAGATGAATCAGATAGAGAAGGATTAAGAGTAGTTATAGAACTAAGAAGAGATGCAAATCCAAATGTTATATTAAATAATTTATATAAACAGACACAAATGGAGATAACTTTTGGAGTTATTATGTTGGCATTGGTAAATGATGAACCTAAAATATTAGATTTAAAATCAATGCTTAGTTATTATTTAGAACATCAAAAAGAAATAATAACTAGAAGAACTATATTTGATTTAGAAAAGGCAGAAGATAGAGCACATATTGTAAAAGGATTATTAATAGCTCTAGATCATATAGATGAAGTAATATCAATTATAAGAAATGCAGATGAAGAATCAGATGCAAAAGAAAAATTAATCTTAAAATTTGAATTATCAGAAAACCAAGCACAAGCTATATTAGATATGAGACTAAGAAGATTGACAGGCTTGGAAAGAGGAAAATTAGAAGATGAATTTGACGCATTGACAAAAGAAATAAATGGATATAAAGAATTATTAGCAAGTGAAACTTTAATCTTAAATTTAATTAAGGAAGAATTAATTGAAATAAAAGAACAAAGTGGAGATGAAAGAAGATCTCAAATAGTACCTTCAATGGATGAAATAGATATAGAAGACCTTATTGAAAAAGAAGATGTTATTATAACATTAACACATCAAGGATATATAAAGAGATTACCAGAAGATACTTATAAAACTCAAAGAAGAGGTGGAAAGGGAATAACGGGATTATCAACTAAAAATGAAGATTTTGTTGAGAATTTATTTATAACATCCACCCATGATACATTATTATTCTTCACAAATAAAGGTAGAGTATATTCTAAGAAAGCATATGAAATACCAGAAGCAAGTAGACATGCAAGAGGTATGGCGATTATAAATATGTTAGAATTAGAAAATAAAGAGAATGTTTCAGCTGTTATACCTATATCAAGTTTCAATAATGAAGATAATCTAATTATGGTAACAAGAAAAGGTATTATAAAGAAGACAGAATTAGATAAATTCTACAATATAAGGAAGACAGGAATAATAGGTATTACATTAAATGAAGAAGATGAACTTATAGGTGTTAGAAAAACAAATGGTAATGATGAGATAATGATAGTTACTAAAAATGGTATAGCTATAAGATTTGATGAAAAAGATGTAAGAAACATGGGTAGAACAGCAATAGGTGTTAGAGCTATTAAATTAAAAAATGATGATGAAGTAGTGGCAATGGATTTAGTTTCTGAAACAGGAAGTCTGTTAGTTGTATCAGAATATGGTTATGGAAAGAGAACGGCTTTAAAAGATTACAGATTACAAAATCGTGGTGGAGTTGGTCTAATAACATATAAAATAAAAGACAAGACTGGAAATTTAGTTGCTGCAAAAGTAATAGAAGATAGTGATGAAATAATTATGATATCATTAAATGGTATTATATTAAGATTAAAATCAAATGAAATATCAGAAATGGGTAGAAGTACACAAGGTGTTACTTTAATGAAGATAAATTCAGATAGTGATAAAGTAATGGCAGTTGCAAAATATGTTGAAGATTAAGGGAACCCTTAATCTTCTTTATCTTTACATAATAAATTATATATAATAATATAGATATAAGAATTTTAAAACTGGAGGGGTTAAAATGTCTTTAATAATAGATATAAATGTTAATGATAGTAATATAAATATTAAACCAAAAGGTGAAATAGATATATATACATCTCCTATCTTTAAAGAAAAAGTTTTGAATGCATTTGATAAAAATGATTTAAATATAATAATAGATGGAGAAAATTTAGATTATATAGATAGTACAGGATTAGGTGTACTAATAAGTATATATAAAGTGGTAAAAGAAAAAGATAAGAATATATTAATAGAAAATATAAAACCTAATATTAAAAAATTATTTACAATTACTGACTTAGATAAAATATTTAATATAAAGGAGATAAACTGATGATAGATACAATAAGATTATCTGTACCTAGTAAAGCCGAATATATATCTGTGGTAAGATTAACAACATCTTCAATTGCAAATAATATGAATATGAATATAGATGATATTGAAGATATAAAGGTATCCATTTCAGAAGCTTGTATAAATGCCATGGAAAATAAAGATATTATAGATATTAATTTTAATATATATAATGATAAATTAAGTATTTTTATAAACAATGTAGTAGAAAATAACTTAGATGATAAGAAAGAATTACAATTAGGCATATTAATAATAAAATCTTTAATGGATGAAGTTAATTTTACAAAAGAAGGAGTTGAATTAACAAAACTATTTGAGGATGATAATTATGGTAGATAAGAAGATTAAAAGTAAAAATGAATTATCAAATATAGCTACAAAAGAACTATTTAAAATATTTAGTGAAAATAGAGATCCATTAATAAGAGAAGAATTAATAGAAAGACATCTTTATATAGCTGAGATATTGTCAAAAAAATATGCAAATAGAGGAATAGATTATGATGATATATATCAAGTAGCAAGCTTGGGTCTTATATACTCAGTAGATAGATTTGATATATCTAAAGGTTTTGAATTTTCAAGTTTTGCAACTCCTACTATTATAGGAGAAATAAAAAAGTACT
>RRZT010623544.1_pt1 | contig 27612 bp, 28 predicted proteins | sample 2165551 | NCBI WGS metagenome assembly RRZT01 (sample SAMN10456910, study PRJNA506462) | wastewater metagenome | biome: wastewater; feature: sludge; material: wastewater sludge; isolation source: wastewater sludge with Escherichia coli K12::gfp cells carrying plasmid... | place: USA: Moscow, Idaho... | reverse complement strand
TAATTTTTACCATATAATTATAGAAATTATTATTTAATGACTGCACACATGGCCATCTTCGTGCGTGTGGTTGCAACTTTCGCCACTATCGGTTAATGTGCCAGCTACATACTGCTTTACAACCTCTACAGCATTTCCCGAGCAGCCTCTTACCACCTCAATGCCTGCCCTGTTTAATACATTTATCGCACCATTACCAATGCCGCCTGCCAACATAATAGTTACACCATTTTTAGCTAAGGTGTTTGAAATGTTTGACTTACATCCACATCCAGGCTCAGATGCTAGTGTGGTTACATCTTGAATCTCATTGGTGTTTGAGATAGTAAATAGATAATAGGCTTCGCAATGACCAAAATGAGAGTCGATTTGGTAATCTGCGGTAACTGGAACTGCAATTTTCATCTTGTTTATATTTAGTTGTTATATATTAATTTCCATACCTGTGGCAAGGTGTTCTAATTTGCCGTTTAGAACTGTTTTAAGTGTGCTATAGGCCTCGTTGCCAGTGCAATGACCTGTAATGTAGTGGTTGATTGATTGGTAGTTGTTGAGTTGGTTTGCAATTTCAAGAAGCTCCTTGTTGGTTTCGGTGGTTACAAACTCATTTTTATCAATCAAATGAAACCCTCCAATAACATCGGTAATTGGGTTATTCGGCAGCCTATTTTGTGTTGTTTCAATGAAATTGACGATTCCATTATGAGCGCAGCCGCTAAAAAGTACGAGTCCGTTAGGTGTTTCAACGGCCATTATTAGCTCATGTTTAAAATCATCTTCAATTAATGAAGTGCCATCAATTTTATGGAGTAGCCCATTTCCTTTAGGAGTAGGGTGAGTTATTTTTATATTAGATATGATGTGAATTTCATCAATAGGTTCAATAACCTCATCTGCGTAGATAAATCGGTTTTTATAAAGATGTAGTTCAGCGGGAAATCCTATGCTTTTTAACTCATTTCTAAACGAAAAATATTGGTTGTTAAAGATCTCACGTTTCAATATAACTTTTGCTGTTTTATTGATTTTTAAGAGCTTGCAAAGTCCGCCAGTGTGGTCGTAATGGGCGTGTGAAATAATGATTAAATCAACCTCTTCGAAATTTATATTTAGTATTCTTCCATTTTCGATGAAGGACTTTGTGGTGCCAGTATCGAAAATTATTTTATGATGAGGCGTTTCGATGTAGAACGACAAGCCATGCTCTGCTCTAAGGGTTTCATTGTTAGTACTATTTTCGACTAATGTAACAACTCTCATAATCTAGTTCCAATTCATTTTTTATCGTCCGACAGTTGATTGATGTTAATCAGTTCATCTTTGCCATAAAGTGTACAATTACTGCACTTTGTGTGGTTTTCAAGTCCCTCTATTAATTTATAGCATTTCCGACATTTATACCACTCATTTTCAAGCTCATAACTACCGCCTTCAATTACAATCGCTTTCCCTTCAACAAAGGCTTTGGCGATATTTTTCAGAGCTTTGTTGTAGATGCGCGTAAACGTTGGTCGCGAAACATTCATCTGTTCAGCGGCTTGTTCTTGCGGAAGCATCTCATAATTAACGAGTTTTATGCTTTCGTACTCTTCAAGCGTTAATTTAACGCTCTCAACGTCGCATAAGGCAATACCAAACGGCTTGAAGCCGCTCATTTTTGGCGGATTACAAATTTTTCTACTTTTCTGCGGTCGCGGCATTTTTATGATTTTTATAGAGTGTAGCAATATCTGGATAGATTAGATATCCAAAATAGAGTGCCGACAAACCTAAAACTATCTTTCCTATAATGCAATACGCACCGCAATAAAAACTATCGCCACATCCAAAGAGGCAGGCTGTAGAGCCAATTATTGCCATAAGAATATAGTCTGCTATAAGAATAATTGGAAAGATGAAGAGCAATTTAACCAAGATTGACGTTTTCATAACCGTTATATTTTTCACAAATATAATGAACGTGCGTTCAAAATAAAAGTTTTTTATCATATATTTGTAAAATATTTTGAACGCACGTTCTATATGGTTTGATCAACTAATTAGTTTACAGATGGATGCAGATAAAAAATATGATGAGTCGGTTACTCGACAATTTAAGGTGGTTTTCCCGAATACGCTCAATGCCCATGACACACTTTTTGGTGGAACAGCTATGCAATGGATGGATGAAGTGGCTTATATAACCGCAACTCGTTACACTCGAAAAAAACTTGTAACCATATCAACAGATAAGATGCAGTTTAAGAATGCTATTAAATCGGGAAATATTGCCGAAATAATAGGTAAAGTAGTCTCTGTTAGTCGCTTTAAGATTGAGATTTTGGTAGAGATTTTTGTAGAAGAGATGTTCACGGAGGGGCGCATAAAAGCCGTTAACGCCATTTTTACCTTTGCAGCTATCGACGATAATCACAAACCAATTAGGTTAATAAGTTGATTTTAAGAGAGATGTGTTATAAGATTCGAGATCTTCTAAATTTCCACAAGATAAAGAGAGTTATAACTGTCATTATACCCCATACATAGGCATAGCCATACTTCCAACGTAGCTCTGGCATGAAATCGAAATTCATACCATAAACTCCTACAATAAAGGTAAGAGGTAGAAAGAAGATCGAATAGGCCGTTAACACTTTCATTACATCATTGGTGTGCGATGCCGCCATAGAGTGGTAAGAGTTCATTAAGTTATTGGCATCTTCAGATACTTCATCGTTTATTAAGATGAGGTTAATAAGCTTATCTTTAATGTCTTGCAACTCGGTGGCCGACTCCTTGTCAACCTCTAATTTGCCAATTACCTCGTTCATGATTTGAAGTAGCTTTTTTGCAATCCTACTTTGAGATTTTTGAAAATAGAGATCTTTGATAGATATTTTTGTAAATCCTTTGAGAAAAAGAGTCTTCTCAACATCATCAATCTTTGTTGAGTGGCGCATAGATGGCGCCTCAAAACTATGAATGATGCGAGTTATAATATTAAGCATCAGATTGGTAGGTTTATCAAAATCAGTCTCTTTGATCTCTAAAAAATCAAAATGGGCTCTATGAATGGTAATTAGTCCCATTTCGTTATAAAAGAAGGCAATTTTGTTAGTTACCTCGCCAATAGTTGCCGATTTATCATTTTCGGCCGCCACAAATGCTCTCAAAATCATAAAGTTATAGCTGTTGCCTCGTTCGAATTTTGGAAGGTGACCATGCTGTAAGCTATCCTTTATTTGAAAGATATCAAGCTTGTAGGTATCTGCAATAACCGAGAGTTGTTCAAATTGTGGGTTGGTAATATCTATCCACTTAAAGTTTTTAAAATTAATCTCTTTAATATTGTTCATCTCTCAGTTTATAGGTTCTCAAGATATTATTAATAGATGGCCGGAAACTGTTTTGGAAAACTCTCGGCCATTAGGGCATATATCTTTTCAAAAACATCTTCGGCACTCGGATTTGAGAAATAATCGCCATCGGTTCCATAGGCTGGACGGTGATCTTTACCCGTAATGGTTAGTGGCGCAGCATCGAGATATTGAAATGCTCCATGCTCTTCAACTACTTTTTGAAGCATAAAAGCAGTAGCTCCCCCAGGAACATCCTCATCAAAAAATACCACTCTGTTAGTTTTCTTAACAGATTCGAGAATGATTTTGTTGATATCGAAAGGTAAAAGCGTCTGTACATCAATAAGTTCTACCGAAATGCCAACCTCTGATAGTTGAACAATGGCCTCTTGCGCAATGCGTACGCACGAACCATACGTTACTAAGGTTACATGATTACCAGCATGAATTATCTCTGGAATACCTAGTGGTACTGTGAATTCGCCAATATTATTTGGTCGTGGTTCGCGAATACGATAGCCGTTTAGTGGTTCAATAACCAAAGCGGGGTCGTCTGCTTTTAACAGCGTGTTATAAAAACCGGCTGCACGGGTCATGTCTCTTGGCACACATACATAAACGCCTCGTATTGAGTTTATTACCATGCTTAAAGGTGAGCCCGAATGCCAAATGCCTTCCAATCGGTGGCCACGTGTACTTATGATAACTGGCGCTTTTTGTCCACCCTTGGTGCGATAGCGTGTCGTTGCCAAATCGTCTGAAATGGTTTGCAACGCATATAAGAGATAATCGAAATATTGAATCTCAGCAATTGGGCGTAAACCTCTCAATGCCAAGCCAATACCCTTTCCTAAAATGGTAGTTTCTCTAATGCCCGTATCTCTTAGTCTTAAATCGCCATATTTTTCCTGAATACCTTCAAGTGTTTGATTTACACCACCTAATTTTCCCGCATCTTCGCCAAACATCACCAGTTTTGGATAGTTGCCGAAAAGATAGTCGTAATTATCGCGTAAGATCTCACGCCCTGGCACCTGCTCGCAACCTTCGTCGTAGGTAGGCTTAATTTCCGCCACTTTTATAGCCGCCGCATCATCTTCCGAGTAGAGTCTATCGCTATAATTGATATGATTTTGACGTAAATACTCCTCCACCCACTCACGTAGTTCGGCTCGCATTTCGCCTCGTCCATCGCAACCTGTGCAAATATGGCGAAGTACCTTACGCGCTGTTCCTAAGATAGCTCTACGAGTAAGTGTTAGCTCATTTTTAAGCTCTAGGGTATATTCTGCAATTTTAGCCTCTTTAAAATCGCTACAGATGCAGCTTTTCTTTGATATAATATTCAAAAGTGATGTTCTCTCCTCTTCAAGCGCTTTGTAAAACGACTTAAACACTCGGTTTCGCGACTCTTTTACCTCTTTTACAGCGCTCTCCTCCACCGCATCTAGCTCCTTGTCGGTAGCTAATCCGCTCGAAATCATCCATTTGCGCATCAACGTGATGCAGTCAAAATCATTCTCCCACTTAAGGCGCTCCGCACTTTTGTAACGCTCGTGCGAACCCGACGTAGAGTGCCCGTAAGGTTGTGTAACCTCCTCAATATGAAAGAGTACTGGCACATGCTGCTCACGACATTTTGCAATCCCTTCGGCGTACATCTGACAAAGGCCTGGATAGTCCCACCCCTTGCCCGTATAAATTAAAATACCGGTTTTATCTTTTGCCCCTTTCTCAAACCCCTTAAGTGTTTTGGAAATCGACTCTTTTATGGTTTGAATCTTTTTTGGTGTTGAAATCGCATACCCATCGTCCCACACCGATACAGCCATCGGAATTTGTAGAACTCCCGCGGCATTCATCGTCTCAAAAAAGTGACCTTCCGAGGTGCTTCCATCGCCAATTGTTCCAAAAGCGACTTCGTTCCCTTCGTTACTAAATTGTGTAAATTGGTGTAAATCAGGGTTGTTTCGATATAATTTTGAGGCTAAAGCCAAGCCCACCAATCGAGGCATTTGACCTGCCGTTGGCGAGATGTCCGACGAGGTACATTTCATTTTCGAAATCTCTTTCCAGGTACCATCCTCATTAATCGTGCGAGTTCCGTAGTGGTTGTTAAACGATCTTCCGCCGTTATCGGGGTTCAACTCGGTGCGCGTTTCGCCATACAAAAGAGCAAAAAACTCATCTGGAGTTGTCATGCCAGCCGCCAGTAAAAACGTCTGGTCGCGATAGTAGCCCGAGCGCCAGTCGCCCGCAAAAAATTGCTTTGCATAGGCAATTTGTGCCACCTCTTTCCCATCGCCAAAAACGCCAAATTTAGCCTTACCGCCCATCACCTCCTTGCGTCCAGCAATGCTCAGTTGGCGACTAATATTAGCAATCTTATAGTCGTTAAGAACCTCATTTTTAAACTCTTCAAAACTAATTCCTCGCGTTTGTGATAAAGTCATATCTCCCTATTTCGATGATTTGAAACAAAAATAGTCCATTTTTGCGTAATTCCGCCACCCCTAAACAGATAAACCGCACTCTTTGTTTTCTTATTATCGATTATTTGGGCGTGCCACCAAGCTTAAATACTCTATTATCGAGCTTCCTTTAACTAGCGCTTGCTGTCGCGCTTTCCGCTCATACTCCTCGGCGGCTCGTTCTCTTCACTTTGAGTTTTGGGCAACTCTTTGAGCCTCTTTCCATTGGCCGCCTGTGGGGTATCCGCTGCAATCGCTCACGCATGGGAGAGATTTGAAGGTTTTGGGTAAACTTATAATATAGTTTTTAGCTAGATTATCTTCAATAAAGAATCTATCTATAGGTTTACTCTCTAGATATAGGGTGTCTGGACAAAAATCTGCTTCATTTTGCCATTGAATAGTGCCTTCTATAGCTTTAGCCGAATAGAACAACTCTGGTTCTTTAAGTTCTTTGAATATTCCTCGATCCAAATAGGGCGTAACATCAAAGAACGCTCCTCACCATTTGTAAATTTTAATTCTACTTGGTAGTTGTTTTTTGGTATCGCTTTAGTTACTCTTGGATTCATGTTGTCGCTTAAAGAATTATCTTAACGTGAGTTTAATACTTAGTGTTATGTTCTTAAAAGAAAATGTCGTTCCCAGTGACGTTTATTTATCGTAATGTTGAAATAATTGTGTCCGTTGAAAAAAAATAGAGATTATATTATTTTCATTAAATGTTTTCGATATAGGTCTTGGTTAATTTTAATGAGTTCTAAATTTATGTTTGGGAATCTTTCTAGTACAAAATTATCACAAAAATAGTTGTGATAATTAGCTGTCCATGAGTATTTTTCAAATAGTTTGAAGTTATTTCTATTTGTGGATAGGTTTAAAATAATAGGTTCTTTATGTTTAGCAAGTTCTTCAATGATTCTCTCTTCCGAATAATCATTATCATAAAATAGTATAAAAAGGTAATTGACAAAAAAGAAGCCATCTGTATCTATTAAAAATTCTTTATTTTGTGGCGAACTCTCATGATCAGAATAATAATTGATGTGTTTCTTAACAATAATAACAACTTCATTTGATAGTAAAATTCTTGGATTAACTGCGTTTTCTGATTCAAGTTTATATGAGTCAATAAGTGCTGGACCCAACACAATATTTTCATCCATATATAGGTCACTCATACTTATTGCGCCTCGAATGAATATGTTTGCTTTTGCAAATGTGAATTGAATGTGAGAAAGAACTTTAAAAATATTCCCAAGCTCAGATTCTCCAAATTCATCAAACCAAGGGTGTCCAAACACAAAGTTGTCGGTAAATATTTTTAACTCAAAACTTTTATATCCGTCTTTCCCTGACAGGTCATGATGAATTTCAATATGATCTAATTCAGTTTTAAGTGTGTTTAGGTAGGAATTAAAGAATCTTAAGTCATTTTTTATAATTTTCTCGCTAAAGCCCAATATATCAATGTATGCGCAAAAACTTTTTTTGAAAAGTAAATTACCATTATTGTCTTTATATAATTCTTTCATAGTTAAAGATGTCGTGGATAATTATTACTTACAATAATTTTTCATATACTAAATCAAGTTATTTCAGGTAATAAATATCCCAAATAATCCTCACTCCCCAACCATCTCCCTCAACGCCTCAATCCACTCCGCACTATCATTCAAACAAGGTATTGAAGTAAACGCCTCTCCACCCGCATTAAAAAAAGTATCACGTCCCTCAATGTTAATCTCCTCGAGGGTTTCAAGGCAGTCGCTCACAAAGGCGGGGCAGACTACTAATATGTTCTTTGTTCCTTTAGCAGGAAGCTCTGCAAGTACTTCAGCGGTATAGGGTTGCAACCATTTGGCTTGTCCTAAGCGAGACTGAAACGATAATGTGTATTTATCTTCGTCAAGGCCAAGTTCTAAAGCCACTAATTTGGTTGTCTCTTTCACCTGATGTCTATAGCAAGTTGCGTGCGCTACCGATGGGGTAGAGCAACAATCTTCGCTTTTTAAGCAGTGGCAATCTGTTGTGTCACTTTTAGTTACATGGCGTTCGGGTATGCCATGGTAGCTAAAAAGAATCTTGTCTAAAGGTTTATTTAGATAAGGTTTTATGGAGTTGGCAAGCGCTTTGATATAACTTGGATGGTTATAGAAAGGCTTTATAATATTAAGTTTAAAACGATACTTGCCATCGTTAAAAGCCTCTTTCACATGCTCTACTGCTGTTTCGTAACTGCTCATGGCGTAGTGCGGATAGAGCGGTACAACAACCAACTCTTGTAATTGGGGATGGTCTTGAGCAATCTCTTTAAGTGTGTTTTTGGGCGATGGATTTCCATATCGCATAGCCATGTAGGTTGGAATATTGCTTGCCTGAGAAAACTTTGTGGTCAACCGTTTGGTGATATTTACTAAGGGCGAACCCTCCGATTCCCAGATAGTTTCATATTTGTGAGCACTTTTAGGCGCTCGTAACGGTACAATAATTCCTCTTACAAGCAAAAAGCGCGGAACTACTGGGATATCAATTACCCGTTTATCCATTAAAAATTCGGCCAAATAGCGGCGAACATCCTTGACGCTCGTCGAATCGGGTGAACCTAAATTGACAAAAAGTACCGCTTTGCTCTCCATAAGCTAGAATTTTTCGATGGCAGAAAGTGTTTTATCTATCTCCACATCTGTTAAGGCAATATTAAAGAACCATGTTTCAAAAGCTGAAGGAGGTAAATAGATACCTTGTTGCAACATGTGGTGAAAGAAGCGGTTAAAGAGCGGAATATCACACTGCGAAGCGGTTTCAAAATCTTTAACCTTATGTTCGCCAAAGTGAACGCTTATCATACTTCCAAATTGGTTGATGCTATGCGCGATTCCCTTTTTTGTTAAGATAGGAGAGATAGAATTCTTAAGCTTTTCGCCTGTCGCATCGAGTTGTTTATAAATCGATGGGTTATTTTTAAGATAACTAAGCGTAGTAAATCCTGCTGTTACTGCAATTGGATTACCGCTCAAAGTACCTGCCTGATAGACTTTTCCCACAGGAGCAATGCACTCCATAATTTCGCGTTTTCCGCCAAAAGCGCCCACTGGCATTCCACCACCAATAACTTTGCCGTAGGTAACTAAATCTGCATCAATTTTTAAGCGTTCTTGTGCGCCACCTGGGGCCAAACGGAAACCCGTCATCACCTCGTCGAAAATTAATAGCGCTTTATTGTTATCGCAAATCTCTCTTATTCCCTTTAAAAATCCTGGCTCAGGAATAATACAGCCCATATTGCCCGCAACGGGTTCAATGATGATGGCTGCAATTTCGTTTGGATATTGAGCAAAGAGCTGTTTTACCGACTCTAAATCGTTGTAGGGAGCCGTTAGTGTATCATCGGCCGTACCAGCCGTAATGCCCGGAACGGTTTGTATGTTAAAAGTGGCTAATCCGCTGCCAGCCTTAACCAAAAAGGAGTCGGCGTGACCATGATAGCACCCTTCGAATTTGATGAATTTATTTCTGCCCGTATAACCTCTGGCCAAGCGTAAAGCGCTCATACACGCCTCGGTACCGCTACTCACTAAGCGAATTAAATCTACATTTGGCGCCATTGATCTAATCAATTCGGCCATCTGCACCTCTAGTTCGGTAGGGGCTCCAAAAGAGATAGCCTCTTCCACTTTGCTTTTAATTGCCTCAATAACTTCTGGGTGTGAGTGACCTAAAATCATAGGGCCCCACGAGTTGATGTAATCTACATACTCGTTACCATCGGCATCGTAAAGATAGGTGCCTTTGGCTTTTTGCATAAAAACTGGTGTTCCGCCTACATTTTTAAAAGCTCGTACAGGCGAATTTACACCACCTGGAATATGTTGCATCGCACGTTCAAACAGCTGTTGACTTCTCTGATTAAGTCGATTCATGGTGTGGGGTTTATGAAATTAATCTAGTAATATCTTTAGCAAAATAGGTGGCAATGAGGCTTGCTCCCGCGCGTTTAATGCCCAGAGTAGCCTCCATGATGGCGTCGTTTTCGTTAAGCCATCCTCTCTGAGCCGCCGCTTTAATCATGGCATACTCACCACTCACATGATAGGCACTTACCGGTACGTGAACGCTATTTGTTACCTCGCGGATGATATCAAGATAAGCCAAAGCTGGTTTAACCATCACAATATCAGCACCCTCCTGAATGTCGAGTTGAACTTCACGAATGGCTTCGATGCGGTTGGCTGGATCCATTTGGTAACTCTTTTTGTCGCCAAAACCAGGAGCCGAGTCGAGCGCATCTCTAAATGGGCCATAAAAACAGCTTGCATATTTGGCACTGTAACTCATGATGCCTGTATTGTGTAATCCTTTTAGCTCTAGTGCGTTACGGATGGCTCCAATGCGACCGTCCATCATATCACTTGGTGCCACAATATCGGCACCCGCTTGGGCGTGACTCACCGCCATCTTGGCCAAAACCTCCACGGTTTGATCGTTTACAATTTCGTTGTTGAGTACAATTCCATCGTGACCGTAAATTGAAAATGGGTCTAGAGCCACATCGGTCATAATGCACATCTGTGGAACGGCCTGTTTGATGGCACGTATCGAGCGTTGCATCAAGCCATTATCGTTGTACGCTTCGGTGCCAAGGTTATCTTTTAATTCATCTTTGCATTTAATAAAAAGAAGAATGGATTTGATGCCCAAACTCCACAGTAACTCCACCTCTTTTACGGTTTTATCCAAACTACGTCGCGAATATCCCGAAAGCGATGGAATCTCCTCCTCAATACCTTCGCCCTCTACAATAAAAAGTGGCGCAATAAGGTCGTTTGGTGTTAAAATAGTTTCGCGCACCATGCTTCTGATGGCGTGCGATTGGCGTAAAATTCGAGGTCGTTGTATCATTTTGTCTTTATTTAACCCACTCGCGGGGCTGTTTTAAAACGGTTAATAATTTTGCTTCTTCACTTCCCTCTTCGGGTTGATGGTTGTACTCCCAGCGCACGGTGGCGGGCAGACTCATCAAAATTGACTCGATGCGTCCGTTGGTTTTAAGGCCAAAGAGCGTTCCTTTGTCGTGAATGAGGTTAAATTCCACGTATCGACCTCGGCGAATCTCTTGCCAAACCTTATGAGCTTCGGTGTAAGAGGTTGTTTTGCGGCGTTCAACAATGGGAATGTACGATTGAATAAATCGCTCTCCAACACTGGTTGTAAAGTTAAACCAATCATCCGAAGTTTTACCCTCTTGCGGTCTCAGATAATCGAAAAAAATACCACCAATACCTCTTGCTTCATCGCGGTGATGGTTGAAGAAATATTCGTCGCACGCTTTTTTATATTTAGGATAGAGCGATGTGTCGAAATGGTCGCAAACACTCTTTTGAGTTTGATGAAAGTGAATGGCGTCCTCTTCAAAAAGATAGTAGGGCGTTAAATCAGAGCCTCCGGCAAACCATTGGTCAACCACATTTTGCTCACTATCATAGAGTTCGAAGTAGCGGTAGTTGGCATGCACCGTTGGCACAAATGGGTTTATGGGATGGATAACGAGCGATATCCCGCAGGCAAAAAAGTTGCGATGAGGTGTTTGCAAATAACTCATCATCGACTCAGGCAACTCGCCATACACCTCCGAGATATTAACACCTCCTTTTTCAAAAACATCTCCTTGCGTAATCACACGTGTTCGGCCACCTCCGCCCCCTTGACGCTCCCATTTGTCCTCCTTAAAAAGAGCTCTGCCATCAGATATCTCCAAGGCACTGCAAATATCGTTTTGAAGTTGATAGATAAACTGCGTGAACGACTCTTTGTAGCTCTTCATAATCTATTTTTTGTATGATTTTACCGCATCAATAAAGGCTTTGGCATGTTCAACAGGGATGTTTGGCAAGATGCCATGACCAAGATTTACAATATATCGTTGCGGCCCAAAAGCGTCAATCATCTCTGTAACCGCTTTTTTGATTTGATTTGGCGGTAAAAGGAGTTTATTAGGATCAAAATTTCCTTGTAACGTGATGCTGTTATTGGTTAACTGTCGCGCCATGGCTGGAGTTATTGCCCAATCGATACCTAAACCTGAGGCCGATGATTTCGAAAGCTCATTTAAGGCATACCAACTCCCTTTTGGAAAGAGGATGACAGGCGCTTTAACACTCAGTGCATCAGATATTTTAAGTAGATAGGGTAGTGCAAACTCGTTAAAATCGGCAGGCGATAAAAGACCGCTCCAACTATCAAAAACCTGCACGCAATCTGCCCCCGCTTCCACCTGACGTTTCAGATATTCTATAGTAACATCGGTTATTTTAGTTAAAAGTGAGTGAGCTAATTCGGGTTGCGAAAAACAGAATTGTTTGGCCACATCAAACGCCTTACTTCCTTTACCTTCAACCATATAGCATAAAATGGTGAAAGGTGCACCTGCAAAGCCAATAAGTGGAACTCTGTTGTTGAGCTCTTTTTTTGTGAGTTTGATGGCGTCGTACACATATTGCAGTCTTTCAGGCGCTTCGTTAACTTGTAACGCATCGATATCGGCTTTGGTGGTGGTTGTTTTTGGCAACACAGGCCCTTTGCTTTCAATGAGTTGCACCTCCACGCCCATGGCCTGAGGAATCACTAGGATATCTGAAAACAGAATAGCCGCATCGGTACCAATAATATCCACAGGTTGAATGGTGATTTCGCATGCTAACTCAGGCGTTTGAACCCGCGTAAAGAAGTCGTATTTATTGCGAAGCTCAATGTATTGCGGCAAATATCTACCAGCTTGGCGCATCATCCACACTGGCGGACGTTCAACGGTTTCGCCTTTAAGTGCTTTAAGTAATAAATCGTTTTTTAGCATGGTCATCTTATCTGATTTAAAATATTGGTCGATTGCTATAATCATCTCCTTTGGCGAACTCTTTTCAGGTAGCACCGTCTTTATACTGTTATTGTGTTGTAAAAGAGCCTCTTGTGTTGTTTTTCCAATACAGCAGTAGAGCGTATTGGTATTTAATGGATTTGATTGAATATATCCATCAACCCCACTAGGACTAAAAAACAGCACAGCTTGGTATTTGTTTACATCTACAACCTCTTTTCTGGTAAAAGTGGAGTAAACAACCAGTTGCGTGTAACTCTTGTCTGTTTTTTTGAGTTCATCACCAATTTCAGTTAGGGCAATGTTGCTGCATGGGTGTAAAATATGGTTGTATTGGTTTGAGGTGACTAAAATTTGAGCTATCTCTGCGCCATTTTTTCCTTTTTCTAATGGATGAATGCCTCTCATTTCGAGCTCTTTGGCGGTTTTTCCATCTATCGAAATAATAAATTTATTTTTTAGATAGATATGAGCCTCATCGTTTTGAAAAAAACTCTCAACGCCATTGGGACTGGTAAACAAAACTGTATCTATTTTTGATGTGGTTGGCAGTGAGAATAGGTGTTTTTTTATCTCGATAAAGTCCACGCAATCCACTGCAAAATCGAGTGATTTAGCAAGGTTAATAGTCTCTTGATCTAATATTTTGGTTGAGAGTAGATTCATTACTTCTCATTTTTAGCTCGTATCTCATTTAATAGCGACTCGGCGCCCTCTTGTTGGAGTAACTCTTGCGCGGCTTGCATTCCTAACCCTTTCCAATGAGTGGTTGAAATTGTTTTTTCGACAATGTTGCAGCGGCTTCCGTCTATGGCATGAATGGCTCCTTTAAAGGTAATCGTTTCGCCATCTGTTTTAGCTAAAGCACTTACAGGAACCGAACATCCGCCCAAAAGTGTACGCATAAATTCGCGTTCAATGGCACCTTCAATAAACGTAGGTTGATGGTTTATTTGGTTCATTATCTTGCAAATTTCTTCATCTTCACTTCTGCATACAACTCCCACAATTCCTTGAGCTGGAGCAGGTAACATCCAATCTAAAATGGTGATGTTCCCATTTAAAAGATTCATACGTTCTAAACCCGCTTTGGCAAATATAACACCTTCAACCTCACTGTTTTCGCTAAATTTACGTAATCTTGTTTGCACATTACCTCTAATAGGTGCCATGGTGTGATGAGGGTATCTCATTAGCCATTGAGCACGACGTCGGAGACTACTTGTAGCAATTTGAGTTGCTTTTTCGGGATTGAAACTCTCTTTGGATATTAAAATGTCAGCCGATGAGCCTCTTTCAAGAACCGCTTGTACCGATAAACCTGCAGCCACTTGGGTTGGGACATCTTTTAGTGAGTGAACCGAGATATCGGCTCTTTTTTCTAAAAGTGCAATATCTAACTCCTTGGTAAACACCCCCGTAATCCCCATTGCGTAAACGGGCGATGTTAAGTTCAAATCTCCACTGCTCTCAATTAGCATCATTTCGCATGGCACATTTATCGCTTTTAATCGATCCATTACCGTGTTGGCTTGCCATAGCGCGAGCGGACTTTGGCGTGTGGCAATTCGTATGGTGTGTGGTTTTGAGGATGTTGTCACTCGTTAAATGTTTATTGGCCAGCGTAAATCAATCGTCGCTGTTCCCATTGTTTGAACTCGGCAATGTGTTTATCAATAATTTCTAAGGCCAAAGGTACATCGTTTTTTCGACGGCGCATATTCTCATTAACAATTTGAGAAAGGGTATCAACATCGTATAACGTGATGTGATTAAGCTCTTTAACCTCTGGACTCACATTTGACGGAACACTTAAATCGAAAATGGTTGATATTTGGCTCTTCTCAACATGTTCTTTTGAGATGATATGGTTGTCGGCGCTGGTGGCCACAATCAAGATGTCGGTATTTGTGAGCGTATGTGTTAGATTATCAATGCTTTCGAAGTGCGATTGATGAAGTTCGGCTAACTCTTTTGCTTTTGCCTCGCTGCGATTAATAAGCGTAAGGGTGTGTTGGGGCAGGTAGTGGCGCAGATTCTTGAATGTAAGAGATCCGATTTTTCCTAATCCTAATAAGCATATATTAATTGCTAATTCATTGGCCGATTGCTCTTTAAGGAGCTGAATGACAGCATAAGAGACAGAACTTGTGCCATCCGAAATCTTGGTGCCAACTCTAACGGCACGCGACGATTGGTGGGCGGTATTTATCATCTTCTCAAAATAACCCGATGTGAAACCGAGCGATTTAGCCAAGTTGAAAGAGCCTTTTAGCTGTGAAATTATTTCGTAGTCGCCCAAAATTTGAGAATCTAAACCTGAGGCAACTCTAAAGAGATGGGTTACCGCTTCATCGCCCTCTTTTACAAAGATAAATTCGTTTATCTCTTCTTTGGTAGCGTGGCTATATTTGCCTAATAAAGTTACAAATGGCTGATAATGATCGGTAATGGCGTAAATTTCCGTACGATTGCATGTTGATAAGATAAAGAAATCTTTATTCTCACTGTTTTGCCACTCAGAATAAACACGTTCGATAATATCGGTGTTCATGGCAAACTTGTTTCGTATGTCTATGGCTGTTTTTTTGTAGTTAACACCAACCACTACCAGATTTCTCATTTATCTACGCTTCTCATTTTATTAGCCAACAAATATAAGACTCTTTTGTACGAAAATGCTCTTTTGAGTCAAAAAAAGAGGTTAAAATATCCTATAAAAACAGTTTAAACGTTGCCTTTTCTTTAAGTATATATTTTAAAAACTGTAAGCAGTTAAGATACAATCTATTCGGCATATTGTTCAAACTTATTGCAGTAAATTGATCTGAATCCTTCACCATTTGCTATGATAAAGAGTGCCGACAGAGTGGTGTCTTGTTTTAGATACTCTAAACTTCTCTCTAATCCCATCACCATGAAGGCAGTTGAAAAGGCATCGGCAATGGCACATTTATCGTGTATTACGGTGGCGCTAAGCAGATTGTGCGTTACTGGCTCGCCTGTTTTAGGATCGATAAAATGGGCAAATCGCTTACCATTTACTTCCCTGAATTTTCGATAACTGCCTGATGTAGATAGGGCTTTGTTTTGCAGCTTTACGGTATTTTGAAACTCCCTATGGAGTGCGAGTGAGTCGTAAATTGGCTTATCTATAGCCACTCGCCAAATTTCATTTCGGGCATTCATTCCACCCGTTTTTATCTCTCCACCAATCTCTATCAGATAGTTTTTTACTTCAAATTTCTCTAATAGCTCAGCCACTTTATCAACGGCTAAACCATCTCCTATAGAGCTCATATTTAAGGTGATATGAGGATTTTGTTTCACTATTTTGTCATCTCTTAGCTCTATTTTTTTGTAACCCACCCATTGTTTCAGAGAGTCGAGTGGGGTAGATTGATTGAGCCCTTTTTTGCTACTAAATCCCCAATAAGCTACAAGAGAGGCAGTTGTGATGTCAAAAGCACCATCTGTTTTATCAGATACCATCGTGCAAATGCCATATCCATCTCTAAAAAGTTTATTTGTTGAGTCGCTCTCATTACGGTTTATTTTTGAGGTAATGCTGTTTTCTCGGTAGGTAGAATAGGTGTTATTTATCTCATCTAAAAGCGAATCAATTTTATCTCTAAAATCTATGTTTCTATCGTTCTGGAATACAATGTGATAGGTTGATGCAAATGCGTAACCATCTATTTTTGTATATGGTGCCTTTGTGTTGCAGCTTAAAGCAATTACAACGAAAAGTGTAATGGCAAAATGTTTTAAAACTCTCATCTGTATCTCTGTTTTTATCGGCACAATCTTTGGTAACTTACAGCGTTTTATCTTAATAAGCTGTAAATTGCCAATCGTTACAAAGTTATTTTTTAAATTATAGAATTGTGAGATTTGTTTTTAAATCCATATAATTTAGCTGTTATGAATATCTCTTCTGTAGTATCTAATCCACTTGTAATCCGTTTTCGGTATCTTATATATTTGCTCTTTTTGCCCTTAATATCATCTTTGTATGGGCAAACTGTTTTAGAGAATAAAATTTACTCTCCCGATGTGAAAAGTGCGCAGCTCTACAAAGTTGGTTGGCCACTATCGCAACCATTTTTAAAATTAGGAGGCACTGATCAGTTGCTACTCTCATTTGACGATCTTACTGGTAGTGCCGAGAGTTATAGCTATACCGTTGTACATTGCAATAGCGATTGGGAAGAGAGTGGATTGAATCCTGTGGAATATATTGATGGCTTTTCGGTAAATCCAATTTTAAACTACAAATACTCCTTTAGCACTACCTACCGCTATGTTCATTACGAGTTATTACTTCCTAATCGTGATCTCAATTTCAAGATTTCTGGAAACTATGTTGTTAAAGTTACCAAGGAGGGGGATGTGTTGCCATCGCTTATAAAGCGTTTTTATGTTGTTGATAATAAGGTGAGTATAAAGGCAACTGTGAAGCCTCCAATCAACAGCCTTTATCGCGATACGCATCAAGATCTAAAATTTAGTATCTACTATCCAAATCTAAAAATTAGTAATCCACATTCGGATATTTCGGTTTTTATACATCAAAATGGACGTGAGGATAATGAGGTTCGCCACCTTAAGGCACAATATATTCGTCCCGATGAGCTTGTGTATGACTATTTTACAGAGACTCTCTTCGAGGGGTTGAATGAGTTTCGATGGTTGGATATTCGTAGTTTTAGGTTTCAGAGTGAACGCACTGCTGCTGTCGGTTATTATGATCCATTCTATCATGTTGATGTAGTCCCAGATTATACACGAAATGAGGTCGTCTATTTCTTTAGACAAGATTACAATGGAAAATACATTCTAAATGTCAAAGAGGGTAGAGATCCTGCTTTAGAGGCCGACTATGCATTTGCCCATCTCTTTGTTCCCTTAGATGCCCCTTTTGTTAACAGCTCGTTGCATCTTTTTGGGGATGCTTTTGGGTGGAATGCCAGTGATGAGAATCAGTTTCAATATAATTTTGACACCCATCGATATGAGTTTACAACACTCTTAAAACAAGGTCTTTACGATTATATGATTGGGGTAAAAGAACAAGGAAAGGAGGTTCTTGATTTTTCGCGTTTTGAGGGCAATAATAGGTTTGCCGAGAACGATTATACTATTTTCGTTTATTACAAAGCTGTTACTGATAATTATGAACAACTGATTGGTTTAGAGATTGTTAATTCGCTTAGGAAATAAGTGAGATAAATCAGGTAATTCGATAGTTGCACTCTGTTATAAAAGCGCTATTTTTGCAATCAGAATTTTGCTGAAATGGAAAAGGATCAACTTGATTTATCGGAAGCTGTATTTAAACTACCATCACTCATCAATAGAGTAGGGAGGTGGTTAGGTTTTGTGTTGAAGCGAATTGGTAATCTTTTGGGTAGGCTTTTGGCTCCTCTTATTGAGAAGTATAAAGTACATTTAACCTCGCGTTACGCGTATGCCATCTATATTTTCTTAGTTTGGGTAACGTTTATCGACCAATACACCATCATTCAGCGTATCTCCCTCTATTTTAAGATTAATGCAGTTGAAAAGCGCATCGAAGAAAAAGCTCTTGAAGTGGAGGCAAATCGCCGAAAAATATATGAATTACGCACAAATGCCACGACTTTAGAGAAATTCGCGCGCGAGAATTACCTGATGCACCGCCCAGGTGAAGAGGTGTTTGTTGTTGAAAAATAAATTAAAGAGATGAATAAAGATAAACGATTGAACTTGGTTTACGTAATTGGTATGGTTATCACTTTGATTTCTTGTACATTGGCAATTCTTCATGTTGAAATGGCTAAATATCTTCTTATCGTGGGTGTTTTACCAATGGTTGTTGTGCGAGGAATAAACCATTTTAAAGAGGAGTCGGGGAGATTCTCTCGTATTCCCCTTATTTTGTTTGTTAGCTCTCTTTTCCTTATTGCGGCAGTTGTAGCACTTTTTATGAATCGTAGCTTCTGGATCTTGCTTGTTTTTATAAGCGCTGTTATCGATTTGTACGCCACTTTTAGAGCGCCTAAGAGTAATCTAAATCAGTAATTACCTTCTCTACGGTTAAATTTTAAGACAGGACAGAGAACATTTTACTTTGTTATTTGTTTTGATTCTAAATAATAAAGTTATGCTCATTCATTCTGATATGAAAATGGCTGATATTATCCATTTGGATTATCAGCTTTTGTCTGTATTACAACGACTTAATATTCCGCTTGGGTTTAAAGAGATGACGGTTGAAGAGGTATGTAAACTACATGCTATCGACACCAACTTCTTCATTCAATTGGCTAATACGGTTCACGATAAGGAGTACTTTCCAATGGAAGAGTTCTTGAATTTTCCTGTAGAGTGGGTTGTGAACTATCTGAAAAAGACGCATCGCTATCATGTTGTTTTTAAAATACCTGAAATTGAGCAGCAAATAGCTCATCTTGAGAATAGTAATAAGTCCAATAAAGAGAATATCGATCTTCTGTTACGTTTTTTTAAGAGTTATATCCGAGAATTTATAGCGCATATTGAACTTGAAGAGAAAGATGTGTTCCCATATATTATTTACCTCGATAAAGTGGTGAGTAATGGAGTGCAATTGTCTGATTTTGAGGCAAAGTTTAGCGATTATCGCATAGATACTTATATCAGTGAGCATAATAATATCGAGGAGAAACTTTTCGATTTAAAGAATATCTTGATTAAATATATGCCGCCTCCAGAGGACGACATTCATTTTCACCATCTTTTATATGAAATCTTCCGTTTAGAGGCCGATTTGCACGACCACTCAACCTTAGAGGAGCGTGTTTTAATACCTCGAGTTCGCCAAATGGAGAGTGTAATTGCTCAAAAACAAAATTTAAACCGTTAATGATGAAAGGATTAGTTGTTGCGGTAGTTGATGGGTCATGGATTTTGCGCAAGGGACTTCTTGTTCTATTGCGAGAGATTGACCATATTGCCGAGGTGCTGGAGTTTGATGTTAATGGTGTGATGGAGAGTCAGTTACGCAAAGGGCGCATCGATTTGATTCTTATGAATGAGATAAATCTTGCTAGTTATCAATCGGTTGAGAGTTTAATGCCATTTGCACGCAAGGTGTTGGTTTATGGAAACGATTCAAGATCCGATTTTAAGATAGAGCAATCTAAAGCCTCCATCTTAAATGTTGTGGATAAAAATGTTGCAGAACTCTTCAGTGCTAGCGTCTCCGAAACTGAATCGGAAGAGTTAAGTTCTCGCGAAAAGCTTGTATTACAGCAAGTTGCTCTTGGGTTGCAGAATAAAGAGATCGCTGATAAGCTTAATATAAGTACGCATACGGTTATAACCCACCGAAAAAATATAACCCGAAAACTGGGGATAAAAACAGTTTCCGGGTTAACAATATATGCGATTTTAAATAATCTTGCTCGAATGGAGGATATTATGATTTAATCATTATTCTGCCTCAAAAAACTCCTTTATAGCTCCCATGTAATACTCATTCCATCCTATGGTGATATCTTTATAATCGTCTGCAGGGATGTTGGTGTGAAGCAAAAGTATTTCGGTATATTTTTTCATGTCAAAAAGTTTAATCGTTACAATCGATTTCTCCTCCAGATCTCCAAAATACCACTCTTGAACTATCTTTTTATTCTCCTCAAATTCAATGTTTTGCCCACAAATATCGCCTTCCCACATTTCAAATTCACTACCTGGTACGGTGCTCATTTTGGCGGCATAACCCGACCATAACTCAATGGTAAATGGGTTAGTTAAGGCTGCATATATGTCGCTTGGCTCAGCGTTTATCTTATATCTTTTGGTAAACTCTTTTAATTCCATCTTATTTTTTAATGTTAAAATTACTCTTCTAAGTTTGTCAAATGTACCAAATTAATTTCAAACGTATATCTTTGGCTCGCTATTATGGTTGCTTTAAATTTTGAATAATGAATATTACTCCAGCAAAAGATTGTAACTCTATTGATGAGGTTCGTGCTTCCATCGACGCTATTGATTACGAGATCATCTCGCTTTTTGCACTTAGAGCGCAATATGTGGACGAAATCGTGAAGTTTAAATCATCGCAGGAGGGTGTCGTAGCCATTGATAGACAAAAGGTTGTGCTCGATCAGATAAGTAGATGGGCAAGCGAAAAAGGACTTGATCCAGCTCTCTTTAGCTCAATTTATCAATCTCTTATCAATAAAAATGTTGCTCACGAGTTGGATATTTTCCAAAAGAGATGAGTTTCGTTCTCCTTCGGCGAACTTTTCAATGTTTCGCAAAGGTCCGCAAAGAAGGCGCAAAGTTTCGCAAAGAGTGGTGTGCTAATGCTCTTTGTTTCATGTTGAACGTTTGTTTTTGGGACGCCAAAATGGCCGTCTCTACACAAAACCTTTTCTTTGCGAGCCTTTGCGTCTTCTTTGCGTCTCTTTACGGAACAACTCTATAACAATTTCATAACAGCAAAAACCCACTTAAAGTCCGAATTTCATCGTTCCTTAAATGGGTTTTCTTATTTTAAACTAGCTTATTCTACTAGTATCTTCTCTTTTTTGGAGCCGAATCTTTACGATCAAAGCTGCGCTCTCTGCGTTGATATCCACTTGCGCTTCCACCCTCTGTTCTTGGTCTGTCGCCGCCTCTTGAAGCGCCTTCAGTTCTTGGACGGTCGCTACCACCTCGGTAGCCTCCTTCGCTACGGCCTTCGGTTCTCGGACGATCGCTTCCACCACGGTAACCACCTTCAGATCTTGGACGGTCGCTTCCGCCACGATATCCACCAGTTGAGCCACCTTCGCTGCGGCGTTCGCCACCTCTGTAACCTCCAGAACGCTCTCTGTCGCCACCTCTTCCACCACGAGGACCTTCGCCCGATGGTTTAGCTGTTGCAACTTCAACAGAAATAGGTTCTCCATCAAAAGTTGCTGAATTTAAAGCTCTAACAACTTCACCTTCAAATGCTTTGTCAACTTCAAAGAAGCTAAAGTTGCGTAAGATTTCGATTTTCCCAATCTCAATATTACGTTGTTTGGTATGCTCGTTAATCATTCCAATCAAACGAGGAGCATTCAAATTTTTAGTATCACCAAAATTGATAAAAAGTCTCGAGAAGTTTCCACCTCTTCCGCCACGTTCACCTCTATCTTCACGATCGCCTCTGCGAGCAGGTCTTTCGTCTCTACCACCACGATCTCCTCTGCGGTCAAACTCCTCTTTATGAACGTTGTACACGTTTAAGTCGGTCGCGTTTTTGTAATACTCTAAAATGCTGTTAAATTCAATCGATACAAAGCGTTTGATCAAATCATCGTGCTCAATATCTTTAAATTTATCCAATATAGCAGGTAAGAATGGATCTATCTGACTGTTGTCAGCGTCCATGTTATGAACTTTGTCTATGATATGGAAAAGTTGTTTCTCCACAATTTCAGGACCAGTTGGAACTAGCTTGCGCTCAAATTTACGAGCCGAGATGCGTTCAATTTGTCTAATACGGCCAAACTCTTTTGTGTGGATTATCGCAATGGATGTTCCAAGTTTGCCCGCTCTACCTGTACGACCACTTCGGTGAATATACACCTCAATATCATCTGGTAAATTATAGTTAATTACGTGTGTTAAATCAGTTACGTCAATACCACGAGCCGCAACGTCAGTAGCTACCAATATTTGTAAGTGTTTCGTACGAAAACGAGCCATTACTTGGTCGCGTTGTGCTTGCGATAAGTCACCATGTAATGCATCAGCATTGTAACCATCAGCAATTAGCGAATCGGCAATATCTTTAGTCTCTTGACGAGTTCTACAAAATACGATACCATAAATGTTAGGGGTAATATCGGCAATACGCTTAAGTGCTAAATAGCGATCTTTTGCGTGAACCATGTAATATTCGTGTGTTACATTTGTAGTCGATTCGTTTTTGTTACCCACTCTAACTTCAATAGGATCAACCATGTAGCGGTCTGCCATATCAGCAATTGGACCAGCCATTGTTGCTGAGAAAAGTAGTGTTTGACGCTCTTTTGGCATCAAACCAATAATGGCATCAAGCTCCTCTTTAAATCCCATGTTAAGCATCTCATCAGCCTCGTCGAGTACCAACCACTTAACGTTTTCAAGTTTAAGTAAGCCTCTGCCAGCTAAGTCGTTAACACGTCCAGGAGTACCTACAACAATCTGACAACCATCACGAAGTTGCTTGATTTGCGCACGAATATCGGTACCACCATACACTGGAACTACCTCTAATTTAGGCAAATACTTGCTAAAGCGTTTTAAATCGGCTGTGATTTGCAAGCAAAGCTCACGAGTAGGACAAAGAATAACACCTTGTACCGAAAACTTGGTGTAGTCAACCATCTGAATGACAGGGAGTCCAAACGCAGCGGTCTTACCCGTTCCGGTTTGTGCTAATGCAATCATATCCTGACCGCCCGAAGCTAAAATGGTTGGAATTGCCTTTGATTGAATAGGCGTTGGGGTCTCAAAGCCCAACTCTTCAATGGCCTTGAGGATCTGTGGATCTAATCCACTTTCACTAAAATTTAGCATAAAAATAATTTGCAAGCCAAGCCCAAAGGATTTTTCCGGCTTTTTTCCCTGAAATTTCTTTATGCCCGACTACTGTTAAAAACCAACGGGAGCGTAACTCCCCGAAAATGAGGTGCAAAGATACGTCTTTTTCTCGGGATAAAAAATTTAAAGCCGCACTCTCATCAAAAATCGCCTATTTCACTAGTTATTTAACATCATAGCTTAAAAATTTACACTTTTTAGAGAGTTTATTTGGGGGTTACGGCAAAAGGAATTTCTATATTTTGAAAATTCTCATCGCTCTCACACTCTTTTATCCTGCCTTTTGCCGTCGGGCTGTCCGCTTGTAGTCCTCGCCCCGCTCCGCAAGCTACGCGTGGCTGTGGGCTACCGCTTCCATCCCTAACCCGGCTCCGCCACTTTGGAGTTGTTGGCAGAATAGTAGTTTACTTTTTTTTGGGAGATTCCGAAGTAAACGAGTTCGACTCATTAAAGCTGTTTATGAGCGCAATCTCCTCCTTTGTTGCCTGAAATGCGGCGTTTTTCTCCCAATAGCTCTTATCGTAAGCCACCGATTCAATTATCGCTTTATCTTTGGCCGTAACATCCACAGCAGTGAATTCTAAATTTGGCTTAACCAGCGTTGGCTCCGAAAATAGGACTTTTGAAGTAATATGATTATTTTTACTATACACAAGTCCAATTCGCACATCGTAATCAATCTCTATTGATAGAAAACTTGGGTGCATAATGGTGTCATTTATATAGTCGTAGCGTATTTGGTATGATATCTTCTCATTTTTTGCATCAGCAATAGGGTTCCCTGTTGTGATAACGTTTTTAGGATAGGAGGTGTTTCTACACTCAATAATTTGAAACGTTTCAGCATCTATATAATAGGTTACAGAGTCGTTATGTTTCTTGCTTCTTGGAATTCTAGGGGAGGTTTTTACAATTTCAATCTTTCTGCCGTTGGAGTTGGTGGAACCCAGAAGCTCGTAGCGGAGCGTATCTGTATGGGTTAATATATTTTTGTAATCATATAAAACCGAACCCCATACATGTAGGTTCGCAAATGGAAACATGTTGCCAAATCCCAAATTCCCCTTCTCCTTCATGGCATACCGTCCGTTTTCAATAGCAACTTTTTGCACAAACGCTCTTTTGGAAACAGTGTGAAATACTATCTCACGAAATTCGGTTGGAATGGTGTCGTTTTTTGAAAATTGTCGATAAAAGGCATTGCAATACACCTCTGTTGAGTCCGAATGTCGAATCTTTTCTATCGCCTTCAAAATCAAGCTTCTCGGATAGGTTTCTGTCGTAATATCAACCGTATTTAAATCTATTGTTGTGGCTTTTAACGATAGATGGTGGTAGGTGGACGCGCTGTTTAGCTCAAAAGTATCTGCCACAAAACCTAATGACGAACAAATAACTCTAATTTGCTCACTGTTCGACTGCATCGTAAATTCTCCCTCCTCGTTCGTGATGGTGCCTAAACTGCTCTCTAATGCTAAAATTGAACTATAAGCAATAGGTTGTTTTGTCAGGTTGTCAACTATAATGCCTTTATAATCAATGGCATTGATGCACGTCGATAAGAGTGCGATGATTGTAAGAATGGTTAGTCTCATGGTTTGTAGATTTTTAATTTGATTTTGAAACTACAACAATTCTTTCTACAAACCAAATTCTTCAAAAATCTACAATAAAGAAGCGGTTACCCTTTCGAATAACCGCTTTACGAATATATTTCTAAGCTCTTATTTTGCTGTTACCGCAATTTTGAGTTCATCTAACTGACTTTGATGGATTAATGATGGTGAATCAATCATCACATCGCGTCCTGAATTGTTTTTAGGGAAAGCAATAACGTCTCTGATAGAGTCTAAGCCAGCGAATAACGATACTAAACGGTCGAAACCAAAGGCTAAACCACCATGCGGAGGAGCACCATACTTAAAGGCGTTCATTAAGAATCCAAACTGATATTCGGCATCCTCTTTTGTGAATCCTAAGATGCTAAACATACGTTGTTGTAGTTTGTCGTCATGAATACGAATAGAACCACCGCCAATCTCTACGCCATTGATAACCAGGTCGTAAGCGTTTGCTCGAACCGCTTTCGGGTTGCTCTCTAACAGATCATAATCTTCTGGTTTTGGCGAGGTAAATGGGTGGTGCATCGCAAAAAAGCGGTTGCTCTCTTCATCCCACTCTAACAGAGGGAAATCAATTACCCAAAGTGGTGAGAATTTGTTTTTATCGCGAAGACCTTGAATCGAACCTACCTCTAAACGCAACTCACAAAGTGCATTAAGCGTCTTTTTAATTGAGCCAGCTAAGATTAGTATTAAATCGCCCGGTTTTGCACTAAAAGCAACAGCCCACTCTTTCAATATCTCTTCAGAGTAAAATTTATCAACCGATGATTTTAATGTACCATCTTCATTATATCTCACATAGATAAGCCCTTGAGCCCCTAAATGTGGACGCTTTACGAAATCTGTAAGTTTGTCAATATCTTTACGTGTGTAGCCAGCGCAACCTTCGGCACAGATACCGCCCACATATTCTGCTTCGTCAAAAATCTTGAAAGCACCCGTTTTAACTTTGTCCGTAATCTCTACGAATGGCATTCCAAAACGAATATCTGGTTTGTCGCATCCATAAAGGCGCATCGCATCGGCATAAGTCATGCGAGGAAAATCGCCTTGAAATTCGATATCTTTTAATTTTTTAAAGAGGTGTTTTGCAAGCCCTTCAAAAGTGTTCAGAACATCCTCTTGCTCCACAAATGCCATTTCGCAGTCGATTTGAGTAAACTCTGGCTGGCGATCGGCGCGTAAATCTTCATCTCTAAAACACTTTACTATTTGGAAATAACGGTCAAAACCGGCCACCATCAAAAGCTGTTTAAATACTTGCGGTGATTGAGGTAAAGCGTAAAACTGACCTGGATTCATGCGAGAAGGAACCACAAAATCGCGTGCACCTTCTGGCGTTGATTTTATTAATACAGGTGTTTCTGTTTCGATGAAGTGCTGAGCATCTAAGAATGCACGTGTTTCAAAGCCCATTTTATGACGAAGCTCCAAATTTTTACGCACAGGGTTACGACGTAGATCGAGATAACGATATTTCATACGTAACTCATCGCCACCATCTGTTTCATCTTCAATGGTAAATGGAGGCAAATCTGATGGGTTCAATAAAGTAAGTTTGTTTACTAATATCTCCACATCACCCGTAGGAATTTTGTTGTTTTTATTGCTTCGTTCTGAAACTTGTCCAACAATTTGAATTACAAATTCACGACCAAGTTTGCGAGCCTCTTCGGTAACTTCGGCCAAAGTCTCCTCATTAAAAACTAATTGAGTTAAACCATATCTGTCGCGTAAGTCAATAAAGGTCATTCCACCTAAGTTTCTCACTTTTTGTACCCAACCGGCAAGGGTAACCTCTTTGTTTACATCCGATATTCGTAATTCGCCACACGTATGCGTCCTGTACATATATATACTTTTTAATCTTTCTAAACGAACTAATGAACGATAAAGTTACTAGTTAAGAAAATAAAAGTGGTACTTTTGCACCCACTATTTTCACAAGGCGAAAATATAAAGAAAAATTTAAATAATTAGAGATTTTTTTCAAAGGTAAGAGGTGTAAAGTTATGACAAAGATCACTTTTGGTCACGATTACTACATGCAGCAAGCGTTTAGGCAGGCAGAGGAGGCTTTTTTGAAAGATGAGATACCTGTGGGTGCCGTAGTTGTTTGTAACGATGTGGTGATTGCCAAAGCGCATAATTTAACCGAAACACTTAATGATGTAACGGCTCATGCCGAGATGCTTGCCATTACGCAGGGAACGGAGTATTTGGGAGGTAAATACCTGCACGACTGTACGTTATATGTAACCTTGGAGCCTTGTCCTATGTGTGCTGGGGCATTGCAATGGTCGCAGATTACTCGAGTTGTCTATGGCGCTAGAGACGAAAAACGCGGTTGTTTAAAACATTCGCCTACGCTCTTTCATCCTCGTACAGAAGTTATTGGCGGTGTTTTAGAGGATAAATGTGGGGAGATAATGAAACAATTTTTTCAAAGAAAGCGATAGGGAATGGTTCAGATGAAGAAGTCGGTATTTTTTAGTCTGCTGTGGGCAATGGCTATCTGGGCAATGTCCTTTATCTGGTCTAAGATGGCTCTGGAGGTTTATTCGCCTATTGCGGTCATCTTTTTGCGCCTTATTGTAAGTACCGTTTTAATCTTTCTATTTCTTATTATATCTAATCAACTTCAACCCATACAAAAGGGAGATATTAAGTGGTTTATATTACTCTCTGTTTTTGAGCCATTTCTTTATTTTATTGGT
>RRZT010417190.1_pt1 | contig 27623 bp, 14 predicted proteins | sample 2165551 | NCBI WGS metagenome assembly RRZT01 (sample SAMN10456910, study PRJNA506462) | wastewater metagenome | biome: wastewater; feature: sludge; material: wastewater sludge; isolation source: wastewater sludge with Escherichia coli K12::gfp cells carrying plasmid... | place: USA: Moscow, Idaho... | reverse complement strand
GGGTATGGAACACATCGCAGTGGACGAGCTGGAACGGCGCATCGAAGCCGTCCGGGTCGCCCTGCGCGAGGCCTCGTCGGCCGCGCTCTCCAGCTCCCAGAAGCTCGAGCTCGTGGCCACCCTGGATGCCGCGGTCACCCAGTTCTCCGCCACCCGGCTCAGCCTCATCCACGAGGCCGCCCTCACCGCCGAGCCGGGGCACAACGTCACAGATAAGCTGCACGCCACCAACCGGATCACCCGGCGCAGGGCGCACGCGGATGTCCGCCTCGCGGCGGAGCTGTCCGAGCGATTCGAGCTGATCGGACGGGCATGGTCGGCGGGCACCATCTCCGAGGCGCAGGCCCGGGCCATCGTCTCCGGCCTGAAGAAGGCCCCGGCTGCGCTCAGCGCCGAGGGGCACGAGCGCCGCCAGGCAGATCTCATCGGCTACGCCGCCCAGTTCGATCCAGACGATCTCCTCCGCCTTGCCACCCGCATGGCGGAGGTGACCGATCCGGAGCACGCAGAGGCCATCGAGGCAGACCACCTCGCCCGCCAGGCCCGCGTCGCGCAGGCCGCCCGCACCCTCGTCGTCGTGCCAGACCATCACGGCTCGATGCTGATCCGAGGCCAGGTTCCCGTCGCGGAAGGCGAGGCCCTCCTCGCCCAGCTCGAGGCGCTGATGCCGTCGGCCGCGTCGTACCAGCACACCGGAGACCTGCCCACCCGCGGCGCCCGTCGGGCCGATGCGCTGGTCAGGCTCTGCGCCCTCGCCGCCGCCTCCGGAGGCCTGCCCGTCAGCGCCGGCGACAGGCCCCACGTGTTCATCACCCTCGATTACGAGACCCTCGCCAGCGGCGTCGGCGCCGTCTCCTCGGTGCCCACCGGCGTCCGCCTCACCGCCGCAGACGCGCGGCGCATTGCCTGCGACGCCCACCTCATCCCCGCCGTCCTCGGCGCACAGTCCGAGGCGCTGGACGTCGGCCGCTCAAGCCGGCTGTTCGCCGGAACGCTCCGCAGGGCGCTGGCCCACCGCGACCAGGGCTGCGCCTTCCCCGGCTGCGACGCCACACCATCCGCCTGCGACGCGCACCACATCACCCCGTGGTGGGCAGGCGGCGAAACCTCCCTCAGTAACGGGGTGCTCGTCTGCGCCTACCACCATCGGCTGGTCGAACCCGATCCGCAGAAGCCTCCCGAGGCACAGTGGCAGATCCACCTCGACGAGGCGTCGCAACTGCCGCTGTTCACCGCGCCCCGGCACCTCGATCCGGAACGGCGGCCGCGCCTCCACCGACGACACCGGCTGCGAGGCCCCACCCTGCCCTCAGCCGACCCGCCGCGCGCGGTCCGCGAAGCCTTCCCCGAACCCGCCATGTCGCCTGCCTGGGTCGCCTGAACCCTGCTCAGAAACGGCCCCAGACCGATAGGCTCGGGCCATGAGTACGGTGCGTTGGGGAATAGTCGGAGCAGGATCCATCGCGGGCTCGGTTGCGGGCGATTTCCAGTTCGTTCCCGGCGCCAGCCTCGTCGGCATCGCATCGCGCTCCCAGCACAAGGCAGACGTGTTCGCGGCCCACCACGGCATCCCCGCCGCCTACGGCAGCTACCGCGAGATGATCTCCGACCCGGAGATCGACGCCGTCTACATCGCCACCCCTCATCCCCAGCACCGCGACGTCGCCCTCGCGGCCATCGCGGCGGGTAAGGCCGTCATGGTCGAGAAGGCCTTCGCGGCCACCCTCGACGGCGCCAGGCAGATCGTCGACGCGGCCCAGGCTCGCGGCGTCTTCGCCATGGAGGCCATGTGGACGCGCTTCCTGCCGGCGGTCGCCGCCGCACGCGAGGTGGTCGCCTGGGGCAGGATCGGCGACGCGATCGCCGTGCAGGGAGACCTGTACGCGTTCCGCGAGTACGAGGCGGGCAACCGGCTGTTCGAGGCGAAGCTCGGCGGCGGCGCGATCCTCGACCTCGGCGTCTACCTGGTCAACATGGCCCAGATGTTCCTCGGCGACGTGAAGAGCGTCGAGTGCGTCACCCGCCTCTACCCGACCGGCGTCGAGAAGGCCGCAGCGATCACCCTGTCCCACGTGGGCGAAGGACTCTCCTCGCTGTCGTGCGGCTTCGACGGTCCCGGCCCCGGCCGGATGATCGTCGTCGGCACGAAGGGCTGGATCGAGATCGAGCCGCGGTTCCACCACCCGTCGGTGATCACCGTCCACCGCGCTGGGGTGCTGCCGCGGATCATCGAGGCCGCGCCGTCGGGCCGCGGCTACAGCCACGAGTTCGCCGAGGCCACCAAGCGGATCTCCGAGGGCGCAACCGAGTCGCCGACCATGCCGCTGAGCGACACGCTCGAGGTGATGCGGGTGCTGGAGGAATGCCTGCGTGACTCCGGCATCCAGCACGTCGACGCCACCCTTCCCGACCTGCACTGACCACGCGCTGTCGCTACGCTCAGATCCTCGCGAAGCTGTGTCGACGGGTGGTGCGTGGCGTGGACACACACCACCCGTCGGGTGCCGGGATGCTCCCGGGATCAGGCCTTGACCAGCCGCAGGCGCAGGTTAAGCTCCTCGTCCTCGTCGGAGGCCGAGTCGACCTCGTCCTGGATCAGCTCGACGGCGAGCACCTCGCCCGCGATCAGGTCGCGGTGCGCGGCGATCGCGGCGGTCAGCTCGGGGCCGGCCTCCAGCACGATCCGGATCCGGTCCGAGACCTCGAGGCCTGCGCGCTTGCGGGCCTCCTGGATGAAGCGGATCACCTCGCGCGCCTGGCCCGACTGGATCAGCTCGGGCGTCAGCTCAAGGTCGAGCGCGACCGTCTCACCCTGCTCGTTGACGACCGACCAGCCCTCGCGCGGGCGCTCCGTCACGATCACGTCGTCGGGGCCAAGTTCGAGCTGCTCGCCCTCGAACTCGAGGACGGCGCGGCCCGCGTCGCGCAGCTGGGTGGCGAGCCACTCGGCGTCCAGCTCGGCGATGGCCTTCGCGATCAGCGGGGTGCGCTGGGCGAACCGCTTGCCGAGGTTGCGGAAGTTGCCCTTCGCCGAATGGTCGACCAGGTCGCCTGCGGAGGCGAAAGACTCGATCGACTCGACGTTCAGCTCCGCCTTGATCTCGTCCTGCAGCTCGGGGGAGAGCTTCTCGAAGATCGCGGAAGGCACAAGCATCCTGCGCAGCGCCTGGCGCACCTTCACCTTCGACTCGGCCCGCGCGGCGCGGCCCAGCTCGACGGTGCGGCGGGTCATCTCCATCGCCTCGGACAGCGCGGGGATGATCAGCGACTCGTCGGCGACCGGCCAGGTGGTGAGGTGTACCGAGTCGGGGCCCTCCGGGTCGGCGGCGTGGAACAGGTCCTGCCACACGCGCTCCGTGACGAACGGCATGATCGGCGCCAGCAGGCGGGTCAGCGTGTCCAGCGTCTCGTGCAGCGTCCACAGCGCGCCCTCGTCGCCAGCCCAGAAGCGGCGGCGGGAGCGGCGCACGTGCCAGTTCGACAGCGCGTCGATGAAGGCAGACAGGGCCTGGCCGTAGCGCTGCGTGTCGTAGCCCTCCAGCGCCTCGGTGGTCTCGAGGATCAGCTGCTGGGTGGCAGACGTCAGCCAACGGTCCAGCACGTGCCGCTCGGCCACCGCGGGCGCCTGGCCCGACGGCGTCCAGTTCGCGGCGCGCGCGTACAGCGACTGGAAGGCGACGGTGTTCCAGTAGGTGATCAGCACCTTGCGCACCGTCTCGCCGATCGCCTGATGGCCGACGCGGCGCGCCGACCACGGGGAACCCGAGCACGCCATGAACCAGCGGACGGCGTCGGCCCCGTGCTGATCCATCAGCGGGATCGGCTCGAGCACGTTGCCGAGGTGCTTGCTCATCTTGCGGCCGTCGTCGGCGAGGATGTGGCCGAGGCACACGACGTTGCGGTACGCCGACTTGTCGAACACGAGCGTCCCGACGGCCATCAGCGAGTAGAACCAGCCACGGGTCTGGTCGATCGCCTCGCAGATGAAGTCGGCGGGGTAGCGGTCCGTGAACTTCTCCTGCGAGCCTTCGGCGTGCGGGAAGCCCCACTGCGCGAACGGCATCGACCCGGAGTCGAACCACGCGTCGATCACCTCGGGCACACGGCGCGACTCCTTGCCGCACGTCGGGCAGGCGAACACCACGTCGTCGACGTAGGGACGGTGCGGGTCGAGCTCGCTCTGGTCGGTGCCGGTCAGCTCGCTCAGCTCCGCACGGGAGCCGACGCAGATCTGATGGTCGTCCTCGCAGCGCCAGATCGGCAGCGGCGTGCCCCAGTAGCGGCTGCGCGAAAGCGCCCAGTCGATGTTGTTGTTCAGCCAGTCGCCGTAGCGGCCGTGCTTGATGCTGTCCGGATGCCAGTTGGTGGCCTCGTTCTCGGCCAGCATCTCGTCCTTGATCTTCGTGGTGCGGATGTACCAGGAAGGCATGGCGTAGTAGAGCAGCGGGGTGTGGCAGCGCCAGCAGTGCGGGTAGGTGTGGGTGTAGTCGAGCTTGCGGAACAGCAGCCCGCGCTCGGAGAGGTCGGCAACGATCGGGGTGTTGGCCGCCTTGAAGAACATGCCGCCGACGAGGTCGAGCTCCTCCTCGAACGTGCCGTCCTTGCGCACCGGGTTCACGAAAGGCAGCCCGTAGGCGCGACAAACGGCCATGTCGTCCTCACCGAAGGCGGGCGCCTGGTGGACCAGACCCGAGCCGTCCTCGGTGGTGACGTAGTCGGCGAGCACGACGAAGTGTGCGGGCTCGGGGAACTCGACCAGCTCGAGCGGACGCTGGTAGGCCCAGCGCTCGAGGTCACGGCCCAGGAACGACTCGCCCAGCGTCCACTCCTCCCCGAGCACCTTCTCGGCGAGCGGCTCGGCGATCAGCAGCGGCTTCTGGTCGGCGTGCGAGGCGACGCGGTAGGTCACGTCGGGGTGCACCGCGACGGCGGTGTTCGACACGAGCGTCCACGGCGTCGTCGTCCACACGAGCAGATCGACGCGGCCGGCGAGCGGACCGGAGGTCAGCGGGAAGCGCACGTAGATCGACGGGTCGACGACCTCCTCGTAGCCCTGGGCCAGCTCATGGTCCGACAGAGCGGTGCCGCAGCGGGGGCAGTACGGGGCGACGCGGTAGTCCTCCTCGAGCAGCCCCTTGGCGTGGATCTGCTTCATCGCCCACCACAGCGACTCGACGTACTCGGGGTCCATCGTGACGTAGGCCTCTTCGAGGTTGACCCAGTAGCCCATCCGCTCGGTCAGCTCGGAGAACGCGTCGACGTGGCGCAGCACCGACTCGCGGCACTTCGCGTTGAACGCCTCGACGCCGTACGCCTCGATGTCGGGCTTGCCGGAGAAGCCGAGTTCCTTCTCGACGGCGAGCTCGACGGGGAGGCCGTGGCAGTCCCAGCCGGCCTTGCGCTCGACGTGGTAGCCGCGCATCGTGCGGAAGCGCGGGAACAGGTCCTTGAAGACGCGCGCCTCGATGTGGTGGGTGCCTGGCATGCCGTTCGCGGTCGGCGGGCCCTCGTAGAACGTCCAGGGCTGGCCGCCCTCGCTCTGCCGCAGGGTCGCCTCGAACGTGTCGCGCTCGGCCCACAGCTTCAGGATGTCGTGTTCCATCGCCGGGAAGTCGACCTGCGCAGGCACGGCGTTGTAGCCGGGGGAGGTTGTCATCTGGGTGTCCTTGCTTCAGCGTCACTACTGAAGGGACGAGCCTCGGCCCGCGGTACCACCCTCCTTGGACGCCGAAGGCGCCCCACTCTTGACTCACCGCCGCCGGTTCTAGTGAGTGCCGCGAGGCACCGTTCTTCCGGCAACTCCGGGGTGATGGCCCCATCGACGTCGTGCGGTGGCACCATTATGCGCCGCGCGGGGCATAGGCTCAACCCCTCAGCCGTCGTCGTCGGAAGGTTCCCTGATGCCAACAGTGCCGATCGCCGTCCCGCGGACGACGCGACGGGTCACGCAGGCCCGCCCGCCGTCCGGTCGCGACGCACGGCGGCGCACGGCCCCACGGGGCTGGCACGATGGAGGGTGTCAAGGAGGAATCTGGTGATCAGTGGCGAGATCGAGGGATGGGCGCGCGAACGCAACATGCGCTTCTACGCCCTCTGGCCGTCGATGCGCGGACTGTTCCGGGGCGGCGAGATGTTCGACGGCGGCGACCGCGAACTGACCAACGGCTGGTCCGGGACGCTCGGCGGTCTGCCCGTCTTCGGCTTCCAGGGCGCGGCAGGCCGTGACCCCGACGGCGCGCTCCACGTCGTCGCCGTCCAGCTTCCCGGCATCACGTTCCCGCCGCTGACCATGATGGAGGCCACCTTCCTCAGCGACGACCCGGGCGTGCCCATCGACACCGATTTCGACCTGCGCTGGAAGGTCGTCGCGCCAAGCCACAAGTTCGCCCGCGACCTCATCGGCACCGCGCTGCAGGAGGTCCTCTTCGACATCCAGCCGGACTTCTCCCAGATCTGGCTCGAGCGCGACGCAGTCCTGCTCAGCGCCCGCGGCGAGGTCTCCGCCATGTCGCTGGACCGGTACCTGCACCTGCTGCGCCGCCTCGTCGACAAGATGCCGACACGCGTGCTCAACGCCCTGCGCGGCAGCCCGTCTGCACCGGCGCCCGGGCTGTCGATGGTGCCAGGCGCGGCGCCGATGTCGACGCGCGCCGTCCCGGGCTACTACCCGGTGCGGCCACTGCCGCCGCGGCCACTTCCCATGCGCGCACCCGTTCCGCTGCCTTCGACGCCCCGTCTCTCTGAGCCGAGGCTCGCCCCGCGCAACGAGTGGGCGCTGTGGAGTTCGCGGCGCGGCTGGCTGTACTACCCCAACGGCCGTGAGATCGCCGAACGGTTCAACCACGGCCCGCTGCCCGGCGGCCGCCACGTCGACGCGTTCGCGGGCAAGTTCGGCGAGCTTCCCGTCTTCGGCTGGCGCACCGTCACCGGCGCGGGGACCGAGGCCAACATCCGCCAGGTGATCTGCGTGCGCAAGCCAGGCATGAAGCTCGAACCCGTCCGGGTCACCCTCGACAACCCGACGCTCACCCAACTCGTCGGCAGCGGCGACATCGAGGTCGGCGACCCCGACTTCGACGAGCGCTGGCGCGTCACCTCCGAGTCGCCCGAGAGCGCCCGGGCCGCCCTGACGCCCGCCGTCTGGAAGCTGATGGCCGAGCCGTTCGTCCCGAAGTTCGCCCAGCTCTGGTTCGAGCGCGACGTGGCCGCCGTCATCACCGAGAGCCCGATCGGGCCCGACCGGGTCGACGACTACCTCTCCTTCCTGCACAAGCTCGTCACGCTGATGGGCCGCTGAGCCGGGTGGTGCAAGATGGTCCCATGGCCATCTTCGACGTCCCCCTCGACGAGCTGCGCAGGCGATCAAGCATCAAGTGGAAGCGGTTCGAGCCGGACGTACTCCCGCTGTTCGTGGCCGAGATGGACTGCATGCTCGCGCCCGCGGTGCGGGAAAGGCTCGAGCAGGCGCTCGCCATCGGTGACACCGGCTACCCGGAGCTGCCCACCTACCAGGAGGCCTTCGCCGACTACGCCGCGTGGCAATGGGGCTGGAACACCGACCCGTCAGACGCGACGCTGGTCACCGACGTCGTGACCGGCATGCGCGACGCGCTCGTGGCCGTCACGGAGCCGGGCGACGCCGTCGTGATCAACCCGCCGATCTACCCACCGTTCAGGGGCGTGTGCCACGACCGGCGCATCGTCGAGGTCGCCATGATCGACGACCGGCTCGACCTCGAGGGTCTCGAGGAGGCGTTGCGCACCGAGCAGCCGACCGCCTACCTGCTGTGCTCGCCGCACAACCCGACCGGCGCCATCCACACCCGCGAGGAGCTCGAACGGGTCGCCGCCCTCGCCGAGAAGTACAACGTGACCGTGATCTCCGACGAGATCCACGCCCCGCTGGCCGGCGCCCGCCACGTCCCCTACCTCGACGTCGCAGACGACGCGGTGATCGTGACCTCGGCGTCCAAGTCGTTCAACCTCGCGGCGCTCAAGTCGGGCCTCGTGATCGGCCCCGCCACCATCCGCGCCAAGCTGCGCCCGATGGTCTCCGACGGTGCGAGCTACTTCGGCGTCATCGCGCACTCGGCCGCGTTGACCGGCGGCCGCGAGTGGCTCGCGGAGGCGGCGGAGGAGATCGCGGGAAACAAGGCCTACTTCGCGCGGCAGCTCGGCGAACGGTTGCCGCAGCTCAGCCACGCCCCGTCCGAGGGCACCTATCTGGCATGGGTGGACTGCTCACCGCTTGGCCTCGAGAACCCGGGGCGCGAGTTCCATCAGGTCGGCCGGGTCCGGTTCAACCTCGGCTCCGAGTTCGCACAGGAGAGCGCCCAGTTCGTCCGGGTCAACCTCGCCACGTCGCACGAGATCATCACCGAGGCGGTCGCCCGGATGGCCGCGACGGCGTCCACCCTCGGGGGCGGCGCCTGAGCCGGATCGGCGACCGGTCGGTTTCCGGGGTGCTTGCCCGCAGCGTGGCGGCCGACTACACGCAACGCTTAGGTTTCGACCCCGTGACCTCGTAATCTTCTCCTTAGTGCCCACCTGAGGAGGATCAGATGACGCTGCCCATGGCCGCCTGGCGAGTGACCTACACTCCCGGCAACTGGCTGGTGCTGTCCGGACCGACGATGTTCGTGGTCATGCTGCCCGCACCGGCGCGGGCGTCGAAGCTGATCAACGACCTCTGGAGCGACATCGTCGCCGCCGAATCCGTGGACGGGCTGCTCAAGCTCGTCGGCGAGGTCGGACTCGACGCGATGCCCGACTTCGGAGCCTTCTTCTGGGACAACAACGGCCTGCACGGGCTCAGCCGCGGCCGGGTCCGCGTCGTCGACACCGACACCGGCGAGGTCGCCCTCGAAGGGACCGGCTCGGTGCTCTGGGACGAACAGAGCCTCGGCGGAACCCGCCACCTGCGCATCGACCTCGAGCCCGTCGACGACAACGAGGTGCTGCAGCTCCCGCTCGTGGTCGGCGCCGCCTCCGTCTCCGCCGTCTACCTGACCACCGACCCCGAGACCCTCGTCCGCTTCCCCAGCTACGAGCAGCTCGGCGTCCTGCCCAAGATCCCCGTGCTCGGCGTCCGCCCCCGCCAGCGCCGACGCGACGACGCCGTCGAGCCGGCCGTCGCCGCAGCCGCCGTCATCGACGAACCGTCCGCGGCCAACCCTGAGCCCCCCGCCTCCGACACCGACGACGCGGCGACCGACGTCGGCCCCGTCGTCGCCCCGGACGAGGCGCCCGTCGACGAGGAAGCGGCACAGGAGCAGGCTGCAGACGAGGCCCCCGAGTTCCCGGGCCTCGGCGACGAGTTCCCCCTCGACAACGCCACCGACCCGGCCGGTGCCATCGCCGCACCGCCGTCTCCCGAGCCGGTCGTTCCGGTCGCGCCCGAGCTGGACCAGCCCGTCGGTGACGCAGCGGCAGCCGCAGGTGCAGCCGTCGGAGCGGTCGCCCCGCAGCGCTCGGCCCCCGTCGTGATCCCCCCGAAGCTCGGCGAGATCGACGACGACGCCGGAGGCACGATCTTCTCGACCGGCCTTGCCGCCACCCACAAGCCCGCGCCGCAGGCCGAGCAGCGTCAGGACCCGCAGGTGCTGGCGGTGCCGTGCATCAACGGCCACGCCAACCCGCCCGGTTCGCGCACCTGCCGCATCTGCCAGGGCCCGGTCGACTCGTCGAACCCGCGCCTGATCCGCCGCCCGACCCTTGCCGGCGTGCACACCAACCAGGGCGACTTCGTCGACATCGTCGACGGCGTCGTGATCGGGCGCGCGCCCGACGCGGCCAACGGCCCAGGCGGCGCGTACCTGCTGCGCGTGCCAAGCCCGAGCAGCGACATCTCGCGCAACCATCTGCTGGTCACGACCCGCGACTGGGGCGTGCACGTGACCGACCTGCATTCGACCAACGGGACGACCGTGCTGCCTTCGGGTGAGGCGTCGTTCACGCTTCGCGACGGGGCCTCCGTCCAGGTGGAGCTCGGCACCGTGCTCGACCTGGGCGACGGCGTCTCGCTACGTATCGAGCCGCCACGCGGCTGAGGGGGTAACTGTGTCGGAGGACAAGCTGGAGCGTCACACCGCGCGTCCCCTACGACTCATCGGGCGGTTCCTGCGGAGGTCATGGCAGGGACTGCTCGTCGCCGTGCTCGCGATCGCGCTCGGCATCGCCGCCTACCTGAGCCCTGGGCTCGTCGAGGCCGACGTGCGGCTCGACGAGGGCAACGTCTACGCGATCAACCGCGGCGACGAGCTGCTCGGCACGGTCAACTCCCAGATCAAGCAGCTCTCCAACGCCGCGCCCATCGGTGACCAGCGCTCCGAAGTGCTGCAGAGCGGCGACACCGTCCTGCTCCTGCTTCCGCAGTCCTCCTCGCTCGTCGCGTTCGACGCGGCCCGTAACATCACCGCCTCGCCCACGAAGCTGCCGCCCAACGCGGGCGTCCAGCTGGTCGGCGAGACGCTGCTGGTCTACCGGCCCGAGTCGGGCGCCATCTGGTCGGGCGACCTGAAGAAGATGCTCGCGCTCGACTTCGACAAGGAGAAGCCCGAGTTCGAGATCGGTGAGGGAGGCATCGCGACGCTCACCGCGGACGGCGACGTGATCGGACTCGACCCCGGCCGCTCCGCGCTGGTGCGCCACGACGGGGACCAGGAGACGCTCACCCAGCTGCCCTTCGAACTCGAGACCGACTCCGTGCTCGAACTCTCCGCAGTCGGGAACAAGGCGGTCGTGCTCGACCGCACCTCCTCGCGGATCTGGGTCGAGGGCATGGATCAGGCCTTCCCCGTCTCCGAGGCGGCCTCCGCGGAGCTCATGGAACCCGCCCCTTCCGCGCTCGGCGGCGAGGACGGCGCGCGCGCCATCTTCGCCAACACCGCGGGACTCAATCGCGTCACCACCGACGGGCTCGAGTCGGTCAGCGGCCGCATCGACCACGCCCCGGTCGCGCCGGTCCAGGTCGGCGACTGCGTCTACGGGGCGGGAGTCTCGGGCACCGAGGGCACCTTCGTCAAGAAGTGCCGCGGCCAGGACCCGATCCGCGTCCCGATAGAGTCCATCACCTCAGACGGCTCGGCCATCGACTTCCAGGTCAACCGCGGCGTCGTCGCCCTCAACGACCTCTCCAACGGCACCCTGTGGATGGTCGACAAGGACATGTTCATCATCCACCCCGAGGACTGGCGCAACATCGTCCCCGAGGACAAGAAGGAGGACGACAACCAGGAGAGCACCGAGACCAACGTCGTCCCCGAACGCTCCGAGGAGAACCGCCCGCCGGTCGCCAACGACGACCCGAACCTGTCCGCACGGGCAGGCACCTCCACCATCCTGCACGTCCTCGACAACGACACCGACCCCGACGGCGACGTGCTCACCATCATCGCGTCGGAGGACCAGACCGGGATGTCGCTGCAGCCGATCAACAACGGTGCGGGCCTGCAGATCTCGCTCGAGGGCGCGGCCACCGGCACCTACGAGATCAAGTACACGATCGACGACGGACGCAAGGGCACCGACACCGCGGTCGCCACCGTGAAGGTGCTGCCCGCCGACCGCAGCGTCAACAAGGCGCCCACCCTGGTCGACCGCCCCGGCGGCATCAAACCGCTCCAGGTCAAGCTCAACAGCGAGGTGTCCAAGCGGGTGCTGCTCGACTGGCGCGACCCGGACGGCGATCCGCTCATGCTCAAGGACGCCTCGGTCGCGGGCGACGTGGGCGACATGGTCTCGTTCACCCCCGACGGCACCATCACCTTCATCGACGTCGGAAAGAAGACCGGCCCCAAGACGATCAACGTTGTGGTCTCCGACGGCGTGAGCGACACGAAGGGCGAGGTCGAACTCGTCGTCAAGGAGGATCCGGTCGCCCCGGTCGCCTACGGAGACTTCGTCACCACCGGCGTCTCCACGCCCGTGCGGGTCGAGCCGCTCGCCAACGACCAGATCTCCAGCACGGCCACGCTGACCGAGGTGCCCGCCATCGAGGGCTGCGCCGAGTGCAGGCTCGAGACCAACTACCGCGAACAGAACTTCACGTTCTCGGCCTCCAAGGCCGGCGTCTACTACCTGCCCTACACGATTGTCGACGGCGAGGTCGCCACCGGCGTCGTGCGCATCGACGTGCGCGCCGAGTCGACAGACGGCCGCCCCGTCGCCGCCCAGGACGTCGCGCTGCTTCCCGAGGACGGCACCGTCACCCTCGACCCGCTGCTCAACGACACCGACCCCAACGGCGACGTGCTCGTGGTCCAGACCTATGAGGCCCCCGACTCGCTCGAGGTCGTCATGGAGCGGCGCCACGTGATGGCGATCTCCGCGCGCCGTCCGCTCGACGGGCCGGTCCAGTTCCCGTATACGATCTCCGACGGATCCTCCATCGTCACCGGTTGGATCGTCGTCGTGCCCACCTCGGGCGGCTCGCAGTTGCCGAACGCCCTGAACGACTCGATCCGCGTGCGCGCAGGCACGACCGCCACCGTCACCCCGCTGGAGAACGACTCCTCACCGACCGGCATGAAGCTCAGCCTCGAGTCGCTCGGAGACAACCCGTTCAAGGACCGCGCCTGGATCGACGGGGACCGCGTGCGCGTCACCGTCCCGGCAGGCAGCCCAGCAGGCGTGACGAGCATCCCGTACCGGGTCTCCGACGCGAAGCAGAACCAGGCGCCCGCCCGGATCAACGTCGAGGTCATCCCCGAGGACGCCAACAACGTGGCCCCCCAGCCCGAGCCGGTGATCGACCGCGTGCTCGCGGGCACCGAGACCCGCATCGCGGTTCGGCTCAGCGGCCTCGACGCCAACGGCGACGCCGTCCGGCTTGCCGGCATCGCCTCCGGCCCGCAGCTCGGCCGGATCACCTCCGTCGGCGACGAGTACCTCACCTACGAGGCATTCGCTGGCAAGTCCGGCACCGACACCTTCACCTACGAGGTGGTCGACGCCCACGGGGCGACCGGCATCGGCGAGGCGCGCATCGGCGTCGTCCCCGTCAATCCCAAGAACGTCAAGCCCGTCGCGGTGCAGGACCGGATCAGCGTCCGTCCCGGCCGCCCGGTGCGGATCTCCGCCCTGGAGAACGACTTCGACGCCGACGGCGACAACTTCGGCTACACCAACGGCGCAGCCATCGAGATGGACGGCGGGATCAAGGCCGAGGTGCAGGAGCGCGAGATCGTGCTCACCGCGCCCGAGGAGGAGGGGCTCTACACCGGTTCGTACTCCATCCAGGACGTGCGCGGCGAGCAGGCCTACGGCCAGTTCATCGTCGAGGTGGACCCGAAGGCGAAGCTGATCGCCCCGATCGCGCGCGACGACAGCGTCGGCGCGGCCGCCATCGCGGACGAGAAGTTCGTCAAGGTCGGCGTGCTCGACAACGACTACGACCCCGACGGCGCGAAGGACGACCTGCGCGTCGAGGTGCCAGACGTGAAGGATCCCGAGGAGGACCCCGAGAACTCCGTCCGTGTGGACGAGGACGGCAAGAGCCTGCTCATCCCCGTCAAGGACGCCATGCAGCAGATCCGCTACACCGTCGTCGACGCCGACGACAACCGCACCAACGGCCTTGTCACCGTGCCGGGCCGCCGCGACGTTGCGCCCTACCTGAAGGACCCGAACAAGGAACTCAAGCCGACCGCTGGCCAGCCGTTCACGATCGACGTCAACCAGCTCGTGGTCGGGGTCGACGGCCGTGACGTGTCCGTGACGAACGCGGAACGGATCTGGGGCACCTGGGGCACCGCCCGCCCGGAGGGTCCCGGCCGGGTCGAGTACGTGGGAGACGTCCGGCACCAGGGCCCCGCCTCGGTGGCCTTCGAGGTCCGCGACAACGTCCCCGGCGACAAAAAGGAGGCGGGAAAGACAAGCGTCATCACCGTCCCGCTCGACGTCCAGCCCGCCCCCGTCAGTGAGGGCGGAAGCGACCAGGGCCCGACCGACTCGGCGGGCAAACCGCCGGTCCCGGTGGTCTCGGACCCGCGCCTGCAGGTCGGTGCAGGCGAGGGGCCGAGGACGCTTGACCTGTTGAGCCTCTTCCGCGACCCCGACGGCGCAGGTGGCTCCATGACGCTCGTCGGCGATCTCCGCGAGGTTTCGGGCGACGCCGACGTCAGGATCACCCGCGACGCGCAGCTGCTGAGGGCCGAGGCGCCCGAGACGGCGAAGGTGGGCACCAACAAGGTCCTTGCGGGCACCATCGTCGACGCCGACGGGATCGAGCTCGACTTCACGGTGACCGTCGAGGTCACCCGCTCGACCCGCCCGCTCGTCTCCACGGCCGACGACACCCTCGCCGACCAGATCGCAGGCAGCACCGTCACCCTCCCGGTCACAGGCAACGACAAGTCGAACCTGCTCGGCGACCCGAAGGTCAACCTGGTCGAGGCGACCGCCACCGGACCCGGTGGGACGGTCACCAACGTCGACAAGCAGAGCGGCGTGGTCACGGTGAAGCTGGCGGAGGGCTTCAGCGGGATGTTCACCGCCCGCTACACCGTCAACGACGCCACCGGCGACCCGGACAGGCAGACCACCGGACAGATCCGGATCAACGTGATCGCCAAGCCCGGCCAGCCGTCCACCCCCTACGGGGGAGTGCCCGGCGACGGCACCATCACCGTCCAGTACCGACAGCTCAACGGCAACGGCGGCTCCGAGATCATCTCGGCCGTCGCGGTCGCCAGCTCGCCCGGCCGCGGCGACGTCAGCGGCACCTGCTCCGCGCAGACCTGCCAGATCGCAGGGCTCGCCAACGGCGTGCCGTGGACGGTCAAGGTGAAGGAGACCAACCAGGTCGGAGACTCGGACTTCTCGCCCGCCTCGGCCCCGTTGACCCCCGACACCAACCCGAGCGTCCCCGGCCAGCCGAGCGTCCAGTTCGGCAACGGAAAGCTCACACTCTCCTGGACCCACCAGCCGATCTACACCTCGCCCAACGGAGGAAGCCCGCTCACCGGCTACGAGATCCGGATCTCCGGCGGCACCACCGGCAGCAAGACGGTGCCGCCGAACGTGCGTGAGTTCACGTGGCCGGGCCTGACCAACGGCACCAACTACATGTTCGAGGTCGAGGCGACCAACTCGACGGGCAAGAAGTCGGGCTTCTCGCCCGCGTCCGTCCCCGAGAAGCCCTCGGCGCCCCCGTCGGGCAACTCGGCCCCGGTGGCCACCGTGATCGAGGATGAGATCGGCGGCGGCTTCACCGTCAGCTTCAACACCGCGAACGTGAACAACGGCGGAGCCGACATCACCGAGTACATGGTGGTGCCCGTCTTCGACGGCGCCCGCCAGACCTCCAAGCAGGTGGCACTGAAGGCCTCCTCCACGACCGCCTACTCCACGCCCGTGTACGGGATGGGCCGCAAGGCCACCCACTTCGTGATCACCGCGACCAACCGGTCCGGTACCTCCGATGTCGGCGTCACGTCCCCGCCGAAGATCGCCTACCCCAAGGCGAAGGTCACCGGAGTGACGGCGACGGCGGGCGAGGAGTCGATCAGCATCAGCAAGATCGAGTCCAACGTGGCCGCCGGCGACCCAGTGAAGTACCTGTACTCCCTCAACGGCGGCGACTGGCGCGATCTCGGCGGCCCGACGGGCACCATCTCTGGCCTCACCAACGGCGAGGACTACACGCTGCGCGTGCGGGTCGAGCTGGCGGGCACCAGCTCCAACACGTGGACCGTCGGCAACGACCTGCGGCCGAAGACGAAGGCCCCGCCGCCTCCGGAGGTCGACCGCTACGAGCTGGTGCTGCCCGACAAGGTCCGCGCCTACATGAAGGACTCGCTCACTGAGACGGGCGGGTGGGGGATCGACGCCTACACCTTCTGCACCTCGACCTTTGCAGGGGGGTGCCCCAGTAGCCGATTCAACTCCACGCTCCCGCGGGTGCTCGAGGCGGGTGAGACCAACTTCATCTACTGGAAGGTGAGCGGCTCAGACCCCGTCCGGTATGAGCGTCTCATCGACGGCGTCGCGGAGCCGGAGCTCGACGGGGGAAAGGTCACCTTCTCGTTCCCCTACGCGCTGAGTGGTCAGTGTGTCCTGACGGCCGTCAACGCCGAGGACGGGACCGCCACCCAGAGCGTTTCGGCCTCCAGCGGCAAGCTCTCCGGCACGGTCGACTTCACCGCCATCCCCATCCCGACCCCCCCGACCACAGGCCCGACCACCTCGCCCGCCGTCAGCGGGACCGCGAAGTGCCGCGTCAACGGCGGCAGCACCTACGAGTACGACTTCTGAGCAGAGAGACTTCATGAACCCCGAACAAGCACGCTGGTTTGGCGAGAACTTCGCCAACGTCGTCGGCAATGTCGAGCGCGTCATCATCGGCAAGGCCGAAGCCATCCGCCTCGCCGTGACCTGCCTCCTCGCAGAGGGGCACCTGCTTCTCGAGGACTACCCGGGCACAGGCAAGACGACGCTGGCCCGCGCGCTCGCGCAGTCGGTGCAGGGCACCAACAGCCGCATCCAGTTCACCCCGGACCTGCTGCCCTCCGACGTCACCGGCGTGACCATCTACGACCAGAAGAGCGGCGAGTTCGAGTTCCACCAGGGCCCGATCTTCGCCTCCATCGTGCTCGCGGACGAGATCAACCGCGCCTCGCCCAAGACACAGTCGGCGCTGCTCGAGGTCATGGAGGAGTCACGGGTCACCGTCGACGGCCAGTCCTACACCGTGGGACAGCCGTTCATGGTGATCGCCACCCAGAACCCGATCGAGCAGGCGGGCACCTACCGGCTGCCCGAGGCGCAGCTCGACCGCTTCCTGATGAAGACGACGCTCGGCTACCCCGACCACGAGGCCACCATGCGGATCCTCGCCACCGGAGGCAGCCGCCCCCGCTCGACGGCCCTCCCGTCGGTCATCTCGACCTCCCAGGTCGCAGAGATGAGCCAGCTGGCCAACTCGGTCCACATCGAGTCCTCGGTCTTCGACTACATCGCCCGCCTCACGGCCGCCACCCGCACCGTCGACGACGTCCGCCTCGGCGTCTCCATCCGAGGCGCTCTCGCGCTCGTGCGCGCCTCCCGCGTGTGGGCCGCCTCGCTCGGCCGCCACTTCGTGGTCCCCGACGACATCAAGATGCTGGCCATCCCGTGCCTGGCGCACCGCCTCATCCTCGACCCGGAGGCCGAGTTCAACGGCGTCCAGGCCGTCGACGTGATGGCCGAGGTCGTCGGAAGCGTTCCCCCGCCGACCGAGCGTCAACCCGCTTGATGACAACTGCCGTCCAGCCGCGTTGGGAAGCCCCTGATGTCGTCGATCCGCCTTCGACGCAGGGGCTCTGCAACGCATACCGTCGCCTCTGCGACGTCACCGGCATGCGCACGGCCGGCTGGGTCGCGCTGCTTGGCGGCATCCTCAGCCTGGTGCTCGGCATCGTGTTCGGCTGGCTCGAGTTCACGGTCGCCGGCGTACTCGCCATCGTGACGGTTCTGATCTGCCTGCTGTTCACCATCGGCCGCCCGAAGCTCGAGGTGTGGGTGCAGCTGACCGACCGCTCCGTCGTCGTGGGGGAGCGGGCCTCGGGCCTGCTGCACGTGCGCAACGCATCGACGCGCAGGCACTGGGGCTCCAGGCTCGACCTGCCCGTCGGCGAGGGCGCGGCCAGCTTCTCGCTTCCCGGCCTCAAGCCGGGCGAGGTGATCTCGGACGGCTTCCGGATCCCCACCGACAGGCGCGGCCTCGTCACGGTCGGCCCGGCGCACTCCGTGCAGGGCGACCCGTTCTCGCTCACGGGCCGCGAGAGCAGGTGGACCGACGAGCTCGAGCTCTACGTGCATCCCCGCACCGTCGCGCTTCCAGGCAGGCAGACCGGCTTCGTGCACGACCTCGAGGGGCACGCGAGCACCCACCTCACGTCCTCCGACATGAACTTCCACGCGCTGCGTCCGTACGTCGCGGGCGACGACCGCCGCCACGTGCACTGGCGCTCGACCGCCCGCACAGGCAAGCTGATGGTGCGTCAGTTCGAGGAGTCGCGCATGTCGCGCGTCGCCGTCTCGCTCGACACGGGTCGGGCCGCCTACCTCGACGAGGACGAGTTCGAGCTCGGCATCTCGGTTGCCGCTTCGGTCGCCGTCCAGACGCTGCTCTCCGACTCGCCGCTCACCCTGCTCACCTCCCGCGACACGCTCGCCTCGGTCACCCCCACCAGGACCCTCGACGAGATGTCGGTGGTGGAGCAGAGCACGCGCGGCGGCATCTCCGACCTCGTCCACTCCACGATCCGCCGGGCCCCCGGCTCCTCGGTCGTGTTCGTGATCACCGGGTCGTCGTCGAGCCTCGCCACCCTGCGCCGGGCCTGCTCCCGGTTCGACGTCGACGCCCGCGTCGTCGGCATCCGGATCGACGAGGGGACCGAGCTGCGCGTGCGCGCCGCGGGCAACGTGACCGTGATGCAGCTCGGCGACCTCGAGGACCTGCCACGGGCCATGCGAAAGGCGATGGAATGACGACGGGCAAGCGGGGCGTGAGCACCGAACACAGCTCCTTCGCCGACGGCTCGCAGCGGCAGCGGGGGATCTGGCTCGCCGTCGACGTCGTCGCCCTGCTCGCGCTGCTCGGGCTCGTCTCGCTCGCGTTCTACCCCGTCTACGGCACGCCGTGGCTGTTCGTCACCGTGCTCGGCTTCGGGGCCGTCGGCCTGGGGATCGCGGTGCTTTCGGCGCTGCGCCGCCTGAGCACCATCGTCACCGGTGGCATCGCGCTCGCCGCCTGGTTCCTGTTCGGCGGCCTGCTCGCCATGCCGTCGTCGACCGTTGCCGCCGTCGTCCCCACGCCGCGCACCCTCTTCGGGCTGCTGGTCGGCCCCGTCACGGCGTGGCGCGACATGCTGACGCTCGACCCGCCGATCGGCGAGACCTTCAACCTGCTCACCGTGCCCGGCCTGGTCGCCCTGCTCGCAGGCCTGCTCGGGGGCCTGATCTCGCTGCGCTCGCGCGCCCCGATGCTCGCCTGGGTGCCCGCGGCCTTCGGCTACCTGATCGGCGTCATCGTCGGCTCCCAGGTCGCCTTCCACCCCGTTCCCGTGGGCGTGGCCTTCTTCCTGATCGTGCTGCTGTGGACCAGCTACCGCCGCGCCGTCGTGCGAGGCAGCCTCGCCACAGGGACCTCGTCGCGGCTCAAGCCGCTGCGCGCCCTGCTCGGCGTCGCCGTGCTCGCCGTCGCTGGGGCACTCGCCGTCGCGCTCGTGCCGGTGATCGCCGGGGCGGGGGACCGCGACAACCTGCGCGCCGCGATGGAGCCGCCCATCGATCTCGAGCAGTACGCCTCACCGCTGCAGGCCTACCGCGCCAACATCACCGAGAACCGCGAGGACACCCTGCTCACCGTCGCAGGCGCGCAGGAGAACGAGGTGCTGCGGGTCGCCACCCTCGACAAGTACGACGGGCTCAGCTACACCGTCTCATCGCTGGACGATGAGGCGGTCGAGGCCACGACGTTCACCCGGGTCGGCCAGTGGATCGCAGACGACACCGAGGGCACCGACCGGTCCCTCTCGGTCACCGTCGAGGACTACTCCGGGGTGTGGGTGCCGACGCTCGGTCGCACCACCGGCGTCGAGTTCGACGGCGAGCGCCGGATCGCGCTGTCGGAGAACTTCTACTACAACCGCTCCTCGGGCACCGGCCTCGACACCGCACGCCTCGAGCGTGGCGACCACTACCTGCTCCAGGCACGCGTCCCCGAGCAGCCCTCCGTCGAGGAGATCCGGGCAGCCGAGGCTGGAACCTTCGAGCTGCCCGAGATGGTCAACGTCCCCGAGGATATTGCCGCGAAGGCGAAGACCTGGGCGGGCACCCAGCCGACTGCCGGCGCCGCGGCCCTCGCCATCGAGGCGGAGCTGCGCAAGGGCTACTTCAGCCACGGACAGCTCGACCAGAAGGAGGCGCTCTCGCTTCCCGGACACTCCGAGCGACGCCTGATCACCCTGCTGACCGCCGACTCGATGGTCGGCGACCACGAGCAGTACGCCGTCGCGATGGCGCTGATGGCGCGCAGCCTCGACATCCCCGCCCGCGTCATCTACGGCTACGAGGTCGGCGCGAGCCAGACCATCTCCGGCGCCCAGGTCGGCGCCTGGCCCGAGCTCTACCTCGAGGACCTCGGCTGGGTCACCTTCCGGCCGACCCCCGACGAGGACCGGGTCCTCCCCGAGGTGCTCCCCCCGCAGCCGCCGGAGCAGCAGCCCTTCGTCGAGAACCCGCCCCCGCCGCCGATGCGGCCAGAGGTGCCCCCGCCGGACGACCAGCTCCCGATCGAGCAGGCCGCCTCGCCCGATGACGAACAGCAGATCGACTGGGCCCAGGTCGGCGCCGTCGCGCTACTGACCGGCATCCCGCTGCTCACCATCGTGGCGCCGATCGTGCTGATCATCGGCCTCAAGCTGCGCCGTCGCGCCCGTCGCCGCGGGGACCCCGTCGTGGCGAACCGGATCGCGGGCGCCTGGTCCGAGCTGGTCGACAGGGCGCGCGACGTCGGACGCTCGCCGTCCGCCTCTGCCACCCGCTCCGAGCAGGCCGAGGGGTTCAAGGAGGACTTCCCGAACCTGCGCGACAACAGCGATCCCGTCGGGCTCGCGAAGGAGGCCGACTGGCTCGTCTTCGCTCCCGGCGACCCGAGCGAGGGAAGGGCCAAGGAGTACTGGACGTCTGCCGCATCGGTGCAGCGCGGCATGCGGCGCTCCACCAACTGGCTGCGCTGGCTCGCGTCGTATCTCTCCACCAAGTCGTTCCGGCGGATCCGATAGCCGTCACGAGCCACCCCTCCGGCGAACCCCTGAGCGGTAGGCTGGTGCGCCGAACCTGCTGGATGCAAGGAGGATGGTTGTGAGTCGACTCATTCCGCGCGGCGCCGTCGTTGCGGGGCTGGGGAAGCGGTTCCTCGCCGCCCTCGTCGACGCCCTGCCGATCGCGGTGATCTCGGGGGTCGCCGTGCTGGTGCTCGGCCTGACCACCTCGCCCGCGATCCGGCTAGTCGCCATCATCGGTGCCTGCGTGCTCGGTGCCGGCTACGCGCTCTACCAGTGGTGGGCGTACGCGACCCGCGGGGCGGGCATCGGAGCCCGCGTGACCGGGCTTCGGCTCGTCTCCATGCGCGACGGCGAACCCATCGGCTGGTGGCGCTTCTTCCTGCGCCAGGTCGTCTTCTACGCCCTCATGGCCACCGGCATCGGCGGCATCGCGCTGCTGATCTTCCTGGTCATCCACGAGCGACGCCAGGGCTGGCACGACATGGTCGGAGGGGCGGTGATGGTGGAGCCGAAGCGCACCGAGGTGAAGGCCCCGACGCCGCAGAAGAAGGCGGTGGCAAGCAGCACCGTCGGCCTGCCTCCGCATCTCGCGAGCTCGTTCAGCCCCCAGCCGGGCACCTCCTCGTCGGCCGGTTCGGCCCCGGCCCCCGACTGGCTCCCCGGCATCCAGCCCGAGCCGGTGCTCCCCGCCGCCCAGGCGCAGTTCCCGCAGCCGCAGTCCTCAGGCCAGCAGTTCTCGCCCCAGTCGCAGTCCTCTGCACAGCAGTGGAACTCGCAGCCCCCGGCCCAGCCCGGCCAGCAGTGGGCAAGCCAGCAGGCCGGCCCGTCCTGGCCCGGTCAGCAGCCGAAGCCCGCCCAGCCGCAGCAGCCACAGGCGCCGCAGTGGAAGGCGCCCGAGCAGCCGTGGCAGCAGCAGGCTCCCGAGGCGCAGGGCCCGGCCTCACCGCCGAAGCCCGCCCAGAACTGGATCCCGCTGCCTTCGGCCTCCTCGGTGATCGAGCCATCGCGCAAGGTCCGCGTCCGCCCCCGCGACTTCGGCGAGGTGGACGACGACGAGGGCACCCGGATCGCGAACCTGCCTGCTGCGGGCACCTCCCGCCCCGGTGACGAGGGTTGGTACATCCGCCTCGACGACGGCCGAGAGGTCGAGCTGAGCGTCACCGTCCTGCTCGGCAGGAACCCGCACAAGACGGCGGAGGACCCGGAAGAGGTGCACCTGGTGCCCGCCTCCGGCGACGGCCGGATGATCTCGCGCACCCACGTGATGATCGGCACCGACCCGCGCGGCGTCTACGTCGTGGACCGTGGCTCGACCAACGGCACCGCCCTCGTCGCCGCGGGCGGCGAACTGGAGCCGTGCCCGTCCGGCACCCAAGTGCGGGTCCGCGAGGGGCAGCAGGTCTCCTACGGGAACCGGTGGTTCACCGTGCTGCGCCGCCCCGCCCTCTGACGCGGGGGGCGAGGCGGCACCGTCAGATGCTGGTGCGGTGGAAGTTGAGGTGCGAGCGCGACGGCGTCGGCCCGCGCTGGCCCTGGTACCTCGAACCATAGGCGGCCGAGCCGTAGGGATGCTCGGCAGGAGAACTCAGCCGGAAGAAGCAGAGCTGACCGATCTTCATGCCAGGCCACAGCTTCACGGGGAGCGTCGCCATGTTCGACAGCTCGAGCGTCACGTGGCCCGAGAAACCCGGATCGATGAAGCCTGCCGTCGAGTGGGTGAGCAGGCCGAGCCGGCCGAGCGACGACTTGCCCTCCAGGCGCGCGGCGACGGCCGAGCCGAGGGTGACCTGCTCGTAGGTCGAGCCGAGCACGAACTCGCCCGGGTGCAGCACGAACGGCTCCTCGTCGCTCACCTCGATCATGCGCGTCAGCTCCGCCTGCTCGACCGAGGGATCGATCGACGGGTAGCGGTGGTTCTCGAAGACGCGGAAGAACTTGTCGAGCCGGACGTCGACGCTCGACGGCTGGACCATCTGCGGGTCCCACGGGTCGAGGTGGATGCCACCCTCGGAGACTTCGGTCAGGATGTCGCGGTCGCTCAACAACATGATCGGCAGCCTACCGTTCCGACGGCCTGCCAAGAGCCCGGATCATTTGGGCGGCCCGCGCTACTCTCGCTCAGCAGACGAGAGGACGGGCGGGGATGAGCGTAGGACGCGGGATGGGCGGTGGCCGCATGATGGGCCACCTCGCCGCCGACCCCGGCATCAGGTCGCACAAACTCGACCGTGGCACGGCCCGTCGGGTGATCGCCTACGGCCGCCCGTTCACCGGGCTGATCGTCGTGTTCCTGATCTCCACCATCGTCGGTAGCGCCCTGTCGGTCGTGCCGCTGCTGCTCTTCCAGCGGATCATCGACGACGGCGTCCTCGGCGGCGACGTGCGCCTCATCGTCACCCTCTCCCTCGCCGTCGCGGGCATGGCCATCGGCTCGGCCGCGGTCGGTCTCGTCGAGAGGTGGTGCTCGTCCCGGATCGGGGAGGGGCTGATCTACTCGATGCGCACCCAGATCTTCGACCACGTGCTGCGGATGCCGATCGCCTTCTTCAGCCGCTCGCACACCGGAAAGCTCGTCTCGCGGCTCCAGTCCGACGTCAACGGCGCCCAGCAGGCCTTCACCTCGACGCTTTCCACGTTCGTCAGCAACGGCGTCACCCTCATCCTCGTGCTCGGCTCGATGTTCGCGCTCTCCTGGCCGCTGACGCTCGCCGCCCTCGTGCTGCTTCCCGTGTTCATGGTGCCCGCCTCACTCGTCGGCAGGAGGCTGGCCGACCTGTCGCGCACGCGGATGCAGGAGCAGGCCGAGATGTCGGCCACCATGACGGAGCGCTTCTCCGTCTCCGGCGCCCTGCTGGTCAAGCTCTTCGGAGACCTCGCCACCGAACAGGCCGTCTTCGCAGGCCAGGCGAAGGCCGTCGCCGACTCCGGCGTGCGGATCGCCATGACCTCGCGCGTCTTCATGACCGCGCTCACCCTCGTCGGGGCGCTCGCGACAGCCCTGTTCTACGGCTTCGGCGGCGTCGCCGCGGTCCGCGAGCAACTCACCGTCGGCACGCTGACGGCCCTTGTCGCGCTGCTCGCCCGGCTCTACGGGCCGTTGATCCAGCTGAGCAACCTGCGCGTCGACATCATGACCGCGCTGGTCAGCTTCGAGCGGGTCTTCGAGGTGCTCGACCTGACGCCCCTGATCCAGGACGCAGACGACGCGCGCCCGGTCGAAGGGCCGCCGAGCGTCGTGTTCGACGACGTGTGGTTCACCTACCCGGACGCCGAACACGTCTCGCTCGCCTCCCTGGAGCCGGCCGCCGCCGTCGACGAGAGCGCGTCGCAGCCGGTGCTGAAGGGCGTGAGCTTCGAGGCGCTGCCCGGCCAGACCGTCGCGCTGGTCGGGGCATCGGGGGCCGGGAAGACCACCATCACGCACCTGATCGCGCGGCTCTACGACGTCGACAGCGGCGCCGTGCGCGTGGCGGGCGACGACGCGCGCTCCCTGCTGCTCGGGTCGCTGCAGGACGAGGTGGGCTACGTGACCCAGGACGCGCACCTCTTCCACGACACCGTCCGCGCCAACCTCCTCTACGCGAAGCCTGAGGCGACCGAGGAGGAGTTGTGGCGGGCGCTCGGGTCGGCCCGGGTGGACGCGTTGGTGCGGCGGCTGCCCGACGGGCTCGACACGGTCGTAGGAGAGCGGGGCTACCGGCTCAGCGGTGGCGAGCGGCAGCGCTTCGCCATTGCGCGGCTGCTGCTGAAGGCCCCGCCGATCCTCGTCCTCGACGAGGCGACCGCGCATCTGGACTCCGAATCGGAGTCGCTCGTCCAAAATGCCCTCGACACCGCGCGCGAGGGCCGAACGTCCATCGTGATCGCGCACCGGTTGTCGACGGTGCGCCACGCCGACCAGATCCTCGTCATCGAGGACGGCCGCATCATCGAGCGTGGGACCCACGACGAGCTGCTCGCCGTCGGAGGGCAGTACGCGACGCTGTACCTCACGCAGTTCGACGAGACGCCGCTCGAGGCGCGGGAGGCCGACTGAGCCGGAGCCGCGTGGCCCGACTCAGTCGGGGTGGCTCAGTAGTCGCCCTCTGCCTCGACCTCGACGCCGTCAGCGCCGTCCAGCACGGCTGAGCTGCTCGACAGGCCGAGCCGTGTCGCGCCCGCCTCGACCATCGCGTTGGCCGTGGCGTAGTCGCGGATGCCGCCGCTCGCCTTGATCCCGAGCCGACCGCCGACCGTCTCGTTCATCAGCTCGACGGCATGCACGCTCGCCCCACCGGCTGGCGAGAATCCCGTCGAGGTCTTGACGAAGTCGGCCCCGGCGGCCTCCGCCGCCTTGCAGGCCGCGACGATCTCGTCGTCGGTGAGGGCGGCCGACTCGATGATCACCTTCAGCACTCCGGTGGTGGCCTCGCGCACGGCGCGGATCTCCGCCTCGGTCAGGTCGGCGCGGCCCTCCTTGAGCAGGCCGACGTTGATCACCATGTCCACCTCGTCGGCGCCGTTCTTCGACGCCTGGGCCGCCTCGAAGGCCTTCGCCTCGGGGGTGTGGTTGCCGGAGGGGAAGCCGCACACCGTCGCCACCTTCACCTCGCCGAGGTCGTCGGTGAGCGGTAGCATCGAGGGCGAGACGCACACCGAGTAGGTGCCGAGCTCGCGCGCCTCCGCGATCAGGGCCGAGACCTGTTCGTGCGTCGCATCGGGCTTGAGCAGGGTGTGGTCGATCAACTGAGCCAGTGCCGAACGGGTGATCTCCATGTCGGTCCTTTCGTGGGTCCTTTTGGGGCATCGTACCGCCCCCGAAACGCGCATCGAGCGTGAGCGAATGAGGCGGTTACGGGCACTTGAAACGAGCGAACACGCCTGAAGGGGCGACAGAGACTGTGACCCCTCCTAGTCTTTCGCACAGTGCGTTGGCTCGTTGTTGAGCCGACCGAATCGAAGGGGATCGGATGTCACGAAGGACAACGAGACACGCGGTGGCCGGTGTGGCCGCAGGCGCGTTGGTTGCTGGAGGGTTGGTCATCTCGCCAGCTCCTGCCAGCGCTGACGTCACCTATACCGCGATACCGCAGAGCCAGATGTCGGTGGTCAACGCCGACTCCGTCGAGACCTCCGCGGAGGGCGCCAACGGCGCCGCCGCGCTGACCCTTGACGGCAACAAGGACACCTACTGGCACACCAAGTACTCCAGCAGCGCTGACCCGCTCCCGCACCACATCACCTACAAGCTGGGCGACCAGGCCGTGAACCTCGGCCGCGTCGTGCTCACGCCCCGTCAGTCGTCGAACGGCTCCGGGCGCGTCAGTGCTTATGAGCTGTTGACGGCAACGGGCGACTGCACGACCGCGAGCTACACGAAGGTCGCCGAGGGATCCTTCCCGGGCGATGTCGCGACCGCGCTCATCGACCGCGAGATCACGCTCACCACCCCCGTCAGCGCCAACTGCGTGCAGGTCAAGTACATCAGCTCGTGGGGCGGCAAGTCCGGCAGCGCCGAGATCTCGCCCGCCGAGGTTGTCGCCACGCTCGCCGAGTTCAACGCCCTCACCGCCAGCGGCGACCCGGTCGACCCGACCGATCCCACCGTCCCGGTCATCACGATTCCCTCGGGCGCCTGCGAGCTCGTCGACGGTTCGCTGAGGGTGCGCATGCACCCCGGTTTCCCCCAGGTCGTCGACTACCGCCTCGACGACCAGCAGCTCGCCGGACGCTTCGGAGACGCCCTGACCTCCATCCTCGTCAACGAGGTGGCGTAGCCTGTTTCTGTGAGCGCTCCCGCAAAGGCGTCGGACGGAAAGTCCGCGACCTACAAGCTGACCTTCCCGAACCTGCCCGGCGTCTCCTTCGACGCGGTCGCCTCGGTGAAGGACGGCGTGTTCAAGCTGACCTTCACCAACATCACCGACCCGAACAAGGACGTCAACCGGATCCGCATCCCGAACCACGACCTCGTCAGCGTCACCTCGGACGACGCCTCGGCCCAGCTCACCGCGGGCCGGATCAGCGTCGACCGCGCGAACGTGGCCGACAGCTTCGAGAACGTGGCGAAGACGGCCGTAGGCAACGTGGCCGGCTCGTACATGATCGTGGTCAACAACTCCCGCCTCGCCGCGGCGTTCGACACCAACGCCACCGAGGACAACACCGGCCCCGCGTCCACCTCCGGCCGCGTCTCTGCAGGCAACAACCGTTACCAGCGCCAGATCACCACCCAGGGCTCCGTCAAGAAGGGCACGGCCTACGCTGGCACCTGGACCTGGCCGTCCGAGGCGGTCGAGACCAAGCCGGGCACCAAGATCGGCCGCGACGCCGACCCGTACGTCGAGATCAAGCTGACCCGCGACGCCAACTCCGACTCCGTGGTCGACTGGCAGGACGGTGCCATCGCCACCCGCGACATCATCCTGAAGCCCAACGGCGCGGACGAGGTCAAGAACCAGGTGATCGCGCGCATCCCGTTCAACATCGTCTCGCAGGCCACCCACCCGTTCCTGCGCACGCTGGACGACACCAAGCGCATCTCGCTTGCCACCGACAACCTCGGCCAGAAGGTCATGCTCAAGGGCTACCAGGCTGAGGGCCACGACTCGGCGCACCCGGACTACGCGGACCACTACAACACCCGCGCCGGTGGCCTCAAGGACATGGTGAAGCTGGTCGAAGAGGGCGAAAACTGGAACGCCACCTTCGGCGTCCACGTCAACGCCACCGAGTCCTACTCCGAGGCGAAGCACTTCTCCGAGGACCTGCTCCGGATGCCCCCGCAGGCCGCGTGGGGCTGGATGAACCAGTCCTACTACATCGACGGCCCCAAGGACCTCGCCACCGGCAACGTGCTCGATCGCTTCAAGG
>RRZT010484166.1_pt1 | contig 27647 bp, 26 predicted proteins | sample 2165551 | NCBI WGS metagenome assembly RRZT01 (sample SAMN10456910, study PRJNA506462) | wastewater metagenome | biome: wastewater; feature: sludge; material: wastewater sludge; isolation source: wastewater sludge with Escherichia coli K12::gfp cells carrying plasmid... | place: USA: Moscow, Idaho... | reverse complement strand
GGAAAAGATGAAGCCGGCGCACTACCGCGACATCCGGCCGGACGAAATCCCGACCGTCGCACTCGCCGACAAGGTCACGGCGCGCGTGATCGCCGGCGAACTCGAAACCGGAGAAGGAAAGGTACGCGGCCCGATCCACGGCCTGAGTACCGAACCGCGCTATTTCGACGTCCGGCTGGAAGCGGGGGCGACGTTCACGCACCCCGTGCCGGAAGGGCACACGGTGTTCGTCTATGGCTACGAGGGCAAGCTCGCGATCGGTCCGGCCGACACGTCGCGCAGCCTCGATACGCACAGCGCCGGCGCGCTGGTCGGCGGCGACGAAGTTCGGGTGAGCGCCGTCGATGGTCCGGCGGCCTTCCTGCTGCTCGCCGCGCGCCCGCTCGGCGAGCCGGTGGTGCAGTACGGCCCCTTCGTGATGAACACGCGCGAGGAGATCGAACAGGCGATCAACGACTACCAGAACGGCACGCTGGCCTGATTCGCTTGCTGCTCAGCGCCGGTTGCTGCCGGCGACCATCTTGAATTCGAAGAGCCGGCACTCGATCGCGCCGTTGTAGAGCGGCGTCTTCTTGCTCGGCGTCAGGCGCATCAGCTTGGGCATGCGCAGGTCGGCCGTGAGGAGGAAGCAGTTCCAGCCGGCGAAGTTGCGCTTGAGCGCACTGCCGAGCTGCGGATAGAAGGCCGCGAGTTCCTCCTGCTCCGAGAGCCGTTCGCCGTAGGGCGGATTGGCGATCATGATGCCCGCCTCGCCTTCGCCGCGCGGCGGCGCTTCGATCTCCAGGATGTCGCCCGAACTCAGCTTGACCGCCGGCAGCAGGCCGGCGCGGTCGAGGTTGGCGAGCGCCGCGCGCACCGAAACCGGCGAAATGTCGCTGCCGTAGATTCCGGCGAACGCGGCCGGTTTCTCGACGTCCATCGCCTCGTCGAGCATGTCTTTCCAGACGCCGAGCTGAAAGTTCTTCAATCGCTGGAAGCCGAAGCTGCGCCCGCCCGCGCCCGGTGCGATGTTGAGCGCCATCTGCGCAGCCTCGGTGAGAAAGGTGCCGCTGCCGCACATCGGATCGAGCAACGGCATGCCCGGCTGCCAGCCCGAGAGCCGGATGATGCCGGCAGCGACGTTCTCCTTGAGCGGCGCTTCGACCGTCTTCTGGCGCAGACCGCGCTGGTAAAGCGGCGCCCCGGACGTATCGATGTAGAGCGTGCACTCGTCGGCGGTGATGAAGCCGTGCATGCGCACGTCCGGCTCGCGCGTGTCGACGTTCGGCCGCTTGCCGGTATCGGCGCGAAAGCGGTCGCAGATCGCGTCCTTGATGCGCAGCGTGATGAACTCCAGGCTCTTCAGCGGACTCTTTACCGCCGTCACATCGACGCGAATCGTCTGCGTCGCCGCGAACCACTTGCCCCACGGAGAGTCGAGGGCGAGCTTGTAGATATCGTCCTCCTTGGCGTAACGACCGTGCGCGACGCGCCAGAGGATGCGCGTGGCAATGCGCGAGTGAAGGTTGACGGCGTAGCAGGTCGGCCAGTCGGCGACGAAATGCACACCGCCGGGAATCGCCTTCAAATCCTTCACGCCGGCGGCGGTGAGGTCTTCGGCAAGCAGGGCTTCGAGCCCGCGCGGACAACTGGCAAAGAATTTTTCCACAAGGAAATCCTAGAAAGGGGAGGGACTAAAACGGCTTGAGCACGACCAGCAGGATGACGGCGAGCAGCACGACGACGGGAATCTCGTTGAACCAGCGAAACCAGACATGGCTGCGTGTGTTGCAGCCGTTGTTGAAGTCACGCAGCAGCTTGCGGCAATAGTGGTTGTAGCCGACGAGACCGACGACGAGCAACAGCTTGGCGTGCATCCACGGCCCGGATATCCCGACACCGAGCCACAGCCAGAGGCCGGTGATCAGCGCGAGGTAGCCGATCGGCGTCATGAAGCGGTAGAGCTTTCCGGCCATGAGCAGCAGGCGGTCGCGCTCGGCGACGCTGTCCGCCGGCACCATCGCCAGATTGACGAAGATGCGCGGCAGGTAGAAGAGGCCGGCGAACCAGCTGGTCACGAGAAGAATGTGCAGCGACCTGATTTCGAGGTAGAGCATCAGGCGTTCCTTTCGCGCCAGGCGGCGTTGATACCGTCCGCAACCTGCGGAAAGCGCAATTGTGCCTTGAGTTCGCTCTTGATACGTCGGTTGGAGAGCCGACGCGACTCGCTCATGAACGAAAGCTGAACCGGCGAGAGCGTTCCTTGAGCCTCGGCGCGCGAAACGCGGGGCGAGCGCGGCAGCCCGAAACGGTCGGCAACGAGGTCGAAGTATTCGCCCATTTTCATCTCCGCGTCGTCAGTCGCGTTGTAACAACGATTCGCACGGCCGTAGCGTAGCGCGGCGCAGGTCAACATCGCCAGGTCGTCGGCGTGGATGTGGTTGGTGAACACGTCGTCTTCGTCGCGCAGAACGTTGGCGCCTTTCATCAGACGCTCGAGCGGCAGCCGGTCGCCGGCGTAGATCCCCGGGGCGCGCAGGATGCTGATGCGCGTGCCACCACGCACACCGAAGCGGCGCAGCCGAGTTTCCGCATCGACGCGGCGCCTTGCTCGTGCGGTCGCAGGGCGCGCAGGGCGCGTCTCGTCGATGCGTTCGCCGGCACAATCGCCGTAGACGCCGCTCGTACTTATGTAGACAAGTCGCTGTGGTAGACTTTGCCCCCGGCATAAGGCGGCAAGCAGCCGGCGCATGCGGGTATCGACGGTGCCACGTTCAGGCGGCGGCGCAAAATGCAGCACGATGTCGGCGAGCCCGGCGAGACGCTTGAGCGTCGAAGGCTCGTCCAGATCGGCCAGCACCGGGCAGGCGCCGTGATCCCGCCAGAATGAAAACTGCGTCGGGTCGCGCAGCAAGGCGAAGAGGCGGTAGCGGCCGACGAGGCGCGGCAAGGTGCGGCGAGCCACATCGCCACAGCCGACGATCAGGAGCTTCTGCAGTTTTCGCCGTGTTTTTTGCTGTTTTTTCACCGCACAATTTTACCGGAATCAACTCGCAGGGAGTTTTGATGGCTTTCCAGATCAACGTTCAGCCCGGGACGCACGGCTTTGCCGCCGAAGTCGACGAGACCGTCCTCGACGCCGCCTTGCGCCAGGGAGTGATCCTGCCTTACGGCTGCCGGAACGGAGCCTGCGGATCGTGCCGGGGCAAGGTGCTGAGCGGCGAGATTGACCATGGAGAAGCGCAGCTTCACGCGCTGAGCGAAGACGACCGACGCGACGGTTTCGCCTTGTTCTGCTGCGCCAAGGCAAGGAGCGACCTGGACATCGAAGTCCGCGAAGTGCGTTCGGTGCGCGACCTGCCGGTCAAGACCTTGCCGGTGCGCGTGCAGAAAATGACGCGCGCCGCGCGCGACGTGATGATCGTCGAAGTCAAGCTCCCGGCCAGCGAGCGGCTGCAGTTCCTGCCCGGGCAGTACATCGAGATCCTGCTGAAGGAAGGTCGTCGGCGAGCTTTCTCGCTGGCCAACCCGCCGAACGACGACGCCACTCTGCAGTTGCACATCCGTCACGTACCCGGCGGTTTCTTTACCGGCCACGTGTTCTCGACGCTGAAGGAACGCGACATCCTGCGGATCAATGGGCCGCACGGCAGCTTTTATCTGCACGAGGATTCGGACAAACCGATTTTGCTGGTGGCGGGCGGCACCGGTTTTGCGCCGATCAAGGCCATCGTCGAGTACATGATCGCCGAGAAGTCGTCACGCCCGACGACGATCTACTGGGGCGGCCGGACACCTGCCGACTTGTATCTTCAACCACTCGCCGAGGCCTGGGCACGCGAACACGCACATATCCGCTTCGTCCCGGTGCTGTCCGACGCGCAACCAGGCGACGACTGGCCGGGAAGGACCGGCCTGGTTCACGTCGCCGCCATGCTGGATTGGCCGGACCTTTCCGCCCATCAGGTGTATGTTTGTGGCTCGCCGGCAATGGTGGATGCCGCCCGAGGCGATTTTGTCGGACAATGTCGTCTGCCCGAGAACGAATTCTTCGCGGATTCGTTCGAATTCGCCAACGATGCGTCCGGTGAGCGCAGGCCGCGCCCTACAGAAGGTTGAAAACAATGCCCGAAGTGTTCATTTCCCGTCAGCCGCTCGTCAATCGCCAGAGCAAGATCATCGCCACGCGCCTGACGCTTCACCCGCAGGGCGGCGCGACGCTGAAGGACGCCGCCGACGCGTTGGCGCTGCTCGCCGAATTCTGGCCGCAAGGCGAGAAGCTCGTGTTTATCAACTGCGGCTCGACATGCGATGCGAGCGTGCTCGAATGGCTCTTCCCGGGCAACGCGACGTTCGAAGTCCGCCCATCCACCCTCGTCGGCGCTGACGGCGCCGCCTTGGTCGCCGCGCTCAAGGCCACCCAGCCATCGCTGTGCATGGTTTTCGACAACGACGCGGGCGCGGCGCTGGCGACCGGCTTGTCGTTCCGCTTCATCAGCTTCGACGCACGGCGCTACACACCGGCGCAACTGAAGATCCTGGCGACGAAGACCCAGCCCTATGGCATCGGCGTCGCATTCAACGTGTTCGACGCGCCGACCTTCCAGGCCTGCCTCGACGCCGGCGTCAATGCCGCCGCCAGCTGGTTCTTCAAGAACCCCGGCAAGCCGCCGGCCAAGGCGCTCAACCCCGGACAGGCGCAGATCATCCGCGTGCTGAACCTGGTGCGCAAGAATGCGGAGGTCAAGGAGATCGAAGCTGCGCTCAAGCAGGACGTGGCGCTCTCCTACAAATTGCTGCGCTACATCAACTCGGCCGGTTTCGGGCTTTCTTGCGAGATCCAGTCCTTCCGCCACGCGGTGACCATCCTCGGTTACGAGAAGCTCAACAAGTGGCTTTCGCTGCTGCTGGCCACGGCGAGCAAAGACCCGATGGCCCCGGCGCTGATGCATACCGCGCTGACGCGCGCGCGCCTGATGGAGTTGCTCTCGCACGGGCTTGTCGACCGGCAGGAATACGACAACCTGTTCATCACCGGCGCGTTCTCGATGCTCGATGCGCTACTCGGCGTCAGCATGGAGAAGGTGCTCGAGTCGATGAGTCTGCCCGAGCCGATCTGCGACGCACTGCTCGGGCACGGCGGTGTTTACGGCCCCTTCCTCGAACTGGCCAAGGTCAGCGAGGGCGAAGACGGTGTCGCGCTCGCCGAACAGGCCGGCATGCTCGGACTTTCCGCCGAGCAGTTCAACCGCGCCCAGATGCAGGCGCTGCAATTCGCCGAGACGATGGAACTGTAGAAGGAAACCGTGCCGGCGTTGCCCACAAAAAAACCGGCAAGCGCCGGTTTTTTTGTCTTCAGATCTACTTCTGGCCGAGGATCCACTGGACGATCCTGGCGGCTTCATCCGGCTTTACCCGTGGATTCGGCGGCATGACGACTTCCGCCTTGAGCTCCGCTTTCCACACGCCCTTGCTGCCCTTGATGACCCGCTCGGCGAGCGCGGCATCGACGTCCTTCTGACCGGCATACCGCCTGGCGATGTCCCTGAACGACGGGCCGATGCGCTTGGCATCGAGTGCGTGGCACGCCATGCAGTTCTTCGACTTTGCCAGCGCCTCGTCGCCCCGGGCGCTGCCGGTCGAAAGAATAAGCACGATGACCAGCGGCGACAAAGCGGCCCATGCTCGCATCCGGTCAGGCGCGGCTCGAATTGGCGAGCAGGACGCCCGCGCCGACGAAAATTCCGCCAAAGAAACGATTCTGCGACTTCAAGGCTGCGGGATTGCGCAACCAACGCCGCAAACGGGTGGCAAGCAGCGCGTACCCCGACATGACGATGCTGTCGACGCCGCACATGGTCAAGCCCATGATGACGAATTGCGGCCATTGCGGACGCGTTGGATCGATGAACTGCGGCGTCAGCGCGGCGATGAAGACGATCGCCTTGGGATTGGTCAGGTTGACGAGCAGACCTTCCATGAACAAGCCTTTGGCCGCGATAGCCAACTTCTCTGCGTCAATCTCCTCCGGTGGCGAGCGCCATTTCTGGATGCCGAGCCAGATGAGGTAAGCGGCACCAAGGAGTTTGACGGCATCGAAGGCGTGCTTCGACGTGAGGAGCAAGGCCCCGAGGCCGAGCGCAACGACGGTGAGCTGGATGACCAGAGCAGTCTGCAGGCCGCCGATCACGCGCACGGCCGAGCGGTAGCCAAAGCGCATACCGGCGCTCATCGATGCGGCCGCACCCGGTCCGGGCGAAATGGCAATCAGGATGGCCGCCAGCAAGAAGGCGAGCCAGAGGGAGAGAGACATTTGGCAAGATTCCTTTCAGGTAATCGCGTAACCGACCCGCCGCATCAACGCCGCTTGAGCAGGCTGAGGTCGCGCACCGCGCCGGTCGCTGCCGAAGTCGCCATCAACGCGTAGGCCTGCAGCGCCTTGGAGACGTGCCGCTTGCGCGGATGTGCAGGCGCCCAGGCTTTGTCGTCCTTGGCGTTCATCGCCTGCCGGCGCTCTTCGAGTTCACCCGCTGAAACCGCGAGATGAATACGGCGCGCCGGGATGTCGATCTCGATCGTATCGCCTTCCTCGACGAGACCAATCGCGCCGCCTTCCGCCGCTTCCGGCGAGACGTGGCCGATCGAGAGGCCGGACGTGCCGCCAGAGAAACGACCGTCGGTCAGTAAAGCACAGGCTTTGCCGAGGCCCTTGGACTTGAGGTAGGACGTCGGATAGAGCATCTCCTGCATCCCCGGGCCGCCCTTCGGTCCTTCGTAACGGATCACGACCACATCGCCGGCGACGATCTCGTCGCCCAGGATGGCCTGCACGGCGGCATCCTGGCTCTCATGAACGCGCGCCCGGCCGCTGAACTTCCAGATGCTCTCGTCGACACCCGCCGTTTTCACGATACAACCGTCCTCGGCGATATTGCCGAAGAGCACGGCAAGGCCGCCTTCCTGCGAGTAGGCGTTGGCTTGATCGCGGATGCAGCCGTGCGTGCGATCGAGATCGAGTTCGGGATAGCGCCGGTTCTGCGAGAAAGCCACTTGCGTCGGCACACCGCCCGGTGCGGCGCGGAAAAACTCGTAAACGGAGAGGTCGTGGGCGCGATGCATGACATCCCAGATGTCGATGGCTTCGCCCAGCGTTTTCGTATGCACGGTCGGGACATTCAGGTGCAGCAGGTTCGAGCGTGCGAGTTCGCCCAGAATGCCGATGATGCCGCCAGCGCGATGCACGTCCTCGATGTGGAACTTGTCGGTCATCGGCGCCACCTTGCACAGGCAGGGCACCTTGCGCGAGATGCGGTCGATGTCATTCATCGTGAAGTTGACGCCGGCCTCCTGCGCGGCGGCCAGGAGGTGCAGGACGGTATTGGTCGAGCCGCCCATCGTTACGTCGAGCGTCATCGCGTTCTCGAACGCCTCGAACGAACCGATAGAGCGCGGCAGCACCGAGTTGTCGTTCTGCTCGTAGTAGCGCCGGCAAAGCTCGACGATCTGGTGCCCCGCCTTGATGAACAATTCCTTGCGATCGGCGTGAGTAGCGACCAGCGTACCGTTGCCGGGAAGCGCAAAACCCAGCGCTTCGGTCAGGCAGTTCATCGAATTCGCTGTGAACATCCCCGAGCACGAGCCGCACGTGGGACATGCGGAGCGCTCGATTTCGGCAACTTCGGCGTCGGAAACCTTGCTGTCGGCGGCCTTGACCATCGCGTCAACCAGGTCCAGATGAACGATCTGCCCGCTCGGCGCCTTGTACTTGCCGGCCTCCATCGGGCCACCCGAAACGAAGATCGTAGGAATATTGACGCGCATCGCCGCCATCAACATTCCCGGCGTGATCTTGTCGCAATTGGAGATGCAGACCATGGCGTCGGCACAATGCGCGTTGACCATGTACTCGACTGAATCAGCAATCAGATCGCGCGACGGCAGCGAATAGAGCATGCCGTCATGGCCCATGGCGATGCCATCATCGACGGCGATGGTATTGAACTCCTTGGCGATACCACCCGCCTTCTCGATTTCGGCCGCGACCAGTTGCCCGATATCCTTGAGGTGTACGTGTCCCGGGACGAACTGCGTGAAAGAATTCACAACGGCGATGATTGGCTTGCCGAAGTCGCCGTCCTTCATGCCGGTGGCGCGCCAAAGCGCGCGGGCGCCGGCCATGTTTCGGCCGTGGGTCGAAGTACGGGAACGATAATCGGGCATGGCAAACCTCCAGAACGGAAACAGTCGGAATCGAACGACCAATTCTACCGAAGAAGCGCACCCTTGTTTTGCGTGAGGCGCCTCGGCAGCAACCGGTCGCGCGGTGCCCACCCTAATCGGCGGCGACCGACGAGCCCGACCGCGTCACGTCCGGCTGGTAATCGCCTGGGTAACGTCCGACAGGGGAGCGGCGCTGGTCGATACGGCACGACCGATCTGTTCAAGCAGGACGAGGTTCATCTTCCCGTTCTGAACCTTCTTGTCGTGCTGCATGAGTTCGAGGTACTTCGCCGGCGCCAGTGCCGGCCCGACAGTCGGCAGTCCTGCCCGACGAAACAGGGCATCAATTCGCTCAACGTCGCCGTCATTCAGCCACCCCAGTCGGCGCGACAGGTCTGCCGCCATCATCGTTCCCGCCGCGACCGCCTCACCGTGCAGCCAGGCGCCGTACCCCATACCCGCCTCGATCGCATGACCAAAGGTGTGCCCGAGATTCAGCAATGCCCGCTCGCCCTTTTCCCTTTCGTCCGCAGAGACGACCTCGGCTTTGTTCTTGCAGGAACGTGCAATCGCAAACACCAGTGCGTCGGGCCGACGAGCCAGCACGTCGTCGAGATTCTGCTCGAGCCACTCCAGGAACGGCAGGTCGCGTATCAGGCCGTACTTGATGACCTCGGCCAAGCCCGCACGCAGTTCTCTGTCCGGCAGCGTTGTCAGAACGTCGGTGTCGGCCAGCACGACCTCGGGCTGATAGAACGCACCGATCATGTTCTTTCCGCGCGGGTGGTTAATCGCGGTCTTGCCGCCAACGGAGGAGTCGACCTGCGCCAGCAAGGTTGTCGGAACCTGAATGAACGGGACACCTCGCTGGTAGCAAGCGGCAGCAAAGCCCGTTAGATCCCCGACCACTCCGCCACCCAGGGCAATCAGCGTGGTGCTTCGATCACAACGCTTTTCGAGGAGGAAGTCGAATACCGAATTCAGCGTTTCCCAGTTCTTGAATTGCTCACCGTCCGCCAACAGCAGGTTCGATGAGTCGACACCGGCATTTCGCAACAGTCCGGACAAAGCGTCGGCATAAAGCGGAGCAACCGTCGTATTGGTGACAATAACCGCCTTCGGATGCACAAGATGCGGGAGCAGCAGGTCGGCACGCGCGGCAACGCCCGCGCCAATGTGGATCGGATAGCTTCTATCTGCCAGCGAAACGCTCAATGACTCCATCGATTTCCAAATTCCTTCATCAACAATTGCGTTACGCCCTGTGCGTTAATGCGGCTTCCATCGACCACCAAGTCCGCAACTTCCCGGTAGAGGGGGTCGCGTTGCGCAAAGAGCTGCTGAAGCTTGCCTAACGGATCATCAACCTTAAGCAGCGGACGGTTCTTGTCGGCGCGTGTTCGCTCCCACAGGATGTGTGGCGGGACATTCAGGTAAACCACGAACCCGCTTTTGGTCAGGTTCTCGCGATTCTCCGGTCGCAACACAACCCCGCCGCCGGTCGCAACGATCGCGTTCGACATCCTGGTGCAATCTTCGACGACTTGCGACTCCCGGCGCCGAAACCCATCCTCCCCTTCGATCTCGAAGATCGTCGGGATACTTACGCCGGTTCGCTCTTCGACCTCTCGATCCGTGTCCATGAACACCAAGCCCAATCGTTTGGCGAGAATCCGGCCGATCGTGGTCTTGCCCGACCCCATCAGGCCGACCAAGTAGACATTCGAACTGTTTTGCTCTTTATTCACTAACTCAGTATTCCACAACCAGCAGCCTTGGCGATCGACATGAGCGCGCCAATCGGCACACGTCCCGCCACGACCCGATACAGATTTTGTTTCACCAACGTGCACCGCATCAGTATTCGGACAGACCGTTATGATTTTACAGAGGAAGTCCCGTGCTCGGCAGATTCCTGTACCAGCGAGACAATCCCCGCGAAGACGGCAGCAGACGCAACAACTCGTCGAATCGACATCGACGCCGCAAAAAACGCTGAGGGGTGGAAGATTTCTCTGAATCACCACCCCTCATCGGACATCAAGACTGAAAGAGTATCTAGCGGACGCTTAACCCTTCAGCGACGATCTTCGGGGTAATAAATACCAGGAGTTCCGTTTTATCGTCGATCCATTCCCGGTTCTTGAACAGCCAGCCAATATACGGGAGATCGCCGAAGAAGGGGATTCGCTGCGTATTGTCGCGAATCGTCTGCGTATAAACCCCGCCGATGACAACGGTTCCACCGTTCTCAACCAACACCTCCGTTTTCACGTGCTTCGTATCGATGGCAACACCGGCCCCCGTCGACAACGTAGTGTTTGGCGTGTCCTTGTTGATATCCAGCGACATCGTGATTTTCCCGTCCGGCGTAATCTGTGGCTTGACCTTCAACGATAGATTTGCCTTGCGGAAGGAAACACTCGTTGCCCCGGAACTCGTTGCCTGTTGATAGGGAATTTCCACGCCTTGCTCGATAATGGCTTCGATCTGATTGGCAGTCATCACGCGCGGACTTGATATCACCTTGCCCCGGCCATCCGCCTCAAGCGCCGAGATCTCAGCGTTCAAGAACTTGGTCTTCGCACTATTGAACAGGATCATCGAAAACACCCCCGCATTTCCCGCGCGGGGCGTCGCAGGAAGATTCACGGAACTCGCGTTTGTCAGTGTTGCCTTTGTACTCACCTGACCAGTCATGTAGCCTGTTGCATCAAGACTACCGCCAACCGCGACTCCTGAGTCTCCTCCTCCCGTCGTGTCGTTGAACCCCAGCCGAACACCGATGTTCTTGGCAAAGCTATCGCCAGCCTCGACAATTCTTGCCTCAATCATCACTTGACGAACCGGAGTATCGACTTTTGCGATCATTTCCCGCACGTCATCCAGGCGGCTCGGCGTGTCCTTGACGAACATCATGTTGGAACGATCGTCGAGGAGAGCGCTACCGCGCTTTGAAAGCAAGGTCTGTTTCGGATCGACCAGAAGCTTTTGAACATCAGCTGCTTTAATGTAGTTCATCTGGAAGCTCTCAGTTCTCAAGGGCTCAAGATCGCCAATCTGCGCTTTTGATTCAAATTCAAGCTTCTCTTTCGTAGCGATCTCTTCCCGCGGCGCAATCATGATGACATTCCCGTTCTTGCGCATATCGAGCCCTTTCTGCTGCAGGATGATATCGAGCGCCTGATCCCAAGGAACGTCTTTCAAAATCAATGTAATGGAGCCACCGACCGAGTCGCTCACCACCATGTTCATCCCGGTAAACTCGCCAATAACCTGAAGCAGTCGTCGGACATCAACATTCTGGAAGTTGAGCGACAATTTCTCGCCTTGGTACCCCCCGCGCGAGCCTTGCACCAGTTTGTTCGGATTTTCGACGACGGGCTTGACCTCGATTACGAATTGATTGTCCGTCTGATAGGCGTTGTGCTCCCACAACCCCTTTGGACTAATCGTCATCTGGGCATTTGCACCTTGCTGAATCGTGTTGATCGACACGACAGGAGTCGCAAAGTCGGTCACGTCCATGCGCTTGCGCAGCATTTCAGGGACTCCGACTTTGACAAAGTCGACAACAAGCCGCTCGCCCTGCTGACGAATATCGATACCGGCATTCGAGTCGGCAAGATCAACGCTAATTCTTGCCTCACCGTCTTTGCCACGGCGGAACGAGATATCGCGAATGCTATTCCTGTCTTGCGAAGGACTTGCCTGCGAGAAATGCTCGACACGCGGCGCGGCGCCACCATCCTTGGCACTCGGCGTTAATGAAAGAACCAGTGCATTCCCGTCAATGGCTGTCTCGTAGGTCATCGCTTGCGTCAGATTCAGAACGACTCGCGTGCGGCCATCGGCCTGAATGATGTTCGCGCTCTTCAGCGCACCTTCGTTATAGACCTGCGACGAGGCTCTCAAGCCATTCGCGACGTTGGGGAAATCGAGCGCAATACGCGCTGGCTTGGCCACACTGAAACCCGACGGCAGTTCGCTCAGCGGCTCTTTGAAGGTCATCTTTACGTTGACCACACTCCCTTGTTGAGCGACCGTCATCGCCTCAATGGAATTTTGGCCCGTATCCTGAGCATGTACCGAGATTACTGACAGGCCGAACCACAAGACCATGCTTAGCAGGCAACCTCTGATTTTTCTCACTTTTTCCCCTCCTGTCCCTGCAACATAAGCACACTCTCTCTTTCGGTCCAATCCCCGGCCGGATCCTGAACCAGTTCTTTCAATTTCAACTCAGACTCGGAGATCTGGGTAATAACGCCGAAATTTTGCCCCATGTAATTCCCTGCCCGGACTTGATACAGGGCACCGTCGACCAGGACGATCGCGAATGAAGTACCCTTCCTGGTCATTACCCCGACATACTTCAAGGACTCGAGCGGATACGCCTCAAGCGGTTCGCGCGGACGGTCGAGATCAGGCTGCAAACCACCTCCGCCTCCCTTCTTCTGATCCGGTCCGATTTTTCCTGGTTTGAACGGATCAAGGAGATTTCCCACGTCGTAAGGCACAGCCTCATACGGCTTCACTTGCGGCAATTCAGGAATCTTGCCCTTGATACCTTTAGAGGTCTCCGACATCCATTGACGCAAGTCTTCATGCTCGGTATTTGAGCAAGCAAGCAGCAGCATGCTTAGCAGCACGACAATGGACTTTTTCATTTTTTCTTACCCTTGGTGGCTTTCTTTTCCGCCTTTTTCTTGGCAGCCAGTTCCTCGTCATCAAGGTAGCGGAAAGTCTTTGTCACCGCATCCATCACCAGGCTCCCATCCTTTGCCTGCTGATTGGAGGCTATCGAAATACTGTTGAGCGTCACGATTCTGGATAGTCGCCCGATATCCCCCGCGAACGCACCCAAGTCATGATAATTCCCAGTAAGCCGCACGGTAACGGGCAATTCTGCATAGAAGTCCTTCTGCACTTCCTGACCTGGCTTGAACAACTCGAACTGCAAACCCCGTCCCATTCCGGATTGATTGATCTCGATGAGCAAGGACTCAATCTCGGCCTTGTTTGGCAGTTGTTTCAAAAGCGCGCCAAACGAGCGATCGATCTCGTTCATTTGCTGCTTATACAACTCAAGATTGACAGCCTGTGTCTTCTTGGTAACAAACTCCTCCCGGAGACGGCCTTCTTCCAGACGACGTTCTTCAAGGACGCCTAACTGGTCGTTCCAGACGAACCACCATCCCGCAGCAAGGATCGCCACGAAAAGACCGAGCAGTACCGCGACTCTCGGAAGAAGAGGCCAAGCGCCGACATCGTTGGGACTGAGATTACGAAAATCATCAGCAAGTGACTTCAAATCAAGCTTCGCGGGAGACGCGGCACTCATTTCTTACCCCCCTCAGGCGATTCACGCTTGAGAAATGCAAACAGGCTGAATTCATTCAAACGCCTTTTCTCCACCTGGACCGCCTTGATTTCGACCAACTGAGGTCTTTCCAGCCACGGTGAAGCTTCGATATTCCGCATCAGGGTCGATACTCGGGCACTCGATTGCGCATAACCAACAAGCGATATTTTCGCGTTTTCCTGCTTGATGGACCGGAGATAAACCCCCTCAGGCATCTGCTTTACAAGTTCGCTCAACAAACGAACCGCTTCAGCCCGGTCTCGCTGCAACGACTCGATGATTTGCTTGCGCGCGAGCAACGCTTGTGTCTGCTCCTTCAACTTCTTGATTTCGTCGATTTGCTTGTCGAGAGCGGCTATCTCCGACTTCAGGAAGCTATTCCGCGCCTCTTGGGAGGTGATATAGCCGTCGATAATTGAGTAAGTCAGAAAAACAATCAGACCGGCCAAAACGGAAACCAGGACGAGCAATCCGTAAAACTGCTGCCGCCTGGCCTTCCGCTTTTCCTCCCGATGCGGAAGTAGATTGATTCGAATCATTCGTCAAACCTCCGCAAGGCGAGACCACAAGCGACGACCAGCGAAGGCGCATCCTGCAGGAGATTTTTGGCCTTGACTCGCTCCGAAAGAAGCATGTCCGCAAACGGATTGGCGACCACCGTGTTGATTTGCGTCCGCGACGCAACGGCCTCATCCGCCCCTGGAAGCACCGCACACCCTCCCGAAAGAACAATGTGACTTACCTGGTTAAACTGCGTCGACGTAAAGAAAAACTGTAGCGCTCTGGAAACCTCCAGCGCCATGCTTTCAACAAAAGGTTGCAGTACTTCGGATTCGTAATTGTCGGGCAGGTTATTACGGCGCTTTTCTGTTTCGGCTTCCTCGAAAGTCATGCCAAAAAGACGGGCGACATCCTGTGTCAGTTGATTGCCACCAAAAGCCTGCTCCCGACCATACAGTTGCTGCCCATCGCGAAGCACCGTGAGGCTCATCACGTTGGCGCCAATATCCACCAGCGCGATTACTTGCCCCTTGCCGCCTTCGGGAAGTTGCTTCGAGATCAGATCAAAGGCGGCAAGCGCCGCATAGGACTCGACATCCATGACCACAGCCTTGAGGCCGGCGGACTCAACAACCGCAACACGATCTTCGACCTTTTCCTTTCTCGATGCGGCTATCAGAACCTCGATCTCGTCCGGTGACGAGGGCGCCGGTCCAACAATCTGGAAGTCGAGATTCACTTCCTCAAGCGCGAAAGGTATGTACTGATTTGCCTCAGACTCGACCTGCAGTTCCAATTCCTGCTCGCGCAGCCCTGCAGCCACAATGATCTTTTTTGTAATCACGTGCGACGTTGGCAACGCAATCGCCACCGAGCGCGTTGAGGTAGCCAAGCGCTTCCACGCACGCCGAATCGCCTCGGCGGTCGCTTCCAGATTGACGATATTGCCGTCAGCTACCGCATCCCTCGGCAATACCTCAATCGCGTAGCGCTCTACCCGGAAGCCACTTTTCCCATCGCTTCCCAATTCGACCATCTTGACGGCAGACGAACTGATATCAAGACCAATGAGGGAGCGCGCCTTAGGATTAAAGATCGATAGATCGAGTTGCAAATTGCCACCCCCGAAAAAACCCTTGAATAATTGGTAGTTAGCGCACTTATAGATAATCTACTTTAGATCCTAGCAACAAGTATCCGTCATGTAAAGCCATTAGGATCCGGGCAATTGTACGAAAACCGCCCTGTACCGACCAAGTGGGCCAGAGATTATAATCAGCGGGTGTTGCTCACCACCGGAACTCGCTTTGCCTAACCTTTCCCGCTGGATTCTCTATCCCATCCTGTTCGTCGTCGGACTGTTCGCGATCGCGATCGCAATGGTTGTCGTCGTCCTGACGCTCACTTACCCGAATCTGCCGTCGCTTGAAGTATTGACGGACTATCGCCCCAAGATTCCGCTCCGCGTTTTCACGGTCGACGGCCAGATGATTGGCGAGTTTGGCGAGGAACGGCGCGAAATCATTCGCTTTCCCGATGTTCCGGAAGTGATGAAGCAAGCGATTCTGGCAGCGGAGGACGAACGCTTTTACCAGCACGGTGGCGTCGACGCGCAAGGCATTCTGCGTGCGGCGGTCAGCAATTTCGTTGGCGGCAGCCGGCGCCAAGGAGCGTCAACAATCACGCAGCAGGTGGCAAAGAACTTCTTCCTTTCATCGGAAAAGACTTACGTCCGCAAGCTCTACGAGGCGTTGCTGTCGTTCAAGATCGAACGAAATCTCAGCAAGGATCAGATTTTCGAGTTGTACATCAACCAGATTTTCCTGGGGCAGCGCGCGTACGGCTTTGGCGCCGCGGCACAGATCTACTTTGGCAAGTCGCTCAAGGAACTGACCATCGCCGAAGCGGCGATGCTGGCCGGATTGCCTAAAGCGCCGTCGGCATTCAATCCGGTGGTTAACCCCAAACGCGCACGCCTAAGGCAGCAATACGTACTGCGCAGAATGCACGAACTCGGTTTCATCAATGCCGAACAACACGAAACGGCGACCAAGCAGGCCCTGATCGTAAAGCGCGAAACCAACGTGTTCCCGGTCCATGCCGAGTACGTCGCCGAGATGGCACGGCAGATTGCGGCTGATCGTTTTCCCGACGACGTCTACAGTGCGGGCTTGAAGGTCTACACCACCATCCACCAGGAAGATCAGGAGGCGGCGTACGCGAGCCTCAGGCGCAATGTGCTCGATTACGACCGTCGACACGGTTATCGCGGCGCAGAAGCCTACGTCGAGATGACGGACATCAAGTCCGAACAGGACGAAGCGCTCGACGAACTGCTGCAGGACTATCACGATTCCGAAGATATGCATCCAGCGATTGTCCTGAGCAGCGACACAAAACAGATTCGCGCGTACCGGCGCGGCGGTGACGTAATCACGATCAGCGGCGACGGTCTGAAGTTCGCAGCCCGCATGATTGACGACAAGGCACCCGCCAACAAGCGCTTGCGCCGCGGCGCGGTCATCCGGGTACAGACAGACGCCAAGAACAACTGGCGGATTACGCAAATGCCGGAGGTCGAGGCCGCTTTCCTGTCGGCCGACCCACAGGACGGTTCGATTCGTTCGTTGATTGGCGGATTCGACTTCAACCGCAACAAGTTCAATCATGTCACGCAGGCGTGGCGCCAACCGGGATCGAGCTTCAAGCCATTCATCTATTCCGGCGCGCTCGAAAAAGGCTTCACCCCGGCTTCCATCGTGCAGGACGACCCGATCAGCTTCCCTGCGTCGGTAACCGGCAGCCGGGCATGGGAGCCGAAGAACTATGACGGCAAGTACGAAGGCGCGATGCGCCTGCGGACAGCGCTGGCCAAGTCGAAGAACATGGTCTCGATTCGACTCCTGCAAGCCAGTGGCGTGCAATTCATTCAGGACTACGCAACGCGTTTCGGGTTTGACGCCGACAAGCACCCGGCCTACCTGACGATGGCGCTCGGCGCGGGGTCCGTCACGCCTTGGCAAATGGTGGCCGGCTATTCGGTATTTGCCAATGGCGGCTATCGGGTTCAGCCGTACATCGTGCGCGACATCCGCGATGCGAACGGCAACGTGCTGGCCGAAAGCAAGCCGGTCACCGCCGGCGACGAATCGCTGCTGGTGATCGACCCGCGCAACGCGTATCTGATGGACAGCATGCTGCGCGACGTCACCATCTACGGGACCGCGGCACGCGCCTCGGGCACGCTCAAACGACGCGATCTCGCCGGCAAGACCGGCACCACCAACGAGCATGTCGATGCGTGGTTCTGTGGCTACCAGAGAACGGTCGTCGGTTGCTCGTGGATCGGTTTCGATCAACCCAAGAATCTCGGCAAGGGTGAAACCGGCGGATCGGCGGCGCTGCCCGCCTGGATCGGCTACATGGCAACCGCGTTGAAAGACGTGCCCGAGTCGGTCATGCCGCAGCCCGACGGACTCGTGGCGATGGAGATTACCGGTTCCGGCAAGGGACCGCGCAAGGAGTTTTTCTATCAGGAGAACGTTCCGCCTGCGGACGTGGAATCCGAACCGCCCCCGCAGGACGAGGAATCAAACCCGGTCGACTGATCGCGCTCCGGATCAGTCGAGCTTGATCGATTCGCCCGACTGCGCAGTCAGCAGCACGGAAAGCGACGCCATCAACTCGCTTTGATCGCGGGTATTGCGCCAGACGCTGCCATCCCAGCGGAAGTGAAAACCGCCTGAGCGCGCGGCCACCCAGATTTCCCGGGCCGCCGCGTGACGGTTCACGACGATCTTGCCACCGTCGGGAAACTCGATCTCGAGCACGCCCGAACTGATCATCGCAAAATCCAGATCGGCGCCGCTCCGCTCCAGCCCGGCCTCGATCCGCGTCAGCGCCTCATCGGCCAGTGCGTTGAATTCGCTATCATTCATCCCGTGCTACCATTTTTCAATTTCGGTTATTCCCATGCGCCAACAACTCACGCTGACCATCCTGCTGGTTTCGACCCTGCTTGGCGCCTGCGGCACGCGCGGCCCGCTGACCCTGCCGCAACCGCCCAAAGAATCGGTCGCTAGCAACGCCACGCGGCCGACAACGCTCACTTCAATCGATCTTAACACGGCAAAAGTACCCTCCTGATGAACGCATTCTCGCTGAAGAACGGCCAACTGCACGCCGAATCCGTCCCGCTTTCCGACGTCGCCGAGCGCTTCGGCACGCCGTGCTACGTCTACTCCCGCGCCGCGCTTGAAGCCGCTTTCGACGAGTTCAAGCGCGAACTCGACGGCGTCGATTCGCTGATCTGCTACGCGGTCAAGGCCAATTCGAACCTCGCGGTGCTCAACGTCTTCGCGCGCCTCGGCGCCGGATTCGACATCGTCTCGCTCGGCGAGTTGAAGCGTGCGCTCGCCGCCGGCGCCGATCCTAAGAAAATCGTCTTTTCCGGCGTCGGCAAGTCGGCTTCGGAAATGGCCTTTGCCCTGGAAACCGGTATTCACTGCTTCAACGTCGAATCCGCGCCTGAACTCGATCGCCTCAACGCCGTCGCCGGTAAGCTAGGGAAGAAAGCGCCGATCAGCCTGCGCGTCAATCCGAACGTCGATGCCAAGACGCACCCGTACATTTCGACCGGTCTCAAGGAGAACAAGTTCGGCGTCGCCTACGAGGATGCGCTCAAGATCTACCAGCAGGCCGCCGCGCTGCCCAACCTGGAGGTTGTCGGCATCGACTGCCACATCGGCTCGCAACTGCTCGACCCGGCACCCTTCGCCGAAGCGCTCGACAAGCTGCTGCAACTCATCGACCAACTCCGGTGCAACGGCATCGAGCTGCGCCACATCGACCTCGGCGGCGGACTCGGCATCCGCTACAAGGACGAAGAAGAGCCCTCCGTCAGCTCCTACCTGCAACCGCTGCTCGACGAACTCAAGGGACGAGGACTGAAGATCATGCTGGAACCGGGAAGACGCCTGGTGGGCAACGCCGGCGCGCTGCTCACGCGCGTCGAATACCTGAAGCCCGGCGAGGCGAAGAATTTCGCCATCGTCGACGCGGCGATGAACGACCTCGCGCGCCCGGCGCTCTACGACGCCTGGCACGACATCGTGCCGGTCGTGCCGCGCGACGGTGCGGGCAGCGACTGGGAGATCGTCGGCCCGGTCTGCGAGTCGAGCGACTTCCTCGGCCACCAGCGCGCCTTGAACGTCCAGCCCGGCGATCTGCTCGCCGTCCTGTCGGCCGGCGCCTACGGCATGGTGATGAGCTCCAACTACAACACCCGCCCGCGCGTTGCCGAAGTGATGGTCGACGGAACGCAAATGCACCTGATCCGGCGCCGCGAGACGATCGAGGAACTCTACGCGCTGGAAAGCATATCGCCTTGAACGCCGTTCGCACAGCCCTCCTGCTCGCAAGTTTTCTTGCGCTGGGCGCGTGCAGCGAGGGCGGTGCAAAGAAGCGACCGGAGACGCCGCCGGTTCCCGTGGCGGTAGCCCAGGCCGTGGCGCGGGACATGCCGATCCGCCTGCAAGTCGTCGGTCGCGCGGAAGCCTTCGAGAGCGTGGCGCTGAAAGCGCGCGTCGACGGACAGGTCGCCGCGCTGCTCTTTTCCGAGGGGCAACACGTCAGGCAGGGTGACCTGCTGATTCGCCTCGACCCGGCCGACTTCGCCGCGCGGCTGGCGCAAGCCGAAGCGGGCGTGGCGCGCGACGAAGCGCTGCTTGCCAGGACGCGCGCCGACACGACGCGCTACATGGCACTCAAGGACCGCAATTTCGTCTCCGAAGAGAAGGTTAACGACACACGCACGAACGAAGCGGCCGCGCTGGCGAACCTGCGCGCGAGCAAGGCGGCCGTCGAAGTCGCACGCCTGCAGCGTTCCTACACCGAGATACGCGCCCCCATTTCCGGCGTCATCGGCGCCCGGCTGGTCTTCCCCGGCTCAACCGTCAAGACCAACGATACGACGCTGGCGGTGATCAACCGCGTTCAGCCCCTGCACGTTTCCTTTCCGATCCCGGAGAAGCACCTGCCACGACTGCGCGCAGCAATGCAGGCGGGCGCGCTCAAGATCGAGGCACAGGCACCGAACGACGCAACCGGTCGTTTTTCCGGCGTGGTCCGTTTCATCGACAACGCCGTCGACGCGGCGACCGGCACCATCCTCGTCAAGGCCGAACTCGACAACGCCGACGAATTGCTGACGCCGGGACAGTTCCTCAACGTGTCCCTGATTCTCGACACGCTGGCGAACGCCGTGACCGTCCCCGACGAAGCCGTGCAGCAAGGCGCGGAAGGCAACTTCGTCTATGTCGTCGTCAGCGACGGCACGGTCGAGATGCGCCGCATCGAGACAGCTGCGTCCGACGCGCAAACAACCGCCGTAGCGAAGGGACTGGCAACCGGAGAGACGGTCGTCACCGACGGCCACCTGCGTCTGACGCCGGGCGCCAAGGTGAAGATCAAGGAAGGCGACAAGGCGCCCGCCGGGAAGACCGACGGCCCGAAGGCCAACGCACCACAGGGCGCCTGATGAACCTGCCCGAGCTTTGCATCCGCCGCCCGGTGATGACGACGCTGCTGATGGCGGCCTTCGTCATCTTCGGCGTCATCGCCTACCGCGCGCTGCCGGTGTCCGAACTGCCCAACGTCGATTTCCCGACCATCTCGGTCAGCGCGAGCCTGCCCGGTGCGTCGCCGGAGACGATGGCCGCTGCGGTGGCGACGCCGCTCGAAGGCCAGTTCTCGACGATCGCCGGCCTCGACTCGATAAGTTCGACCAGCGCGCAGGGCTCGACGTCGATCACCTTGCAGTTCTCGCTCGATCGCAACATCGACGCCGCCGCGCAGGACGTGCAGTCGGCGATCGCCGCCGCGCAGCGCAAGCTGCCGTCGGGCATGCCCTCGCCGCCCTCGTTCCGCAAGGTCAACCCGGCCGACTCGCCGGTCTACTTCATCGCCCTCTCGTCGCCGACGCTGCCGTTGCCGGTGGTCAACGAGTACGCCGAGACGCAGCTCGCGCAGCGCCTGTCGACCGTCGCCGGCGTCGCGCAGGTGCTCGTTTTCGGTTCGCAGAAATACGCCGTGCGCATCCGCACCAACCCGGACCAGCTCGTCGCCCGCGATCTCGGCATCGACGAGCTGCAGAAGGCGATCGCCGCCGCCAACGTCAACCAGCCGCTCGGCGTCTTCGACGGCGCGCGGCAGAGCTTTTCGATCAAGGACAACGGCCAGTTGCAGACCGCTGCCGACTATCGGCCGCTGATCGTCGCCTGGCGCAACGGCGCGCCGATCCGGCTCGAGGACGTCGCCACGCCGATCGACGGTGTCGAGAACCAACGCATCGCCAGCTGGAACGTCGACAAGCGCGCGATCGTACTCGCCATCCAGCGCCAGCCAGGCGCCAACACGATCGAGACCGTCCGCTCGATCGAGAAGCTCCTGCCCAGTTTCCAGGCCAACCTGCCGGCGGCAATCGAGATGAACACGCTCTACGACCGCAGCATCTCGATCAGCGAGAGCGTGCATGACGTCCAGGTCACGCTCCTCATCGCCGGTTTCCTCGTCATCCTGGTCATCCTGCTATTCCTGCGCAACCTGTCGGCGACGGTCATCCCGGCGCTGGCGCTGCCGATCTCGGTCATCGGAACGTTCGCTGCCATGTACGCGCTCGGTTTCAGTCTCGACAACCTCTCGCTGCTGGCGCTCACCCTCGCCGTCGGCTTCGTCGTCGATGACGCGATCGTCATGCTCGAGAACATCATCCGCCACATCGAACGCGGCGAAACGCCGATGCAGGCGGCGATCCAGGGCTCGCGAGAAATCGGCTTCACGATCATCTCGATGACCGTCTCGCTGATCGCCGTGTTCATTCCCGTGCTGTTCATGCGCGGCATCGTCGGCCGTCTGCTGCACGAGTTCGCGGTGACGATCTGCGCGGCGATCCTGGTTTCCGGTGTCGTCTCGCTGACGCTGACGCCGATGCTGTGCAGCCGCTACCTGAGCCATTCCCGGCCAGAGCAACACGGACGCGTCTTCCGCCTCTTCGAGCGTTTCTTTGACGCCTGGCTCCGGCTCTATGAAACGACGCTGCGTGCCGCCATGGCGCACCCGCGCACGGTACTCGTCGGTTTTCTCGCCACCGTCGTGCTCAGCGCAATGCTCTTTTCGTCGATCCCGAAAGGATTCCTGCCGAGCGGCGACAGCGGGCAGATCACCGCGTCGACCGAAGGCGCGCAGGACATCTCCTTTGCCGCGATGATCGAGCGCCAGCGCGCCGTCGCGGCGATCATCGCGCAGGACGCGAATGTCCGCTCGTTCATGTCGTCGGTGGGCGGCGGCGGGCCGCGCTCGACGGCGAATACCGGCTCGCTCAACCTGATCCTCAAGCCGCGCAGCGAACGCGCGCTGTCGGCCGACGAGATCATCCAGGCGTTGCGCCCCAAGCTCGCCGCCGTTCCCGGCATCAAGGTCTACATGCAGAACCCGCCGGCAATCCGCATCGGCGGCCAGCAGACGTCGTCGCTCTACCAATACACGCTGCAGAGCACCGACCTCAAGGAGCTCTACCACTGGACCGACGTCCTGCTCGGGGAAATCCGCCAGCTGCCCGGTTTCGTCGACGTCACCAGCAACCTCAACAACCAGCGGCCGGTGGTCGAGATCGAGGTCGACCGCGACAAGATCGCCAGCTACGGCCTCGGCTTCGCGCAGGTCGAGGACGCGTTGCAAAGCGCCTACGGTTCGCGCCAGATCTCGACGATCTACGGCGCGGCGAGCCAGTATCAGGTGATCCTCGAAGTCGCCCCGGAATTCCAGAGCGACCCGGCCATGCTCGCGCGCATCCACGTGCGCGCCTCCAACGGCAAGCTGATCCCGCTCGACACCGTAACGCACGTTCGGCGTTCAACCGAAGCGCTGACGATCAACCACCAGGGCCAGCTGCCCTCGGTGACCATCTCGTTCAACCTGCAACCCGGCGTTTCGCTCGGCGAGGCGGTCGACCGCATCAAGGCGCGGGAAGCCGAACTGCGCTTGCCGGCGTCGCTCAACACGGGGTTGCAGGGCACCGCCCAGGCCTTCGAGGCGTCGCTGCAGGGACTCGGCATCCTGCTGCTGATCGCCGTGCTCGTCGTCTATCTCGTGCTCGGCATCCTCTACGAGAGCTTCATCCATCCGCTGACCATCCTCTCCGGGCTGCCGTCGGCGGCGCTCGGCGCGCTGATCACGCTCATGCTCTTCGGCGTCGACCTCAGCCTCTACGCCTTCGTCGGCGTCATCATGCTGATCGGTATCGTCAAGAAGAACGCGATCATGATGATCGACTTCGCGCTCGAGCGGCAGCGCCACGAGAAGACGCCGGCGCGCGAGGCGATCTTCCAGGCCTGCCTGATCCGCTTCCGCCCGATCATGATGACGACGATGGCCGCGCTCGTCGGCACGCTGCCCATTGCCGCCGGCTGGGGCGCCGGCGCCGAAGTGCGGCAACCGCTCGGTCTTGCCGTCGTCGGCGGCCTCTTGCTCTCACAGGTGCTCACCCTGTACCTGACGCCCGTCATCTACCTCTACCTCGACCGCTTCACGCGCAAGGAACAGGCGGCGCACGCCGCGTTCGAAGCCGATTAGCAGCACGTTTCAATAAAGACCTCATGGCAACCACCGAAAATTCCCCGCTTACCAGCCAGCGCATCGACAAGTGGCTGTGTTGCGCCCGCTTCTTCAAGACCCGCTCGCTCGCCACGCAGGCGATTCATGGCGGGCATGTCAAGCTCAACGGCTACGCGGTCAAGCCCGCTCGCGACCTGCGCGTGGGCGACCTGCTCGACATCGCGATCGGCGACGTCAAGTGGACGATCGCGGTGTGCGGCCTCAACGAGCAACGCCGGCCGGCGAGCGAGGCGCAGCAGCTTTACGCCGAGACGCCGGAGAGCAGCGCCCGACGCGAAGCGGCGAAGGACGCGCGCAAACTCGCGCCCAGCCCCGGCAGCGACCTGCGCGGCCGCCCGACGAAGAAGGCACGGCGCCAGATTCGCGGCTTCAACGAGAGTTACTAAACAACGGCCGCCGTCAACGGCATGTGCGGCGACAATCCGCGCCTGACGGCCGAGCGTGCCGGCTTCATCGCCGAACACGCAACGCAGGCGACGGAAGACCACTTCGTCTTCGCCGGCGACCCGCGCCATCGCTGGATCAACCCGGTGCTCTATCCGCTCGACGAGGCCAAGGCCTGCTGGCGCCGCGTGAGCGCGCCGACGCTGTGGGTCGCCGGACGCGATTCGGTGATGATGAAGCCCTTCGCCGCCAATCCCGAGGATTACCAGGCGCGCATGAACTGCTTCGCCCGGGTACGCGAAGTATTGATCGACGACTGCGGGCACAACCTGCATCACGACCAGCCGGAGCAACTCGCCGCCCGGCTGGGTGAATTCTTCGCGGAGTAAAGACGACTACAGCACGAAGCGCGAGAGATCCTCGTTTTTGGCCAGTTCGGTCAGGCGGCTGTCGACGTACTCGGCGTTGATGCGGATCGCCTCGGCACCCTTGCTGCCGGCGCTGAACGACACTTCTTCGAGCAAGCGCTCCATCACCGTGTACAGCCGGCGCGCGCCGATGTTCTCGGTCCGCTCATTAACCGACCACGCCACCTCGGCCAACCGCTGGATGCCATCGGCTTCGAATTCGAGGGTCACGCCCTCGGTCGCCATCAGCGCCTGATACTGCATGGTCAGGCAGGCGTCGGTCTGCGTCAGGATGCGTTCAAAGTCAGCGACCGACAGCGAATCGAGTTCGACGCGGATCGGAAAGCGCCCCTGCAGTTCAGGGATCAGGTCGGACGGCTTGGCCAGATGGAAGGCGCCGCTGGCGATGAACAGGATGTGGTCGGTGCGGATCATGCCGTACTTGGTCGACACCGTCGTCCCTTCGACGAGCGGCAGCAGGTCGCGCTGCACGCCCTGGCGCGAGACATCGGCGCCGTGCGAATCGCTGCGCGAGGTGATCTTGTCGATCTCGTCGAGGAAGACGATGCCGTTCTGCTCGACGTTGCGCACGGCGTCGAGCTTCACTTCCTCGTCATTGACCAGCTTGCCGGCCTCTTCGTCGATGAGCAGCTTGCGCGCCTCGCTGATCTTCAGCTTGCGCGACTTCTTGCGCGCCCCGCCCATGTTCTGGAACATGCCCTGGATCTGCGTCGTCAGCTCCTCCATGCCCGGCGGGGCGAAGATCTCGGCCTGCATCGACGGCCCGGCGACCTCGATTTCGATCTCCTTGTCGTCGAGCTCGCCCTCGCGCAGCTTCTTGCGGAATTTCTGCCGCGTCGCGTTCTCGTCGGTCGATTGCGTGTCGTTGTAGAAACCGCCCTTCGCCGGCGGCAGCAGCACGTCGAGGATGCGATCCTCGGCCGCATCCTCGGCGCGCATGCGCACCGCCTTCATCGCCACCTCGCGGCCGTTCTTGATGGCGATTTCGGCGAGATCGCGGATGATCGTCTCGACGTCGCGCCCGACGTAGCCGACCTCGGTGAATTTCGTCGCCTCGATCTTGATGAACGGCGCGTTGGCCAGCCGCGCCAGGCGGCGCGCGATCTCGGTCTTGCCGACGCCGGTCGGCCCGATCATCAGAATGTTTTTCGGCGTGATCTCCTGGCGCAACGGCTCGCCGACCTGCGCGCGCCGCCAGCGGTTGCGCAGCGCAATCGCCACGGCCTTCTTGGCCTTGCCCTGGCCGACGATGTGCTTGTCGAGTTCGTGAACGATTTCCTGCGGAGTCATCTGCGTCATGGCGGTTCTGCACTATCAAACGGAACAAGAGCGTTATGTTCTCATCGTCCCACCGCTGTGGCAAACTCGCGCGAACTCAACTCACGCCGAATCGCCGACTGGAGCTGTGAATGAAAACACGCGCGCTGTGCTTGTCGCCCGGACGAGTCGCTCCCGGCATGACGCTGGCCAGGGCGGTCACCGACCGCGAAGGCAACACGCTGCTCGCCGCCGGCGCCGTGCTCGACTCGGCAATGCTCGACCGCCTGATCCGCCGCGGTGTCGAAGCGATGGCCGTGCTCGTTGCCGATACGCGCGACGCCGACGCCATCGCCGGCGAACTGGCCGCCGCCGAAGCGCGCATCGCCTACATCTTTCGCGGCCAGGGCAGTGAGTCGCGCAACGCACTGCAGAAGGCCGTCCTCGACTACCGGCTGGAGAACACGCGATGAGCGCGCCGCGCCTGGAAGACCTCGGCACCTGGACGGATAAGCTGCCGTCGCTGCCGGAAGTCGTGCATTACCTGATGCGCTCGCTCAGCGACGAGAGCGCCGACATCGACACGCTCGCCCATCACATCAATTCGGACCCGGTCATCGTCGCCCGCCTGCTCGCGGCGGCAAATTCGGTCGGTTCCGGGCTGTCGACGCGCATCCATTCGGCCAGGCAGGCCTTCCTCGTCCTCGGCGCCAATCGCGTCGTCAGCATCGTCCTGGCATCGGCGCTGAGCCACCGCTTCGACCACCAGGGATCGGGCTTCGACACGCGCATCCTCTGGCGCCACTCGCTCGGCGTCGCCGCCTGCGCACAGGTCGTCGCCGAAGAGTGCGGCATCAACCCCGACATGGCGTTCACCGGCGGCCTGCTGCACGACATCGGCCAATTGCTGATGCATACCGCCAGTCCGGCAAGCTACCTGCGGGTGCTGGAACTGAGGACCAGTGAAGACGTCGCGCTGCTCGACGCCGAACGCACGGTATTCGGCTACAGCCACACGGATGCGGGGAAAACGCTGGCGCTGGCCTGGAAGCTGCCGGAGGAAATCGTCGAGGCGATCGTCGCCCACCACGAGCCTGACGAAGTGGGCAGCGAGATCGGCAACCTGATCCACGTCTGCGAAGTCCTCAGCCACGCGCTGGACCTCGGCGAGCAACCAAACAACCGCGTGGCCGAACTATCGGACCTCGCCTGCGCCAGCCTCGGCCTCTCCTGGCCGAAGCTTTCGGCGCGCTTTGCCGAAATCGAGGCGCGCTACGACGGCTTCAGCGTCGCCCTGGGAATTTAGTCAAGCGACTCGATCGTGAAGTTGCGGTTCGTGTAGATGCACAGGTCGCCGGCGATCTCGAGCGACTTGCGGATCACCTCGACCGGCTCGATCTCGGTATTTTCGATCAGCGCGCGCGCCGCCGACTGCGCGTAGGCGCCGCCGGAACCGATGGCGACGATGCCCTGCTCCGGTTCGAGCACGTCGCCGTTCCCGGTGATGACCAGCGAGTTGTCGCGATCGGCGACTGCGAGCATCGCTTCCAGTCGACGCAAGGCACGATCGCTGCGCCAATCCTTGGCCAGTTCCACCGCCGAACGCAGCAGATTGCCCTGATGCTTGTCGAGCTTGGCTTCGAAGCGCTCGAAAAGGGTAAAGGCATCGGCGGTACCGCCGGCAAAACCAGCCAGAATCCGCCCTTGATGAATCAGCCTGACCTTGCGCGCGCTCGCCTTGATGACGATGTTACCCAGCGTCACCTGGCCGTCGCCGCCCATGGCGACGCGATTGCCGCGACGCACCGACAGGATGGTCGTGCCGTGATATTGCTCCATTG